>Ga0209700_100382_pt1 | contig 80226 bp, 41 predicted proteins | sample SiratroredBW_FD_187528 | JGI IMG/M metagenome (GOLD analysis project Ga0209700, IMG submission 187528) | Root nodule microbial communities of legume samples collected from California, USA - Siratro red BW (SPAdes) (version 2) | ecosystem: Host-associated > Plants > Roots > Nodule | place: USA... | reverse complement strand
AAAAAAAAAAAAAAAACAAAAGTAGACAAAATTGGAATGTACATTAAAAGAGACCAGGATAAGTCTTGGAAAAATAACTCTTATGATAAAATTTGGAAAAATTCAAAATAAGAAAAGTGCAAGAGAAATAGTGGAATGAAAGGATTTAATATTTATTTTTTTTTTTCATGAATTAAGGATTTGATATTTAGTTTTTTTCCTATGAACTTAGGGTGTTAGTTATCAAGTTTAGTAATCTGTTTGTAATAGACTTTTTGATTTTATAATTAATTTTAAACTGTTTTTTTAGTTTAGATATGTTTTTAAACTGTGGTTTTACATTCTATTTTTCTTGAAAATATATAAATATTAGTTTATATCAATACAAATATATACTTTCACCCAAATATATCTCCAGTTAGTCACCTGAGTTTCTAAAACCATGCTTAATTTTTTGTAGTGGTTGATTGATCATCCAAAATTTTTGACAAATGAAGTTTGCTATTCATATTCTGGAATTGTTGTTCCGGCAGTTGATAAAGAAATTTCCCGAGATGAAAAACTCATCTTATTCAATGTGTATAGAAAATTTGTAACCACAAACATATATTGAAGCTAAGTCCCTCTTGGCTTTTAATAGCCTCATTGGGTTAGGTCAATATAACCGTTGAAAATTTCAACTACTGTCAAATTCCATTGTTTTCAGGAAATGAAAAAGGGGTTCAACCATGGATAAATCTTCAGGTTAGAATCTTGAAGTATTTCTTTTAAGTTCAGAATTCATTTTTTGGAAAGCTGATGAGAGATATTCCTTAACAAAGTCAAAGTAACTCCTCCCTAATTTCAATTGGTTGGATATTCCTCTAATTAAGAAAATGCTGCCCTTGTATTATAGAACATGCAGACTGATTATGAAATGTATGCTTACCTGCTAGGGAGTCCATTAACAACTCGAAGAGAATATAACTATCGAATTCCCTTTTGCCATGGAATGGCACTTATTTCTGACGAATTATACGAGGTAATTTCATTCTAATTCATCTATAGCTATCCTTAAATATTGTGGGTTGAAGAAACGAAAGTCAAATGCTAACTTAGAGTAAGTTTATCTCGACATTAATCATATGGACCGTCCCATTGTTATTAAAATATTATAGTTTCATTTATTACGAGTATGGGTGACACTCTGGGTGAATCTGATCCGTTTTGGCTCATCAAAACGAGATGGGACATGTCGAGTCGAGTAATGGATTGAAAATCTCAATTCGTTAATTTTTTTTTCTTTTTAATTTTTATATTTTTTATTTATACTCATATATACTATATATTTAATTATATAATTAACTTTTAGGTTTTTAATTGATGAACTAATATTTCTAATTTAATAAATTAAAACAATTATCACTTTTATAGGTTAAAATATTTTATTATAATTAATAATTAAAACTTAATTTATAAATATTAATGATTTATATTACAATAATATTAAATATTTATATATTTTAAATAATACAAAAATATGTTTTTATTTTAATTTAAAAAACATGATGACCCGCCAAATTTACAAGTCAGGTAGCAAGGTTGAGAACACCCTCCCTAACTTTTATTGTTGTTGTTGTTGACATTCTGGTTGGAATATATATATATATATATATATATATTAAACGGGGATCTTCACATGATTGAACAATCAATTAATTAAAAAGCGTATTTATTTTAATCACTTAATTAACGCCCGGGCGTTATACATGGTTAGTGATTAGTCACTAGTTTAAAAGCATGGAAATGTTCAGTGAGAACAGGGAGAGAGCATTAGAAATGGCAAAGCTTAGTTCAAGTTGCAGCACTGGTTTTGATTTCGTTTATTATGGAGTTCTACTTCCCCTTTTTCTCTTATCACACTTCTTTTTTCAACTTTCATGGTGTGGCTCCACAGTTAAGTTCCTTCCTGGGTTCGAGGGACCCCTTCCTTTTGTTCTTGAAACTGGGTAAGTTACACTCAGCCACAAAAAAATGTGACAGTACTTGTGTTCATTGGATTAATATCAGATCTTGAATGAAAGGCATTGAAATGTTATTTGGTGAATAGATATGTGGGAGTGGGTGAATCAGAGGATGTGCAGGCATTCTACTACTTCGTTGAGTCAGAGAACAATCCAAAGGAGGATCCTCTTATGCTTTGGCTCACTGGTGGCCCTGGTTGCTCAGCGCTCTCTGGCCTCTTCATTGAAATAGGTAACAGTACCATCATTGTTTCCCAATTTCTACTTTACTTTTTCGCAATACTTATGTATGTAATAGGCAATTACATGATTATTGCATTTGAATGTTGCAGGCCCACTTGGTTTGAAGCATGAGGAATATAATGGAAGCGTTCCAAATTTATTCTATAGGTCACACTCATGGACTAAGGTCTCCATTATGCTTCTTCCTTTTTCTTGGTTCATACTGATATTTTAGCTTTTGTTATTATGTTATGCTTATTTATTGATATTTAATGTTTTGACAGGTTAGTAGCATTATATTTGTAGACTTGCCTGTTTCTACAGGCTTCTCTTATGCTACCACAAGATCGGGTACTCAACGAAGTGATTCGAGACAAGTTCTGCAAGTCCATCAATTTCTTAGGAAGGTACTCACCATTTTTCAGTTTTTGGTTTTATTTCACAATCATCACCTTTTTCTTTGGTTTTTTGTTCTGTCTGTAGATAAAGTATGTTAGTTAACTGAGTTTCTAAAACCATGCTTAATTTTTTGTAGTGGTTGATTGATCATCCAAAATTTTTGACAAATGAAATTTACATTGCTGGCGATTCATATTCTGGAATTGTTGTTCCGGCAGTTGTTCAAGAAATTTCTCGAGGTGAAAAACTCATGTGATTCAATTTTTATAGAAACTCTGTAACCTCACATATATTGAAGCTAATTCCTCTTGGCTGTTTAATAGCCTCATCGGGTTAGGTTAATATAACTATGTTGAAAATTTCAACTACTGTCAAATTCCGTTGTTTTCAGGAAATGAAGAAGGGGTTCAACCGTGGATAAATCTTCAGGTTAGAATCTTGAAGTATTTCTTTAAGTTAAGAATGCATTTTTTGGACAGCTTATGAGAGATATTCCTAACAAAGTCAAAGTAACTCCTCCCTAAATTCAATTGGTTGGATATTCCTCTAATTATGAGAATGCGGCTCTTGTATTATAGAACATGCAGACTGATTATGAAATGTCTTTTTCTTCAGGGTTACCTGCTAGGGAATGCACTAACAACTCGAAGAGAAGAGAACTATCAAATTCCCTTTTGTCATGGAATGGGACTTATTTCTGACGAATTATACGAGGTAATTTCATTCTAATTCATCTATAGCTATGCTTAAAAATTGTGGGTTGATGAAACGAAAGTCAAATGCTAACTAATCTCTCGTTTCAATGCAAAGTCACTGCAAAAAAATTGTGAAGGAGAGTACACAAATGTAGACAGCAGAAATACATTATGTTCTAGAGATATCAAGTCATTCAACGAGGTATGCATCTTTTTTTCTTTTTTTTTCTGCCCCTTCTTTCCATATCAAATTTTACCAGTAGAGTTTCTAGTGAAATGGGTGATTGCAGTCGATGACTTTCCATATATTGCTGCAGGCTATATCGGGAATTTCAGATACCTATATTTTGCAGCCCTTGTGTAGGCTTGATACCGAAACATCTCAGAGGAGATCACTAATTAAGAAATATCCCGGCAGCAACCTCTCAGAGACGGATCTCAATTTGCCACCCTTAAGCTGTCGCGTAAACTTCATGCTTTATTGAATCAGTGATGATTCACTCAATGCTTCTTTTCATATATTATCCAATTACTTTCTTGCTATATACCTTGCATCCATTTATTGTTTCATATACCATCTGTAAACTACAATCTAGTTGTCTCTTAATTGCATTTAAAGCCAAATTCTTCATATAGTTGAATTTAACTTTATGTTTATTTCGTTTCCACCATTAGAGTTATGCATACTTCCTCTGCGCTTATTGGGCCAATGATGATAATGTTCGCACTGCACTGCATATACGCAAGGTTCAGTTGATACTTGTAACAGTATTCTTCCCTCATAATTAGTTGGCTATAAAACTAACATAAACCTGGTTGCAGGGAACTACAGGAAAATGGCGTCGGTGTACCTTCGATATACCACAAAAAGAGGATATTCCAGACAGCGTTGGGTATCATGTAAACCTCAGTAGAAAAGGTTACCGTTCACTGATATACAGGTAAGGTCGATATTCTTCCTCTATGCTCATAATGAATAAGGTAACACATATGAATGAATTTAAATATTATAAGGTAAATAACTTTTGTGTATTCATAACAGTGGCGACCATGACTTGAAAATAACTTTCTTGGCAACTCAAGCATGGATAAGATCTTTAAACTACTCCATCGTGGAAGATTGGAGGCCATGGTATACAAATGGCCAAGTTGCAGGGTACTCCCCTTATTTTATTTAGGATTACTTTATCTGGAAAGCTAATTGAATTGTGTACTTATATATATGTATATATTTGTTGTCCTGCAAGCAGATACACAAGAACCTACTCCAATCGTATGACATTTGCAACTGTGAAGGCAAGTCTTTTTTGTTCTCCTTGATGATCACACATAGATTTCATTTGATGAGTATATTCTAGATAGGTGAACAAGGGATAAATTTGTTGGATCTTGTTTACGCAAAATAAGTTGGAATGGTGAGTCCACATTGGCAGAGATATAGAACTAAGTTTATGTTTGATTATTAGAATTCATGAACTCTGTTACTCTAGATTGAACGGTGGAATTCTTTCTTTTAAAACTTGAACAATCAACCATGCTGTGAGAGTGAGTTATATGGCAATATTTGTTAGTTCCTTATTTGATTGTTTGTGCTGATATACTCTCAGGGTGGAGGCCACACAGCTCCTGAGTACAAGCCTGAAGAATGCCTTGCCATGTTCAGTAGATGGCTATCTAACAGGGCTTTGTAGGAACAACCAAACAAGGTCATCTACTATGTTGGCAAGGACTAAGCATGACAAGCCTCGGCGTGGATTTATATGTCAACCAAATAAAATAAAGATAGCATGCAAGAGGAGATGCTCAACTTAAATAAATTTCTACAAATTTGTGTCCACCTAATGAATACAACATCTTTTTAAATTGCAATAAAATTGGTTTGGTAATATTTTTTTATAACATTTTTCCTAGGATGTTTTTAGTGTATTTACATTCCAGAGAAATATTTAAAATCATAAGTTTAAGATTAAAGTCTTATAAAAACTCTCCATAAATATATGATGGTATGAAATGACATTTAAGATTTTGAGTCGTAAAAATAAAATAATATATTTTTTGGTTTAAAAGTATCCACCACTAAATAACGGTGACACTTTGATGCTAGATACAATAAATACAATTATTTAATACTAAAATAAATTATTATTTTATTATATAACATTTTATTAAATAAAACTGATATCAAATGAATGTAATCCATAAATAAATAATATTAAAATGTAATTTCCCTAAATAAATCATATTAAAACCTGAAACTATTTCAATGAAGTAAAACTTTAGGTGACACAACAAGGCCTGTAAAATGTAAATTAAAATATCATAGAAGGACTTTTATAATGAAGGTGACTGTCCACATCTTAAAAATTATTAAGAACTATTTTTCAATGCAAACTTTTCATATATTTATTAGGTGAGACAGAAAGTTAAAATAAATTGTATTAATTCTAAATTTTTATATTGATGCTTTTTTCACTTTTAACTCTTTCAGTCTCTGACTTGACTTTAGGAACGTCTTTGTCACATAAAACTTAATCTTATAAATAATTACATTAGAGTTATTTATATGGTTATTGTATGAATTTGTCTCTGATGGAGAATCCTCCTATTATATTTAAATTAGGCATATAATATTATATTTAAATATAATAAACAATTTAGTCCGGCTCTTGATTTTAGGTATCGCTATTTATACATCCTTATTTTCTAAGCTCACCTCCCTACACATTTTGTTTTGTAACCAAACATCTATTTTGATTTACTCTCCAGACCCACATCAAGTCCACTTCTATTTTTAGCATACTCAAAACTCATAACACATGAACTATATAACATATACTATTAAGTAAATTAAAACTTAAATATGATTTAAATTTAATTATCACATTTGAATTATTTCATACACTTACTTATCATAAAAACACAATTTTTTTTTACATTAAGTAATGCACTTATTTATTACCAAAACATAATTGTTTTTCATTACTTAACTCAGATTGGTTTCAAGTAGATTTTTAAATACGTACACCAAATATTTTTTTAAATATTCAATTGTATTAATTCGTTGTTATTGGATTCTACTAGTGTTTAAACTAAAATCAACCATTTTAAAATTTTGATCGAATTAATTTTGTCGTGGGAAGCTCTCAAAAATTAAATTAAAGAAAAGATTTGTTTTAATCTAAAATTGACACGATATGATTGTATATAGTTTGCATCTGTTCCTAATATCACAATTATTCTTGACAGGTGATCATAATTTTTAAATTAAATTAAATTATTATGGAAAACAAAGTTCCTTACCAAAATCGGATCAGAAAACTAGTTAAATTAATTAATAATACTGAATTCATCAATAATTTGTAATTTTTCCAAATGAACTTCAAGTGTAGTGGAATTTCATTTTTATTTTTTTCTTCCTACTTAAGGGTATTTTCTAAAATAATCCGTGCGAAAAGTAATTTAGAAGAAGTCTTAAAAAATTAAGATACATTAAAATTTGGTAAAAGTAAGATTAGATAAGAAGATTAGAACATTTATAATTATAATTTTGATTTTTCAAGATGTATTCTCCGAAATGAGAATAACTTGGATTATGACGGGTTCCGTATCTGCTTAAACCAGAGCCTGTCCATGGTTCCGTTTCCAATTTTACCATATCCATCCAACTCAAAGTGATCAACGGTGTCCACAGTTTTCCAATGCCACAAAAATATCATCACATTGTGTTAGTTTGTATGGTTAGTTACCACTAAAAAGAGAGAATCGATGTGAGGAAAGAAAAACTAGATACATCATTTTCTTTGCCTCCATATATAAGAATGAAAAAAAAAAAAAAAAACACAGGTAAAGAAAATTATTTATTTTTCCTTACAATTTAAAAAATAAGTAATCAATTATATTAAAAAATTTACATAATTAATTATAAAATTTAGAATAATCAATTGTATTGGAACGTTAGAGTTAGGGGTTAATTATTGATTATGTTAATATATACAATATAACACGTAATATAATAAAAAGTAACTAAAAATAATAATTAAATTATAATGGTAGTACGTAAATTAAATATTAAAAATAATCATAGTAATAAATAATTAAAAACAATAATATTATTAGTAATATTAAAAGTAAAATTATAAAAACAAAAATATTAGAAACAATAATAATAATAAATTTATAAAATAATAATAATAATAATAATAATAATAATAATAACAATAAAATTATAAAAATAATATTAATAATAAAATAAAAATAATAGTAATCATAAAAATACGTTTATGAAATAATAATAATAAAATTAATTTATAAGATTAAGAATAATTTAGTCAAGAAATTCATGTTATTTTTTTCTGTTTTTTCATTAATTTTTGTAAATAATAATTTAATTATGTTTTTCTGTCTTATTTTATTATATCGTTGTATATTTAATATTAATTATATGTTTAAATTTTATAATAATTTTAATATTTTATTTGGAATTTTAAGTAATTTAAATTTTATTTAAATGTTTTGTAATTATCTATATTCATATTTTATTTTATTTTTAATTTCATTTTGTAAAAATATTGTTTTATATTTTACATAGATAATGTCAGATAATTCACATTCTTATTTCGTGTGAGATCGGGAGACCAAAAATAATACTTTAACCAAACGAAGATAAAATAATAATCTTACATACTCATGAATTAATAATATACTATATTTTACTTATCACATGTTCACCAACTCTTTCAATCACTTTGCATACTCTTTTTTAATTTAAGAAGAGATTATTGTCATCTGATTCCGTGTAAGATGGAAACACTAATTATTGATAATTAAAAGAATGGGTTCCGGTCATAGAGGACTCAGAAACTCCGAATAAGAACCACCGAAATGGCCATAGACAAAAGGGAAAAACCACTAAAAATGGCAAACTTTATTTCTAGTTACAGTACTTCTAGTTTTATTTGTTATGGGATTCTACTTCCCCTCCTTCTCTTATCACAGTTTTTCTTTCAACTTTCATGGTGTGGGTCCACAGTTAAGTTCCTTCCCGGATTCGAGGGACCCCTTCCTTTTGTTCTTGAAACTGGGTAAGTTACACTCAGCCACAAAAAAAATGTGACAGTGCTTGTTTTCATTGGATTAAAATCAGTTGCTTGAATGAAAGGCATAGAAATGTTATTTGGTGAATAGATATGTGGGAGTGGGTGAATCAGAGGATGTGCAGGCATTCTACTATTTCATTGAGTCAGAGAACAATCCAAAGGAGGATCCTCTCATGCTTTGGCTCACTGGTGGCCCCGGTTGCTCAGCCTTCTCTGGCCTTGTCTTAGAAATCGGTAATACCAACTTTGTTTCCCAATTTCTACTTTATTTTTTCGCAATACTTATGTATATGTAATAGGCAATTACATGATTATTACATTTAATGTTGCAGGTCCACTTGGGTTTAATTACGAGGAATATAATGGAAGCGTTCCAAATTTATACTATAGGTCACACTCATGGACTAAGGTCTAATTATGCTTCTTCCTTTTTGTTCGTTCAAACTGATATTTTAGCTTTTGTTATTATGTTATGCTTATTTATTAATATTTAATGTTTTGACAGGTTAGTAGCATTATATTTGTAGACTTGCCTGTTTCTACAGGCTTCACTTATGCCAGAACGGAGTCTGGTGCTCAACGAAGTGACTGGAAACTTGTTCACCAGGTCCATCAATTTCTAAGGAAGGTGCTCATCCTTTTTCTTTTGTTTCTTTATTGCACAATCTTTTTCTTTGTCTGTTAGTTAACTGAACTGCTACAGTGATTATTAAATGTTGGTAGTGGCTGATTGATCATCCAAGTTTTTTGTCTAACGAAGTTTACATTGGTGGCGATTCATATTCTGGCATTCCTGTTCCAGTGATTGTTCAAGAAATTTTACAAGGTAAGAAAAGCTCTTTGTGATTCAATCTGCACTACAAAAAGGAACCACAAACCATAGGTAGAAACTGATTATATCATAGCGTCATTGGGTTGCTATAGGTTGTTGAAAGTTTAGTGATTGTCAAATTCTCTTGTTTTCAGGAAATGAAAAAGGAGTACAACCATGGATAAATCTTCAGGTTAGCATCTTAAAGTATCTTTTTAATGTTAGGTATAATTTTTTTACAACAATTACTACAATGCTTGTGTGGGGACAGTCAGAGTACTACGAAAATGGAAGTTTAGGAGTGAATTTCTTATATATACATTCATTTCTTTTTTTATTGAATTAAGAAGCCATGAAAATTTTGGATGTAAAATCTGCAAACTACTAAAAGTGTTCACTGTTTGACCATATATTGCAAGTAGTTAGTGAATATTAAACACAAATTTGTCCAATTTAAGGTAAGATTTAAATATCAATTATGAAATGTGCGTTAATACAAAAATAAGATGTTCGTCACTGTTTTTTCTTATAGAAACAATAAAAAGAAGAAGCTTTATAAGGAGGCATAACTCCTTACAAATGACTTCAGAAAAGTGAAATTATATGCGAACTTTGATTATATACATAATCATCTTTCTACGACCTATATATCCTTTTAGAAAAATAATATTTTTAGGATCCTTCAAATATTTGATAATTTTATTATAGTGATGTAGATGTGTAAGGCAAGAAAAAACGACGTAAAATATTAATAGATGTGTCATTAACAGTTGTCAAATTGGAATTCTCAATCTGCTAATACTTTATTGTTTGTCAACACCAAAGAAACCACTCCCTAGATTTAATGGACAATTTTATCCCTGTAGTTAGAAAAGCTTCCAGGGTGAGTACGAGTAAATTATGATAGTAGGTTTTGAAGATTGTAAAAAGGGGTTGTGTCGGCGGTTCCAACTTTGGTAATGCACTGTAATCCGAATCTATATTTTAAAATTTATATTTGATCATTTAATTTATAGGGTTGATCACATATTATGTACGGATTGAAGTTTAATTTGAATTGTAAATTTATATTTGATCAATTTTTTTTCTAAAAACCCTTTCATTTTAGTTTTAAATAAATGATATAAATATACTAATTTTTTTTTTTAAAATCATGTGTAGTTTTAATGATTATTTTATTATAAATTATGGTTTTATATAGTTTACTATTAATTTTAACAAAATAAAACATTATATCAAAAATAAAAATTTAAATATATAAGGATTAAAACATCATGTCGGTGTTGACACACGTGATTATAATCTATTATTCGAATTTGATTTGACCGTCATTATCTATTTTACGTAACTTTATTTATTCAATATTATCCGATCTAACCTAAATATAAATTTTATATTTTGTTGCAAAAGATTGAGCGGAGAAATATTGAAAGATGTCGAACAACAGAAATTAAGCTAAAATTTATATAAAAGAACGACGTCATCTTCAATTTAAATTTTTAAAATATTAGATTTATTTCTACTCAATATAAAACTTAATTCACATTTCGATATTTAACATATTTATTTCAGTGAATTTTATTTACTAAGATTTATTTGCACGCAACAACAACAATCTTATATCAAAATATTTTTCAAACAATTAAAGAGAGTTAATATAATATACAAGACGTGTGTGTGAGAGTAACCTTGTTAAAATAGTTAAAAATATATTTCTGTATGCCTCTAGAAGGAAAGAATAAGTGGCGAATCTGAAAAAAAAAAAATGATAGATAGACAGATGTAATCTACCCATGCTATTTTCTTCAGGGATACGTGCTAGGGAATCCATCTACTACTGAAGAAGATTTTAACTATCGAATTCCCTTTTCTCATGGAATGGGACTTATTTCTGACGAACTATACAAGGTAATTTATTCTAACTCATCAACTCATATTCCTAAAAATTGTGTTCAAGAAAATCCAATGCTAACTAAACTCTCTTTTGTTACAATGAAAAGTCATTACAAAAAAATTGTAAAGGAGAGTACACAAACGTAGACACCAAAAATGTATTATGTTCTAGAGATATGGAGTCATACCACGAGGTACGCATCTTTGGTCTTTGCTTGCCAGATTTTCATCGGTAGAATTTCTAATCAAAGAGACAACAACAAAGTCAACCATTGTTTCATTGTCACAGGCCACATCAGGAATTAATGGTGCCCATATTTTGGACCCATCATGTGAGTGGGTTGATACTGAAACACCGTCGAGGAGATCACTAATTAAGAAATTTACCAGCAGGAATTTCCTAAATACTCGTCTCAAATTGCCACCCTTGAACTGTCGGGTAATCTTCATGCCTTATTCAATCAGAAATGTTTACTTGGTGCATGTTTTCTATATATTTATGCAGTGATATTTTTACTATATCATTCATTTGTTATTTAATATACCATTTGTAAACTAACTATCCAGACATATCTTAGTTCCATTTGAAGCCAAATTCTCCAATTTTTGTGTTAACTTGATGTTTATCTCCTTTCCACTGTTAGAGTTATGTATACTTCCTCTGCGGTTTTTGGGCCAATGATGATAATGTTCGCACTGCATTGCATATCCGTCAGGTGAATTTGATATAAATAGTAACTTTCCCACATATAATTGAATATATGCAACTTAATATAACATAAAAAATCTTGGTTGCAAAATCTTGGTTGCATGTGCTGCAGGGAACTATAGGAAAATGGCGTCGGTGTACTTTCAATATACCTCACAAGAGGGAAATTCTAAGCAGTTTTGAGTATCATGTAAATCTCAGTAAAATAGGCTATCGTTCGCTGATATACAGGTCAATATTCTTTCTCTATGCTCATATGTTGAATAAGGTAACACGGTTGAACTAATTTGAATTTCACATACCAAATAAATTTTCTATATTGTTAACAGTGGCGATCATGACCTTCTGGTACCTTTCTTGGGAACTCAAGCATGGATAAGATCTTTAAACTACTCCATCGTGGATGATTGGAGGCCATGGCTTACAAATGGCCAAGTTGCAGGGTATTCCACTAACCGTAGTTATCTAATCACCACGCTTAATTTATCTAAAATGCTAATTAATTTATGTATGTGATTGTGATTTTTGTTTTCCTGCAAATAGATACACGAGGACTTACTCCAATCGTATGACATTTGCAACTGTGAAGGCAAGTATTTTTGTTCTCCTTGCTGCTCTTGTGGGTCAAATATAGATTCCATTTGATAAGTATATTCTAAATGGGTGAACAAGGGTTAAGTTTGTTGGATCTTGTTTACACAAAATAAATTTGAATGGTTGAGTCCACGTAGAGGCATAATAATAAATTTATGTTTGATTATTAGAATTCATGAACTCTGTTGTCTAGAATGAATGGTAGAAACATTTGTTTAAAAACTGTAACAAACAATGATGCAATGAGAATGAGGTATGTAGCAGATTTGGTAATTGTTTGTACTGGTATATTTTCAGGGTGGAGGCCACACGGCTCCAGAGTACATGCCTGAAGAATGTTTGGCCATGTACAGTAGATGGCTATCTAAGAGGGCTTTGTAGGAAGGAAAATTATACTTTAACATCACATTCACAGTTACATCCATTTGACAGTTTCAAAGTATCATGAAGCTTGTAAGAACAACCAAATAAATGGATGATGAAGTCTTTTGGACCTTGTGACTTGTATTGTTTAGAGAATTACTTTTCAACCAATCTGATCAAATATTGTTGATCAAATAAATATTGTAATGATTGGTAAATAAATCGTTAGCTTTCAATATTGAATATCAACTCAGGTAGACATTCATATTTGTTAACAGCATTTTTGATTCTCTACGATGGAGATATGAGCTCTGGCACGTCACAATTTGCTTTCTGACGAGCTGAATCTTCATCTCTGCTTTTTGGATCCAACGTCAAAAAACTGTAAGGAATCAAAATTAATGATGTTAGGTTATTAGATAAACTTAAGAAAAATATATATCTCACATCAACTAAACAAAAAAATTTAATTTCTTAAATATGTATACTTAATTTTAATTAATTTATTTAATTCTAAGTTGACTTGTGTATATATATTAATAATACACTTTTTTCGCTTTTTATGAAAATTTTTTTATTTATTATTTTGCGAGAGTGAGTGCAGTTTTTAAAATGTAGACATGTTATACTTACTTAATATAATTGACTTTTATTTACATTAACACTGCTTGGACTTGAGCTTGGGGAGAAATAAAACTTGTGTTTTCTTTTTTTATTGTGGGGTTGTTGAGTGCAATGTGTCATCCACGTGACTCACTTGGTTTGAGTGCACAACTTTTTCCTTTATCATACCCATGGCTTCCCACAATTTACCCTAAATTAATAAGATAGTTCAAAAAAATATGAAAGTGTTCCCTTAATTCAAATAATTAATTTAAGGGAATAATTTGAACTTTTAATTTTTATTATCAAATAACCAAGTAATTTATTCACGCCTAACAATAAGGGAATCTCTCAGTTTTTCAGTCAATAAGCAACAAAAAATTGTCTACAGAATCATTCACTAAACCACAAAGCAATTGTCCTTTTACATCGTCAATGATAATTATCTTTTTTAAAGAAATTTATCTAATTTATTAACTTTGTTATATGAAATTTAATATATTTTTAATAAACAATTTCCACTTGAATAAAATATTCCAAATATATCAATAATATAAAATTAATTTTATATCTAAAGGCAAGTGTAATCATAAAAAATCAGCATTGTATTGTTTTCATATATTTCAGAAATTAACAATACTTTTTTCATAAAAAAAATTGTAATAATAGTATACATTACCACATTCTGAAAGTTGTGGTGTTTTGTACAAACGGATGTAATCATTCAAATATTGTTTTTCTTACACTTTTACATTTTCAACAATGACAATTATGAAATACAACAATTTACCTAAACCTTGATTTTATATTTTAAACTTGCCCTCAATTTTTTTCTCTCCTCAAAACTGATCCAAAAGTAATTGAGTGAATAAATAAGAAGTAAAAGAAGATTTGTCTGGTGAATCATATAAATTTATCTTGTTATATGAGTAGATTCATGTAATTTTATTGTGGTAACAATTTAAATAAAAATAGTACAACAAATACAATTTTTTTAGGCTAATTCATTGCTCATTTTTAAAAAAATAGAGTCAGAGTGTTTAATATATGTTATCAGTAGCTCATGACATACTAAATGTTTAATGAATAAGTTGAAATTATATCTATGAAATGTATAAATTTGTTCTTTAAGTATCTTTTCAATAAATACATACATATAAGTTTGTTTTTTAAAATTAACATGTTTAGTGTGTCTGTATATTCTTCATTAAATATGGTGACAAAATATATGATGACCATCGGGTGAAGTAAATGATTTGTAAAAGGACCATCTCAAAATAATTAGACTCACTTATAAAAAATAATTATATATTTATATTTGTATCTTTTCTTTTCTTAAAATATGTATATATAATATGATTTCTACAACAATTTGTTCTTAAAGATATATAAAAGGATAATATAAATATTTATTTATCTTACATTAAATAGTAGTGAATCTTATATCTGATTTAATAATATTAATATAACTACACATGTGAATACATTCCCTCAAATAACTACGACATCTGAATTTTAAACCCCGTTCAAATCATCTACTTGTACTTTAATTAGTTGAGTTATATTAAATTAAATCGAATCAATCGATTACTATAATATTCTTCAATAATAATAATACTAATAATTAAAAAAAAAACGTGGGTTTGAATATCGAAGTCACACACCAAACATCACCTAAAATAAAAATGAAAATTAAAATAAAAAATGTAAAGCTGATTTTGGCGGGTCTGAATCTCTTTATAAATATGACACTCCTATTAGAATATTCGTCTTTAGAACGCAAAACACATCGCACGAACGGAGTCTCTGTTTCAGGGTTGCAATCTCTGGATCCATCGTGACTGACGGCATGGCCGCTTCCAATGGATTCATCGACGGCGCCGCCACTCCCACTCCTTCGGAATCGGCGTTGATCTTTCTCGGCACTGGTTGTTCCAGCATGGTTCCCAATCTCATGTGCCTCCTTCAACCCTCCAACCCTCCCTGCTCCGTCTGCTTCCAGTCATTGTCTATCCCTCCCGAACGTAACCCCAATTACAGGTCCTTCACTTTCTCCTTCCCCTTCCCTTCTTCCATTTCCAAGAAACGGCTTCAAGATCTCGATTTGCAGGTGCAACACCTCTCTCCTCATTGACTACTGCGCCGACGCCGACGATCACAAGTATATATTGATCGATGTTGGCAAGACCTTTAGGGAGACAGTGCTTAGGTGGTTCGTTTCCCACCGGATTCCCAGAATTGATTCTGTGAGTGCACTTTTCTCATGACGCCTTTTTTAATTTAGAAATGGCCCCTTTTTTGCGTAAGCTAGTGGATTGTAGAGTGCAATGTGGCTTTATGCCTCTTAATAATTGATTGGAACTTTGATGAGGATTGCATAATCTGGCAATGAAAAAGAAATTCGTTGTTTCTTCTGATGTTGAACTTCGTACATAGGTAGGCATGGATCTCCTTCATGTCTTGGCACAATGTATGTATGGCATCGGTATTTCCTTGCAATGTATTGGATGAGTCAGAAACAAGTGTGGGTCTTGTGCTAGTTATTATATTGTTTACCTTTTGTAATTTTGGTCATGTTTGATATAGATGAGAGAAATATGCCGGATGGAAATAAAGAGGATGTGTGGAAATAGGTAAGAAATAAAGTGAGTTAAAGGTGTTTAGTTGAAAATAAAGAATAGATAAGAGACGAGGAGAGAGATATATGAAAATAGGTGAGATAGAGAGCAATGAGCTTCACCATTTATTAAAATTATCTTCACCTTATTTCACCTCTTTCAAACACGCCAATTTCTTTCCATCTATCTCTCCTCCTGTATTTCTCACCTACCTGACACACCCCAAAAGAAGCACTCTTCTCATCATAACTGAAGCAAAGCTTAATGGTGTGGCTTGCTTCCTCTTTATTCGTCCTCAGGGACAAATTGGCTCCTAAGTACCGTTGTTGTTTTGGTAAGTGACGCGATTTCTGTCTTTTCTCCGATTTACTGGACTATGGGTGATCTTGTGAAAGTTTACCAATTGAATGAGAAAATTTGTTAAGTGGTACTCAGCCTTTTTAAATTCCTGAGATTGTAGAAGTGTTTGATTATGAAGGTAGAAAGTCGTTTAAGGGGTTCTCCACTAGAAAAAGCTTTATATTTTCAGTAGATACTCTCGAGCTCTTCTAGCTTGTATCCAAATGGGCCCTAAACTATTTGAATACATGTTTGGATTTTGGGCTATACACAATGTCCTTTCTTGATAGATGTCAAGGATATTTTGAACAGTGTTCTCTGTTGGCGTTTCTCTAAAAGAACCGACTTAAAAGATGCCCAACCTAGGGATGCAAGTATTAAATACTAGTCTGAATATCGGGAGCCCTGTGGTTCCTTTAGCTTCCTCTATTTTGTAATTTCCTAAGATATTTGGAACAGTGAAAATGGAGATCTTAAATGATACCTAGAAATAAAATTAATGTTACTTTACTTCAGTTTCACAATATTATTAGGAGACTCAGTCTGTCAGATAAGTGCAGAGAATAATGAGAAGGCTCATCTCCATCCTATTTAAAAATCAGGGTCATATTGTGCTTAGTATTACTATAAAAGGATAGTTATTATTATCATAAAATAGGTAGTTATTATTCATCACCTCGGATAGAGATACTTTAGAAGAGTTTGGCTATCTCAGTGCACCTGAAATTTAAGGGATATATTTCAGATATGTGCTGGTAAGGATATCTAGTTTAGGCCATGAAGAGAGAGGACAGGTCCATGGTGAAACCATCAAAATATTTCGCAGGCAAGGAAAAAATCAGTAATGTTGTCATTCTGTGAATCTGTGTAGTCAATATAACTGGTAAAGAAGGTGAAGAAACAAAGCAATGAATCATACCACTAATAATTAACAAAATCAGAGTTGAAGTTTTTTAGTTTAGGGTTTATTGATGCAATTCTGTGCTTACCATAGTTTTACTAACTTTTACCTATATTTTTTCCTTGCAATTTGCGTTTACCTGAATCTCACTTTATCTGAAAAACAAATTTAATTGTCTTGAATTGCAGATTATTTTGACTCATGAACATGCTGATGCAGTCCTTGGATTGGATGATATACGTGCTGTGCAGCCTTTTAGTCCAACAAATGATATTGATCCCACACCCATATATTTAAGTCAACATTCAATGGATAGGTAACTCTATCAGCGACTTATTGCTTTTTAATTAAATATTGGTAATATTAACCTACTACCTGATTAAGCAAATATAACATGAAACTTCCATCTAATTTCAAAAAACCTTCATACACATCTGTTAAGAATAAGGCACCACTACTACAATATAACCCTAACCATCAAATAGTAACGGAACCATCATTCGTGACTCAATTGCAAAACTGTTGTCAAATACCCTAAATATCGAGACTTCGACAATTTAACCTTCAGTGGGTAAATGGACCTGGGAAACACCCTGTGTGGGACCATTGATTTTAGTTATTCTTTTTATCACTTGCTTAAACTGGAAGTTCTGACATATCGCTTGCACACTAGATAAACTTAGTTATTTAAGAAGATGTAGATAAACAAATAACATTTTATTACATGTCTTAGAAAGAGAAAAATTCATCACATGTATTTTATGGTTAATTAACACAGGAAGGTTAGTGACAATTTTTTTTGTACCACTTCATGATTGATAGAAGTTTATTGAAAATCATTGATTTTGGTGGGTCTCACTTGTAAATTGGGAGAGTCATTATCAGAAGTGAGACCCATCAAAGTTAGCGCTTTCCAATAATTTTAGCCAATCGTAGAGGGAATGTTACAATGAGTGTTGTTGTGATATTCAGCAGCTAAGTTAAAACTCAACATACAGTATGGACTTTGATTTTCAACATAGATGATGTGATTCAATTCAAGTTCCTATCACAGGATAATTATATAGCCTTTCTAAAATTATTATCATGCAAGCCTTTGAGACGATATCAGTGCTTTATGTGCACTTCTCAACCATTGCATTTCAACGCTAGTACATCTGGGAAATGGTCTTGTCTTGAATCTTTATCGCAATGTACTGAATTATGCCCCTTTCATTTGATTTCATGGTTGTCTTATGCTCTCCATTAGTTGAATATGTTTTAAATCTTTGCGACAGCATAGCAGAGAAGTTTCCTTATTTGGTTAGGAAAAAGCGTAAGGAAGGAGAAGAAGTACGAAGGGTGGCTCAAATTGACTGGAACATTATTGATGATGACCTCAACCGACCTTTTTCTGCATCAGGATTAAAATTCACCCCTTTACCAGTTAATTTCCAGGATCTTTGTTTTTAATGGCGATGATGCAGCACCCTTTGTTATAAGGATTTAACTGTTTCTTTATAATGTAGGTTATGCATGGAGAGGATTACATATGTTTGGGCTTTCTTTTTGGTGAGAAAAGTAGGGTGGCTTATATATCTGATGTTTCCCGGTTTCCTGCTAGTACAGAGTATGGTATGCTTTTAAATTAGTTTCTTCTTGCTTGGACATATGCATCTAGCTATACGTTTTCTAAGATATAAAGAATCTATAATCTGTCTGTTTTATCATATATTCTGACTCTCTTAATCTCTTCATTGGGAAAGGGACATATGGGTTATGGATTGCTCATTTTGTCTGTTTGGTGCATGCTATCATTCTGTAGTTTGGACAGCATGTGTAGTATTTTAGATTGCAATAACACCATAAGACAGAGTTTCATGTTTGAAGCATGTATAAGAAAACTATCAAATGAATTACGATTTTCAACATCTTATATCTAGCAATAAATTTCTTCTTACAGTCATCTCAAAAAGTGGAGCTGGACAGTTGGATCTTCTTATATTGGATTCATTGTATAGGGTCAGTGGTTCCATCTTCAACTCTTTTGGGTTTAAATTATAAATATGATGTTCATGCTGTGTTCCAGGTATATAATATCAGTTATGTTGTGCCACTGAATTTGTTCCGGTAATGTACATGATATACCAGTAAAGGATCTCTTCACGCCCAAAGGGCATGAATGCATGAACCCTCAACATGCAAAAGTGTCTTATTATGAATTTTTAAGGATTTATTTATTTACTTATTGTCACTTGACATGCTTGATATATTTTCTGTTGCATCATTCTTGTATGATTTAATGTGATCTTTTCTTAACTCTTACTTATGGCTTCAATCTTTTGTTAATTTGTTTTGTGGAATACTAGTGTCTCTTTACAATTTTTCAATTTTATCACTTCGTCAAAGAAGGCTGATAAAATATGATTACTCGATGCATATGCGCTAGACAATTCATTTAAAATTTTCATGCACTTCACATATCTTCATTAAAATTATGAAACCTTGTACCCTTTTATTGCTTAAAAAACATAAATACCAAGATTCATTGCAGATGATTTTGAAGTGGGAATTTTCAGATTCACGTCATTTTATTCTGTATTTTACCTTTTGTATTTCTTTACTTGTTGATTCATGTTTTCGTGTTTGTTCCTTGTGTTATCACAGACTGGGTCACATAATGTCCACCTTTGTTTTCCACAGGTTTGTTTTTCATTTTACCCCAAAAGGTTTTGTTTACTCTTCATAACTCCCTGACATTGATGGTGTAGTGTTGTTAATTGGTAATTTTACAGACTCTAGAAACTGTGAAGAGATTGTGTCCTAAGCAAGCACTACTTATTGGTATGACTCACGAGTTTGATCACCATAAAGACAACGAGTTTTTGAAGGAGTGGTCCAAAAGGTATGTCTTATCCTTTTTTGAAGAAGTCAAAACCGTTGCAAATACATTTAGTAATAACTGGCATGATGATCTAATAGTAAACAGGGAACCCGTAATACTAAACTCTTATATGTGTGTGTGTGTGTTTTTTATTCTATTTATATGTTGTAGATTTTAGAAAACGATAGAAATGATTACTCTATTATTGTATTATTTAGGGAAGGAATTCCAGTGCAGCTTGCTCATGATGGTCTGAGAGTCCCCATAAACTTATAGGAAGGAAAGGTAAGAATACTTTATTTTTCATCAAGGGGGGTACTAAAGAACGACCTTGGATATGAATTGTTCACTGTTTATGATGAGTGGTGTGTGCATTTGTGTCTGACTTAAGGAAATGGATAGGGAGTAGGTGTAGGATGGCAAAATAATTGACTCGTTTGCTCTGTTAGTGGTAAAAACTGAGAAATTACTTTCATAAAGTAGAAGTAGATAAATTTATACAGTTGAGTGTAAATGAAGTAGAGAGTTTTTCTTTTCTTTTTTTCTCCGGAAACAAGCATGCTCTTCCTTGTACCTTAGCCATTGACATTTTGAAACTGATTACGTATTTTAATAGCTGACATTTTCTACTCCCCTCATATTCCTTTATTAGTAGCCATACTGACTTTCGTGAATATCGATGTTCTTAAATCTTAATATGTCGTATATCATGTGATTGCAGGTTAAAGCATGTGACAATTTATCTCGCATACCGTGATTGTATTGGAGCATTATTCTTTACAGGATAACCTCATTTTTTGTAATAGTAAAAATCCACATTTTTGCTAAGGGTGGCATTTCTGTATGACAACGATAACTTATTTTGATGGAAATCCCGATTCTTCTAATTAAACTCGTGAAAGCTGTATTAGAATAATTCTATACTCCACTCCTTAATCCGTGAAAACAAATTGAGTAATGAGTTTTAAGAGCTTAAAGAATAATCTGCTGAGTCACATGATGGAACTAATCTGCTGTGCCAATTATTTATTATTCATTTGTACTGCGATTGCTTTCAATAATAATCGGTCAATATGTCAATGCAACAATTGTTTTGCTCATTTTGGTGTTCCTTCATACATATATTTTACCTTGCTGGGTACCAATCATGACAATACCATAATTGTTCAATATATATTTTTAAGTTAATCTAAATGACATAATTATTTGCTCTCTTTCATGTATGTTTTCTATTTGTGATATGGATCTACATTCCTGAGTAACTCAAATTTCGATAATGAATACTGCATGTGTTGTACAAATAATTTTTTACTAGAATAGAAATTAAGGATTTATAAATATCTCATTTCTGTACAATGTATAATCGTTTAACTAAATAGAACTTATGTTAGTGTAGTTTAATATAAAAACTCAAGATATGCATTTAGAATGAAAAAGCACTTGTCGAAAAAATATAGAAATCTTTCACAGCACGCATTTAGAATAATCTTCGTTCTTTATTTATAAAACAAAACATAATTGAAATATGCAAAACAACAACATAAATTGAATGCTAGCGTAGGTAGCACCGTTGGAATCCAGTCATCCTATGATTTATTTGGTCACTAACTTTTATTTGACCCGTAAGTTTTTAACCCATATTCCACTCAATTATTTTAGTTCAATTTTAAAGCATGTAACTTAATAGCTTTTTGTATACAATATGATACAAACTACAGTGAATCTCATGTTTGTGTTGAGACTGTTACTTATAACAGATTCATTTCTTCTAAGAAATGGGGTAAAATATCTCGTGTGCATACTCTTATATCTTATATTTAGACGAGTTAATAAATCAGTTTATTTTTAGAAAAAAAATGTTTTATAAATTTCTGTATAACTTATCTTTTTATTTTCTAAAAACAATCCTTCACATACTGTCATATACACGTGTATCATTTTTTTTATGAAAAATAGTTTAAGAGTTTAATTTATATGTTTGTCGGTGTAAAATATATTGATAAATGGAATTAAATAGTCAAAATTTACACTGACAATGTATATAAATTAAATTAAAATATAAGCATAAAAGTGAAATTATCTGTAAAATAAAATCTATTAACCTTTATATTTCATTATATTGAAATTACAATCCGCGTTGAATTGAGTTACAGACAAAAGACAAGGTTATGAGCCTTATGCATTTCTTTTTTTTTACATCAAATGATATTATTGAAAAATAAGTTAGGTTTTTACACAAAAAAAAGACTATACTATATATAAATACTTAAACAACTTTATTTATGTTCTGCATGTCTGATATTATATTTATCCTCTCATTTATTTTATGCTTTCTGAAATTGTAATAAAAAATATATACATAGCAACCACGTTCGATCATAAATTTGATTACATCATTAAACATTTTTTTGTTCATGTTACAAAACATGGGAGCGTGTTGAACTAGTCAATGCACGTGATATTCTTTTGGGTTCCAGTTGCAAGACTTGGTCGTATACAAGAAACAACAGAAGACCATGCAGAAGGAAACAACCGGTTTAGTTCCTCAAACACCAATCAGGAACCTTTCTAGAAAGCAGCTTCAAATTGATGGAAGCTTCGGGTATGCGTGTTTTAAGGTTTGCTTTTCATATTTGACGAGTCTCAGGGACAAATAAAAACATTGATAATTTAGTGCCAGTGAAGGAACCTAAAAGCAAAGCTAGCCAAGAATACAAAGTGCAAGCATAAGAGATGGCATGTTGTGTGCCTTTTAACAAGAAGAATTTGGACATAAGTTTCTTCGTTTTCAAGCCAACTATTGTGATCATAGATGACCTAGTTCATGGACTCAAACACTTCTCCTTAACTACTGAGAGCCTTGGTTGTGTTCAGAGCTCTATATTTAGAAGCATCCATGGAAATATGGTAAGTTTTTTCTTTAATTTCTCAGCTGTTTAATTTCAGTTCATTGTAAATCATTGCTCCTAACTTAGTTATCTCAGTTTTGAATTGCATGACCTAAATTTCTGTGTCTAGTGGATTCAATTTGTTTGAAACTTTGCTGATTATAGTTTATGAAAACCCGTTTTTTATCCTTGAATGATATCAATCATTGGCTAGGAAGACAATAACGGACAGTTTGCATCCTAAATTGATTATATTTTATCATTCTTATTTTCAGATTTGTTTTACACGTGGGATTTTGGACCCACGAGTTCATGTTCATGAAGAACTTCTATCTTTCAGTGAATGACAACTTCAGATGCCATTGCTTCATGGTAGTTTACCATCTGTAATGGTTTAATCTGTCATCAATTCACAGATATATAGTTTAGCATCAGTGATTGTGCTTGTGTTCAATTGACTAGTTGTTTTTACCATGTGGCTTCTAAGTGATAATTAATTTCCTGAATTAGAAGCAGGAAATTCTAAATTTCGACAATAATTACACTGGTTTCATTGATTAAAACTATGTTTTGGACCCAACAAAATTCTAAACTTCTACTGTTCTTACACCGGTTTCATTCCATCTATCCCACAAATGATGTTCTGTTCTGTTCTGTGTTAATGGTAATCTCTTTGGGTTGATCTTCTTTTCATTGGGCATATCACACACCATTGTTCTTTATCTTTCTTGATTTATAATTTATTTGTTAACTTTGTGATATTTAATGTAATCAGATCATTTGGTATGGAGCATGGCCGAGGCAGTCGAGTAAGGAAAAAGAGGAACTGACCTCAACCCTTGTAAGTTGGACCTTGACTATTCGTGTCATTCATTTCTTGAATCATCAAAATAGGAAAAGTATCCTATTCCTAATAAAATTCATTTGAAACATTGACATATTCTTCAACCAAATCCACTGCCAGCCCGCAAAGGTAGAAAAAATAGATATCATTTTAAGGACAAGTCAATTAAAATTTGGCCCACACATCTTAAGTATTAAGAAATGCACAGACATGCCAAGGAAAAATGTTCTCTTTATGGAATAGTCATCTACTAGACAGAATATTTAAAACGAATACAAATATTGTGTCAATTTTTATTGCCGAAGTACACATCATGTGAGTGATGTCAAGGATCAATTCTCACAAAACCTTAAGCTATTAGGTGACTTGTTTTATATCTAGCAATTGCAGTGTTCATTGAGTTCTACCATTTGCCATATGACATGGGGTTATCTAATTTTGAATCCCATACTGATTTCAAAATAATGTGAAGAACTTTGGATAAGTAGCAACCAGATTGCTTCCTACTACATTTTTGGAAATGAAAGAACTGAGACAAATTCCTTTCCTTTTGAGATATCTGTTTTATGTACTTTATTTATCTACTGATCTGGAGACAGTAAAAAAAGTCTGAGGCCATGTTTGTTTATTACTTCCAAAAACAATTTTCTCTCTTCTATAATTTGTCTCCTTGGCACATTTGAAAGTGTTCTTAGTTTCTTTTGTAAAAGTTATTCTCTTGAACACTTTGAAGAAAACAGAAGAGGGTGAGAGAAAATCTCAGTTGTTTCTGCTTCTTAGATTTTAAAACACTTGTTTTAGAAACAATTTTCTACTTTCAATAGATTTTGGATGAAAATTTGATTGTTGAACAGCATGGATTTGTTTTATAGAACAACTTCCGAAATAAAAAGCTAGAAGAGAATCATGCAAACTCTTATTATCTTTCACTTTGATCAGAATACACTGATCACCTTTTCCTTTTATTCGTAGTTTTTATGTATTTATTTATACTATTGTTGACACTCTACAGAAAACAATGTTAACCAACAGCATATCAACCATGGGTGTATTAATTGATCACAGTTTCCTTGAAGCATACGGTGGAGAATCAAGAGATGGCTCTTCAACAGCAAAATTCTCCACTGGGGACATAATATCCTTGAACTCAGCAGTCACCACTACCAATGACCTTAATGACCTCTGCTACGCTGTTCTAGCAATTTTAAGGTCTCGCTTTGCCAAAATGGAAGGAACAATCTCAGGCCTTTGCTTCAAGGGACAAAGCAAACCCAGAATGGTGTGCATTCATGTCTGGAAGTCTCTCCATTTTTGTTACTCGTGGATTCTCAACTCTGACCAAAGAAAATGGATGATGCCATATCTTGAACGTTTCTCCATTGAGATGAAGTATGACATTTTCCGAGTAGTCTATGTTAGTGGTGACAATGTGGTTGATTTTAACTGTGTTTCTACTCATCAGATGTTAGAGAATGGGAAAGAGAGCAGCAGGCACGGGCAGGTTTTGCAGAACTGAGACAGCTGCAAAGGTTTTCAAGTTTAGAACCATCATCTTTTGCAAGTCTTTAATCCCCCTCTTATGTTGTAAATATTGCAGATTACTTTTTCAAAGTCAGGTTGCAGTTTAGAACTCATAGTTGTATGTTACTTACTAAGTAGCCATGCTCTCACACCTTCTCAGCTATTTTTCAAAGCAATACTCTCTATGGTTTTGGACTGCATGGTCTTAATCAGTCAAAGTATGAACCAAAGGCCAAGATAGTTGTCTTCATCATGATAGCTCTAGAGATTGAGCAATGGTGGATGGTTAAAATGTTTAACTTTGTTACAGGAACAATAATCTGATGAGGCATCTTTAAAATATACAAGGTTTGAATAAAAATGTGTGATTCATCTAAAATGCAAGTGCAAAGAAGTGTCACCTGATATATATTTTAACCCCAAAGTGGACTCATTAGCGTGAAATCTCCTGATATATATTTTATAATATGTTTTTTTTAACCAAAAATGAAAGAAATATTACTTTAACCAACTGTCCTAATAAGCATTTCTTTAACAAACTTCTTCTAACACTAATTTATTGAAAATTATAAAATCATACAAGAAATTTATTATAAAAGATCATTTGTAATAATTTTTTTTAATAGTAAAGCATATATTAAAAAATGTAATGTTTATCAATAAAAAGAGGTGTTATAAAATAGGTCATTAATATTTCTTTTATTTCAATTACTCGCGTATTAATTTCCCCCTAATATAATTAACTCTCAGTTGAAGTTTCAAAAAATGAGAAAAAAAAAGTGTGGAAAAGTAAATAGATAACTCCTCCATAATAAATAAAGGTCTTCTTTTTTATCTGATTTGAGTATTTTATTTTATTTAGTGTGTACAAATTATTTAATTATTTAAATTCTTCACATATGTTATTGTCTTTAAAATTTAAAAGAAAAAAGTGTTATTAAAAAATAAGGTGACAAACTCACCGGGACACTCTGTATCTCATAACGTCTTTTAACAAAACTTCTTAAATAATTAAAAGAAAAACACACAAAAAATGTATTCTCGTGATTAAAATAACTGAAATAATTTTATAAAAGTTTAAAGATAAAATTATACAGTCTAAATAGCTATTTAAAATGTACCAAAAAGAAAAATATACTTAAAAAATTTCCCATCTTCACCTGTTTCAGAAATACTGTTCTTTCAATTTCCCCCTCTTCAAATTGCCGATTCCATTTTCATGAATTTCTTACACTCACTTCCTCTTCCGTCTTCAGTCCGAGAGAGAGGTATGTGTTGATTTTCACAGTTTCCTTTTCTTCCTCATCTCTCGCCAACTCAATACCTTTAATTGTAGTTAATCGATTCCCAAACATTTCACTGATGCCACTTCTGAAATTCAATTATCATCTACTGTCAAAACTTTTAGCTTCCGAGTTCCGTGATAACCATTTCCCCTCTATTGCTTTCACCCTTCTTTCTGCTTCTTATTCAACCGCTGGTCTCAGATACCAAAGTGAGGGTAAACGCAGTAGCATTAGGAATTTCAAAGATGGTTTGGGGAAAGGGGGTTCTGCTTTTCAAGAAAGCTTAAGTTTTGCTGCGAGTGTTTGTGATGGGGCAGAAGAAGAAGAAGAAGAAGAGAGTGAAGAACGAGAGGGGTCTAGTGACGATGATAGTCTTGAGTTTATCACTTCCTTTCGTGATAGCAACCGCAAACAGAGAGAGAGTATTGCAAGAGTTGAAATTGGTGAGGCTGAATTTAGGCACCCTTTGGTGAGGGAAGTTTGTAGGTTAATCACACTTAGGTCAGATTGGAACCCTAATTTTGAAGGTCAATTGAGGCACTTGTTGAGAAGCCTCAAGCCCCCACTTGTTTGTGCTGTTTTGCGCTCTCAGGCTGATGAACGTGTTGCTTTGAACTACTTCTATTGGGCTGATAGGCAGTGGCGCTACAGACATGACACTGTTGTGTACTATACAATGCTGGATGTTCTTAGCAAGACCAAATTGTGCCAAGGTGCGAGGAGGGTTCTTCGGCTAATGACTCGCCGCGGAATTGAATCCTCACCCCAAGCTTTTGGCTATGTGATGGTGTCTTATAGTCGTGCAGGCAAGTTGAGGAATGCATTGCGAGTTTTGACCTTGATGCAGAAAGCTGGGGTTGAACCTGATTTATCTATATGTAACACTACTATCTATGTTCTGGTGAAGGGCAATAAATTGAAGAAGGCGCTGAGGTTCTTGGAACGGATGCAGGTGACTGGAATCAAACCCAATGTTGTAACTTACAACTGCTTGATCAAGGGTTACTGTGATATAAATCGGATTGAAGATGCATTGGAGCTTATTGCAGGAATGCCATCCAAGGGTTGCCCTCCAGATAAAGTTAGTTATTATACTGTGATGGCTTTTCTCTGTAAGGAGCCAAAAATTGATCTAGTGAAGCATTTAATGGAGAAGATGGTTCAGGATAGTAACTTAATACCAGATCAGGTTACGTATAATACGCTTATCCACATGCTTTCAAAGCATGGGCATGCAGATGATGCTCTTGCTTTCCTAAAGGAAGCAGAAGAGAAGGGTTTCCATGTGGATAAGATTGGGTATAGCACGATAGTTAACTCGTACTGTCAAAAGGGGAGGATGGATGAGGCAAAAAGTTTAGTGATTGATATGTATTCAAGAGGATGTAACCCGGATGTAGTGACATATACTGCAATTATTAATGGATTTAGTCGCTTGGGGAGGATAGATGAAGCAAAAAAAATGCTGCAGCAGATGAACAAACATGGGTGCAAACCAAATACGGTATCATATACAGCTTTGTTGAATGGCCTCTGTCATAGTGGAAAATCGTTAGAGGCAAGGGAGATGATAAGTGTAAGTGAGGAGCATTGGTGGACCCCAAATGCCATCACTTATGGTGCCGTGATGCATGGGCTTCGTAGGGAGGGAAAATTGTCTGAGGCCTGTGATTTGACCATGGAAATGATTGAAAAAGGGTTTTTCCCTACTCCAGTTGAAATCAACCTGTTAATACAGTCACTCTGCCAAAATCAGAAAGTAGTAGAAGCTCAAAAATATTTAGGAAAATGTCTGAGTAAGGGATGTGCCATTAATGTCGTAAATTTCACTACTGTAATTCATGGTTTTTGTCAGATCGGTGACATGGAAGGTGCACTCTCAGTGCTAGATGACATGTACTTAAGTAACAAACATCCTGATGCTATCACATATACGACATTGTTTGATGCATTGGGGAAGAAAGGTAGACTGGACGAGGCAGCCGAGTTTATTGTAAAGATGCTCAGCAAAGGTTTGGATCCAACTCCTGTAACATACAGAGCAGTTATCCACCGTTATTGTCAATGGGGTAGAGTAGATGATATGTTGAACTTATTGGAAAAAATGCTCGTTAGGCAGCCATTTAAAACAGTATACAATCAGGTTATTGAAAAGCTTTGTGATTTTGGGAACCTTGAGGAGGCTGAGAAACTACTGGGGAAGGTATTGAGAACAGCATCAAAACTTGATGCTAATACATGCCATGTTCTGATGGAAAGCTATCTGAAAAAAGGGCTTGCTCTATCAGCGTATAAAGTGGCTTCTCAAATGTTTAGACGTAATCTGGTTCCTAATTTAAAATTGTGCGAGAAAGTGAGCAAGCAGCTGGTGTTAGATGGTAAGTTGGCGGAGGCTGATAACCTTATGTTACGATTTGTTGAGCGTGGAATACAACAAAAATGAGATGCATTTATGAAGTTAGCTGCTATTCAAAGCTTAAGTCTCATAGCAATGATTTTGTTTTCAATTTCCTCTATTATTTTCCTTTGTTGGTATTCCATCTTGTAGCTTAGGCATTTTCGAGGCAAAATTGAATTTTCTTTTAGAATGTATTTCACTCATTTAACTATCATAGATGTGATTTAGATGATTTTATCATTTTTTGAGTTCAGTCACATTGCTTTCTATTCTCTGGTGATAATGATGATATGCACTGAATACCATTCACGAGCACACTTCCAGTTTTATCCTAAACTTCAAACTGATCAGTCAATCCTCAGCCTAAATATTCCAAGTGTGCATGATCTTATGATGAAGCCATTCCTTGAAATTCTGTTGCCATGAGAGACATGGGTACAGAAATTCATTGGTTAGGGTCTTCGCGATTTCTACCCCTGTTGGTTCAGCTACTCCACCACGTAGCCCTACATGTCAGTGCCTTTAACTCCTATAGGATGGATGCACCTCCTATAAGTCTAAGCACAACATCATTGTCGAGGACTCAATTTCCAGTTGAAAATACCAAAAGAAAAAGATGTCCAAAGATTTGTAGCTCAAGACGAGGAGAGAGGTATTACAAGGTTTCTTTGTCACTCTCTTTCTATAAGAACTTAGATCAAGATTTTATAAAATAAAATCAAGAAACTGAAAAACAGTAATTGTAGAACCATATTAATGTCTATATCTTTTCTAATGTGATCTTATGTTAAAATTTGCAGACATAATAGTATGAGGAAATCAAAAGTCATCGAAAGGTAAAATTAGAAGTACAAATGAGAAAATTCAGGTACTTGGTTTAGTACATTTTCATTGGAAAGAAACTTCTTATATAAATAAGACTTTGTAGTGTTTGCTTGAATGGATATATTGTATAAAATTTTTGGCTCGAGATAAATTGGAAACTTTGTTTATCTGCAAGTGTACATGATAGTTTATCGTCCTTTTTATGACATATATTGGAAACTTGAGGAGTTGATTATATATTTGATCAAATAATAATTTTCGTTTCGAAGTTGTTTTACAGGATCAAAGCATCACTCTTCGGTCAACACTGAGATTCATGATGGCCATAGAAATATTTGAAGAAAGTCTCTACTACAGTTTTCCATTACTTTTGTCATCGGTCAATACAGAAAATAATAAAAATAAAATATAAAATATAACAGATAGAAAAAATAAATAAAAAATAGTAAACTAAAAAGGAGGGAAAATGTATTTAAGTCAATAATTTATTTAGTTTTTCAACATATTTTAAAACTATTAAAGTGTGGTATTATAATTTAGGAAATACCAATTAATATCACAAGATTCTCAGTTATTTATTGATATTATGCTTATTACTTAAATCAATTTTATTAAAATTAAATTTTTAAATCTCTATATATTTTCTTATTTTATGCTGTTGTATAACTTCTTATTAATATATTGATTTTATTGCTATCCGAATGTCAATTCGGATAAAATATTATTTTATAAATTAGTCATGAATTTAAATATGGATGTATATAAAGAAATCAAGTATTCTAAATTGGTTTTGTAAATAAAATATTAACAAATTAGACTAAATATAGTTTAATATTAAAGACTTCAATGTTACACTATCATTTTTAATAAATAAAATAAAAGATACTTTTACTTAAAATTTACTAGTTATATTATCATCGCTATATTAATTCTTGTTTTAAATTATTAAAAAATTATAATTTATTTGATATTTTATTTTAGATTTATACAATTATTATTTGACATTAAAGATAAGATATTTATTTTTTACATTAAATTTTCTGTACTGTCATATTTCTTTTGATACAAATTCATAATATAATTCTTACTCCGATAGAAATGAGAAATTATAGCCAAATTGAAGTAGTATAATCAAACTCACTCTCCATTATCATCCCCATTTCCACCTTATTTATTGAAGTCATTGGAAAAATTCATAATACTGAAAATTCAGGAGTAAAACATGCAATAGTGTAATGTCTAATTTAAAATATAATGCATATTTTGATCTAAACTAAAAATTTAGTTTACATGTCCAATTAAAAAATAAAATTTATAAATTTAAAATTTAATAAATTCACAAAATTTAACCTTAAGTGATAAAACTCGAGAGTAAAAATCTAATAATAAAATATGCAATTAAACCTAGTATTGATCATTTCACAACTTATGTCTCTAACTTTCATTTGGAACAAAACATCGTATAAAAGATAAGATTCGTAATAAACTAGCAAGTAATTGACCTCTTCGAACATCTTTAATTATCGAGGCAAGGACATTAAGAACCATTCTGTAATCATAAATACCTTTTTGTTATTTGCATTATAAAAAATCTAATAGCTAGAATAATACTTTAATTTTCGCCCATTAACAACATGAAATATACTAAAGAATGAAACTAAATTGTGTTCATACTGCTGTTTCAGTGCTAGAGTCTGAAGAATCCTCAAATTTGATCACCTTAACTTTTTTTATTCTGTTAGTAAACTTCGCCAACAACATAAATTAAAATGCCACAAAAATTATTTCGAACCCCATGCGACACATGTTAGGCATAGTAAACTTCGAATTCCATGGCTTGCTTTAAGTCCTCGTCCTACAATGACAGTGCAATACCACCATCATGAACCTTTTAGGCCATGAAACAGTCTTGGCAGTTACCAAGAATTCCTCACTTGTTTATATATATAAGTAGGCTTGTAGGCTGGCTGAATAACAGTAAAAATAAAAGACAATAAATTCATATATAGTTCCATAGCAAAAAAATATTCCATTAGAAATAACTAAAGTTTCATTTTCCAGAACCGCTTCAAGCAAAGTCCTAGCACCGTTCTAAATATTAAAGACAAACTCAAAATCTCACGCTTCAACTACATAGAAATAAACCTTTGAGAAAAATCAAAGAAAATCTTCTCCTTTATCTCTCAACCGCTTCCTTTACAGGTCTTGAACACTCAAACCTGACAATCATCAACAACAATATAAGTTGGAGGGCAGTAAACGAAACAAACTAAAATAATAAAAAAACAGAAGTGCCCCAAAAAGATACAAGCATACAAACATTGCTGATAATTAACCATTAACCAGTTCAAAATTTAGTTGCTCAAAGAAATGCATATGCCCTCAAACAAATTACGTAATTCCTTATGGATATATCACAATTAGCATTTGGCATATATAGAATAAAAACTGGATACTCCACGCTATGATTAACGTAAAATCCCAAACTACAAATTCCATTACTAACCTGGAGGAAGTGATTGCTTTAATTTATCAGCTTTCTCTGGGTCAAACACACAGAGTGTGTAGAGGTACTTGGAGCATCTGACCTTGAACTTAACCACATCTCTGCTCCTCTTGATCTTCACCGACCTCGCATCCTTCCTTCTGGCAGTGAGAAGGAAGTCCTTAATCTCGTGAATTTGCTTAGGCTGCATAGCAAGTACCACACAAGCATTAACAGCGATTTCAAAGCACAAACAAGTGTATAAAAGCAAATAATCCCAACTGAATGCACCCCCAAACCATGAGTAAAGAGAAAAACATTTACAGAGCCATTAGCTACGCAACCTAAATTAACGTTCACTCATATCCAAGCATACAGATACCAAAGCATAATCAAGTACCAACTCTTCGAAATCCGAAAGTCCTGAATAATAGTATAACTAACAATTACTAAATCTAATTATACCCTCAGACCGGCAAATCGAAAACGCTACACTATCACTAACTCCACCTAGCTTCTTTGCACCAAATAATTCGAGACGGAAATAGGTTTTCCAACATTCTTTCAGAGAAACTCCATTAAAAACAGAGGCATTAGTTAATCCGTCTTTACAAGAAGCACAACTGAAACTAGAAAAAACCAAAGAAAAGAGAAAGATAATTGAAAAGAGGGAATGAGCACTCACCATGGTTGCGATGCACACAGCGGTGACAGAGAAGAGAGGCGCAACCAAATGTGATGTTAACTGAAAAACCAATGACAAGGGCACCTCATAAACCCTAATCGTAGAGGCTCCTTCTTTCCTCTCCAAGCCCAAACGGTCACTCATTCCTATCCAAGTCCGAAAAATGTTTCGGCCCGTTGGGCTGCTTCACGTGTTCCCAAGCCCGAACTATGTTTCAATCCGTTGGGCTGCTCCACTTGTTCTCAAGCCTGAGACGGCTTCTTCCTGTACCTCCATGACTTCTTCCTGCACCTCCATAGATTTTTGATATGTCAATTATAAAAAGACTTTATTGTCTATCCTAAGATTAATGTATGGATTTTAAAAGGGTTAAAATAGAGGTGTGTGAATGATGATACTGTTGTAATTTTTTGGTGTAGTGTGGCGGTGATAGCGAATGTGGCTATATGATTGTGGAAGATTGGTCGGGGAGTCAATGATAGTGGTGAGGAGGTGTTGGAGGAAGTTTTTTTGTTGGAAGTAAATTTAAGTGAAATGAGTTTTTTTATTATTCCTGATTAGGCGAACCAAAAGATTTCGAAAAACATTTTCGTCATTCTACCATAATAATAAAGTGCATAAATCATTTATAGAGGTGTGAAAAGGAATTGCATATCAATTGAGAGATCATGCATCCAAGTACACAAAGTATAAAAGAAAAATTGTTAGTTGGTGGTCATTTGTGCAATAATGGCTAAACTAGACATCTTCTAAACCACGCATTCTTTTCCTAATAAGACACAAAGGATTTCGAGTAAAATGTAGGATTTTTTGCCTATGATGGTGTCCACGTTGGCCCAATTCTAGGAAGATATAGATTCGATATTTTAGAGTTTGTTCCCATTGTACAAAAAATATGTGGTAGTTTACCAATTTTATTGATGTATCAGTGTATATTGTATTTCATTTAAAAAATCGTGTATATAGAAAAGAATATTATTGAAATAAGTGTTAGGAATAAATTTGTATTCAGAAGTTGTAAAGCTTTGTAGTTTGTGTGAACGAGTTTAGTTAATTGATGATTGAAATGAGTGAATGGCATAACCTGAAGAGGGTACATTACCTGACATTCCCAAACTAACAAACATGTTTGGGCCTCCCATAAGAGAGCAATTGCAAATTATTGGTACTTAATCAAGCCACAGAAAACCCTCCGTACCAAAATTCCGTACCTCTCTCGTACACAACACTTCTTACTTATTAACCCAATTTCTTTCAACATTGCCAATTCCCTATAGTTTAGTCACTCTCAGTGCAACAACTAAAGATAAACACAAAAGTTGAAACTGGTTTAGATAAGTGATGGAATGTAGTTGTTTGTATGATGGTTAAGGAAAAATAGAGGAGAAAGGTGTGTGCACGTGTAGGTAGAAACGTCTTTGGTCATATTGTGGGTGACAGAGGGGAAGCAGAGAGTGGAGTGAGTGGGAAGAAACAAAAAAAGAAAAGAGAGTGAGTTAAGTTATGATAGTTGAAGAATGAATGAGGAATGGAGAAAAACTTGGGAGCCAAAAAAAAAATTGAAAAAGGGGTGGGGTTGGGGTGGTTGGGGTGGCGTGGCATGGTATTATTATTGAGGATAGTGCCCTACCTGGTCACCATTCCATACCCAGAAAAAAGGTCCTACAAAGAAGACAGCCCCACACACATGCACCAAAACAAAACAAATAGTACTAACCAGCACTCAACTCCAACTTCTTTAATCACCCATTTCCCACTTGAGGAACCTACCTATTCACCCACTTCCACAACTAAAAAAGCTCACCCCAATACCCTACCCTCCTTCTTCATCTTCTTCTTCACGCCTTCCATTCATTCTAAACTTTTTTTCTTTTCAACAAATCAAAAGAAAAAAACCTAAAATCATTAAATCAATTATGGCACTGTACGGTATCAGAATGAAGTTCTCTTCTTCTCACTGTCATATCTGCCGACATCAACACGTTCAAAGATTTTATTTTTTCCCCAACAAATATGTAAGGACATCTTCACAGTAAAGAATATTTTTTGATACGTAAAATTTTGGGGACTGTACTCTCGATTTTGTTCCGATCTCCTATAAAATGAAAACTTGATTATGCGAAGAGATTTGTCTATATCTCTATATAGCTGGAAAAGGATGTGGATCTCGTGCACTTTTTTTTCTTAAATTCTATCAATCTCAATCATTAGTATATATGCATATATGTAATTTTATTTATTATGTATAACCAAATGAATTTCATCAGTTTTGAGTAAAACCGTGTCTGGTATTTGATATAGAGTTTTGAATTCAAATTTTATGGATAAAAAATAATTCTAATAAAATATTTCACTAAAATATAATCCATGAATATTATATTTAATAATAAATCAGATTAAAAACTTCCTACATTAGATGTTTTGCATCTGTGAAAGAGGATATTTACTTTACGTTGCACAATATAAAACATTTTTAAGAAAATCAACTTATTTTGTTATAAATCTCGTAAGAATTTTCTAAATTTGACCCCATCTAACTGTGGCTTCTTCTTTAATCTTATAACTACGTTAAATATAAGCATACAATAGCACAATGTCCTTAAGTGGGCCCGGATTTTCATTAAATTTTATTTCACTTTTATACCTACCGTAATAAAGAGAAAGGTAAATAAAAAATTAAGAATAAAGTTAAATATATATATCCCAGCCAATCCATGCAGTGCCCATTAATTGTCTAGTCAATTCCTGAATCAATTGGCACAAATTATTAATTTTTTTCTCTGCCCAAAATAGTACTTGTTAATTTTTTCAATGGTAACAATGATTGTCCTGATAAGTTTAATTTATAGTAACAGCTATTAAGGAGCTAACGTTGTTGATAACATGTTTTCCATGAAACTTGAACTCACAATATTCCAAACACTTGCGACAGTAGAGCATGAAAAGAGACATGATTAGGCAAGTTCGAAATGGACAAATGCACACAGCTTTTTCACTTTGCGGTTGATGAGGCAAAAACATTAAGAGGCAAGGTGAAAGGGTGCATCTTCAAAACCAAGAAGACGACAAAGCGGGCCACTTTAACATTAATAGAAGGACATGGTGATTTGTTTTCCATCCCTGTATGATCAGAGAGACACATCACATGGCTTTAGTGTCCTCTTCATGTTCCAAGGGTCACAACCTCCTTTTCCCAAATGCATTTATCCATCACTCAACCAAGTCAAGTACTCCCACATCATCACCAGTGCCATCTGCACCTCTTAATTGAACATTTATCTTTCATGCATCATAATAGATTCTACCAAACATTTCAACCAGAACTCATTAAAAGTGACAACAAGTTCAGCATCACCCCACTCCATTCTCCCCTGTGCTCCATAATGCACCCCAAACATTTAGTCAAATCCAAACTAAAAAAATTAGTTCCGTACAAGCTGCGAGAACTATCCCACGCATTGATTTCCTAACGGATTAAGTATCGTATATATTGTAGCTAGCACAATGACTAGATGCCATATAGTTACAGTATTAGTTTATGAATGGTCCTAGCAGCAAAAAACAGGAAAACAAAATCCAAAGGCTGTAGGCTATATAAACTACATTTAGGAAAGTGCTTCTCACCGTTCATGAAGGGTTGAGAAGCAATAATATTACATTTGATAGAAGTGCATACTATTAACAGTCACATGATTTCAGTAGTCTAAAGACCCGACAGCTGTTATTCCAGTGCTTAAATTTCTTGGGTCTTGACGGCTCACATAGTCATCACAGATGCCATTAGAGAGCCTTTGAATTGGAACCGAGTTTAAGAGTTCAAGGCCAGGGTTCCCCATTTGCTGCACTTCCTGAGGAGAAAGTATCTTTATGCACCATACACTATTTACGAATTCCCTGTCATAAGATCAGGCATGTGTCAAATATGAACAGAAAAGGGGCTAAATCATTTGACTTAAAAAAGATTAAGATTCTTAAATCCACAACATAAAAATGCCATCACCATATGAAAGGCTAAAGAGCAATCTAATACAAGTTTATACTATTTCATTATTTCAAAAGATTATACTATTTGATTATTTCAAACGAGATCAGTTAATACCTCATACAAAAACTACCATATTATTTATTACAAGTTCCTCACTTACTCTACTTTTCAAAAGGTGCAGTGCTTAAAGGGAAAAGGAAGAAAGACAAACAAAGACTAAGGTATGTTATGAGTAAATAGGAGACTTACGGCCAGGGGCCATCACCAAGGAGAAGAACATCATTCTCTCGGTCTACAAATACAAGCTGCCAGCCTGATCTCACAGGGTCCTCCAACTCGCCTTCAAGGCCAAACATTTGAGCAAGTTCACTTCGCAGCTCATGGTAGCTGCTGAATTTAGTGATATCCAATGATCTTCCAAAGGACCCTGACTTATAAACCTGTACCAAAGAAGTAAAAATGTATGTCAAGAATAATGACGAATTTTTTTAATTGAAAAAAATATAATCCTGCTGGAAAAGCTTACCTTCACAAAGGTTTTGTTCAGTGGGTTTCCTTGTCCAGCATTTTCTGGACTCTGTAGGTAACCTGATTCACCGCCAATACTGGGTGTTATTCCATGGTTCAATGAAGAATCAATGCCTGTGGTGGTATTCAGATAATTAGAAGATTGATATGGCAAGGTTGAGGAGTCATTGTTGCTGCTAACCCCCTTAAGGTTTGACATTCCATTAGGCATGAGAAGGGATGAGGGATCTATATTAACACCAAATAGGAGATGGTTTTGTGGATCATTGCTCCCCTCTTGGTCTATGGAGCATTCCCTACCAGGAAAAGGTGGTAAAGTAATAGCATTTTGAGACACAGTACTCTGGGGCTGCCCTAGCTGCTCCACCTGAGGTAGAACACATTGGGAGACTCCGGAAGAAAGAAGAGGATCAACGGCAACACGCTTTGAGGGCCACCCACTTGAATTTTGAACAGGAATCCAAGAGCTTGTTCTAGGAAGGTTCAGGAGGTGAGATGTTTCATCCTGTGGAAATGAACCCAGGATACTGTGCAGGGGAGAAACAATAGTAGGCACAGAGTTCCCATTTGAATCAGAAAAATTTTGCGGTTGGCACAAGGAAGAGATAGCTTGCATAGGTGGTGATTGAGGTGGAGGAGCTGAAACAAACTGAGACATTGAAGAAACTGCACTAGAAATTTGCTGATTATCTACAACTTGTTGCTGTTGTTGCTGTGTTTGTCGTAGTTGTTGTTGCTGGTGCTGCTGACTATTGAACGAGTGCTGATGTTGTAATTGTTGCGGAAGATGAGCCTGAGTTTGTAGATGAGACTGTGGTGAATGCTGATTCTCTTGATTATTTCCAAAAATCTGCTGATGTTGTGTCTGCTGCAACATCTGGGCCTGCACAAAGGCAGCTGTCCTGTTTGGGAAATTCTGCGGTTGCTGAAATTGAAGTATGGAAGCAGAATGCTGTTTGGAAGGATCCAAACCCCTCATCTCCTGAACAGCAGCAGCAGCAGCTTGATACATATCAGTTTGCATATTCAACATGGAGGGATCAAATCTAGGCTGCATCCAAGGATTAACACCAATCCCTTGAAAAGTAGGAGACTGAAGCCCCCTATCACTGTCTCGGAGCCACAAGAGAGATGAATTCAGGCCAAAATCATCATCCTTCATGCCTGCTAGCATTTCAAGAAAGAAAAATCAGGAGAGCAAGGAGAATGAGTTTCCATCCATGCATAAATGGAAGTTTTCGAAATCTAATTAGATAGGATATTTTTTTTTTACAAAAAGTGGACTTATTCAGCCCCCCCAAAAATGGCAGGCAAGAAGCTCACCATGGAATGAAGGCAGTCCTGGAGGCCATGGTCGTTTAAGCCTAAGGGGGAATGGAGATGGATACATAGGAAATGTAGTTAACGGCTCAATTTCCCATAAAGACACTCTAGGTTGTCTCTCTCCGGCAGTAGATTCATCCCAGCCAACCTGCAATCCAACACATAGCCATGTTTTAATTTTAAAACCATTCCTTGATAAATAAACTGTATGTAACTACATACTAGAAATTTTTACACTTGAGATGGAAGATGCAGGCCGGTGTAATTAGAAAGCTTGAATAATAGCAATAGTGTTTCCTAACAAACCTTAACTGAGCGCCAGTGTGAGTTCGGCCACCGGGCAGGATCCAGGTCACTAATGCCAGTTATTGTACCCATGTATCTGCAAAAGAACATACAACATTAATACATAATTACAATAAAAACAAGTATCACCAACTTTACTGAATGGTTAGCCATATCTTCCCTGACAATGAGAAATTTATTCAACCAATCGCTCAAGCTTTCTTTTTTTATTCTTTACTCAAGCTAATTCATCAAGGACCATACTAAGGATCACATTCACTTCATTGTAAATTATTGGCAAATATGATATAAATATACTGTTAGACACCATCACATCATCTTAGGCACGTTTTCTCACACCCTACAAAGCCCTCACGATGGTTTAATGAATTCAAGCACATAGCAAGTACAGTTGAAAGTCACAAATCTAATATCTGTGCTTCATGTTCATAATATGATTAGTGTTCTTACTTAGGTCATTATAATTCTTAGGATTATTCAGGTCCCCAATCGCATCTTTCCTCGGAGAGTTAAAGCGACAACAACGAAAGTTTTAAAAACGTACCGTCGTACACTTGATTCCTCAGTTTCAAACAGCATCCTGAACCGCATACCAACTGAAACTCGAGTATGATACACAGCTTTGACGTACTTCGCTAAGGGTATGACAAATTCTGATGGGCTAGCACTGAAATTATAAAGAGAAAAAAAAAAAAAAAAAAAAAAAAGAGTCAATTAAAGAAAACATTTCCATGACTTCAAAGTTTAGCAAAAGTGTACTGCTTATACCGTGGGTTATAGAAAATGGTGAAACGACTATTTGTTGCAGCTGCATGAGCTGCTGCAGCAAGAAGCCCCAAGTGCATACTATCACTTGACAACACTGAAGAAGGCATCACAGTTTGTGGCCGATTAGCACGACGGATGCCAAGAAGAAGTTGGTTCTTTTCATTCCTAAACAAGAAAATGCACGTTACACAAGACAACATATCACATAATTACTAATAAAATTAACATTTCTAGCAGATTATCTTAATAAAGCAAACAGATATAAGAAATAACAAGCAACCACACATCTTCAAGGCTGACCCACATGTCAATGAGAATGTTTTCACTTTTCAGTATAATGATATGTTCTTTTGAATGGCCAAATAACATGCAAGTCACACGGCCAGGTTCATGGGGAAAAGTCAACCAGCCATAATAGCCAAAGGGAAAAGGTCAAAATTGAATTCATGAGAAACTCCGAGGTGGAGAAGCAGAATAATATTAATGTTGTCCAGAAAAATAGCAGCACGCGTCTTTGGGGAGCAGGAAACAGTTAAATTACTTGCCAGATAAACAGCACAGAATCACCAGCAACAAGTCTTTTAGCACTCACAAAGACACTCCATCCAGTTGTAAGTAGATGCCTTTTGGGCTGGCCTACAGAGGAAAAGAAATAAAAACCATCTTTAAACATTATAGATAAAAAATGAACATAGAAGTCTCGGACTGAAAGGAAAAAAAAAAAAAACACTTTTGCAATTAAATTGCCGGAAACTCAGTTTTTAACTCACCCCGGAAGATGTGTCTGAATTTCCATTCATTACCATGCAAATCCCTTGCAATTAATTCTTGAGCAGGAGGCTGCTGAGAGAAATCCTGCAAGATAGTAACTATAAATATAAGTCCCAAGAAATTAGCAGTTTAGATAAATAAGTTGACTTCAAGTACTATGGTCTTTTTCACAAAGGTTTACCAATGCAGGGAACACTTTTTCAGCTGCACGGCGAGGTACAGAAAATCCCCCGTGGGTGCTTGTGTCACTTGCAGTCAAAGTCTTGCAGAAATAGTTCGTTGGCTGTTTACTAGGAGTGCCCAACTCCGCTGGAAGGTATGCCTCCTTTTGCTCTTGCTGAAACACAGACATAGTTAAAAGCTGAAGAATGACCACAACTCTAAAAGCTCCAAAACCAGTTATGACTTAAGATTTGAGACAGTGATATCATACAGGATTCAGAGGTTGCAAGGTCATCTGTGCATACACTTCATCAGTCTCTGCATCAGCCTGAATCCCAAATGAAAAAACAGATAATTAAAGCAAAGAGGCTGCAGGATCCAACAAGAAAAAAATTGAAGCAATCAGAGCCCAAAACAAACCAGTCTTATCACTAAAATAAGTAAGCAATTCGTACATGCATGGTCATGTTATGAAGTTGACAAATGAGTTGAGGAGGTAAGCTTGTGTAGTTTGGGATATGAGCATCGACTTCCTTGTTGGTCGAGACAGCCACCTGAGCAAGCGAAGTTACTTCATTAACCTTCAACATTTCAAGACTAAAGAATTGAGCTTGGGAACACCAGGTAAACATAAATATACACATGGTTCCCCAGAGTGAAAGAAAAAACAGGTTTTGCTAAACAAAAGTGTAACAGTAAACCCCACCCCATCTTCCAAATTAGAAGCAATACGGAGACAGAGACAAGAGAGCATCCTCATGCCCAGAAACACAAGATTCGCATTATTACTTTATTCTCAACACTAGTAAGAGAATGTTACCACAATGTCCACAAGGCTAGTAGCAATACAATAATCAAACATCGCATATATTACTCACTTGTTCGCTGTGACCTTGTGGAAAGTATACCACGCGGCTTCCAACTGCTGGTAAAGAGACAAGGGGACCAGCACATGCATGCCAAAGTTCTGAATCTAGAACTCGCCTTTCTCCTGCAAAATCCACCCCAATGTCATCAAACATGAATTAATGCCAAGAGTCCACACCAACAAACTCATTTTTGCATACTCAAGCCAAATCCAAGATCCTCAAACCAATAACCGAATCCCAAAACCAAATCACGTTTTTCTCTGATCTCTGAGCTGTGAATAAACAAGAGAAAAACATAGCCCAAACATGTAAATTTCCACATCCCCGGCCTCAGCATTAGCACCAGCCATGTTACACGTACAAAAGACTTCATTGGCTTGGCTAATAGTATTAACACAAAGAGCACACTCATATCCCCCAAGGATTGAGGTTGCAAGAACCAGTTTCAGAAAAGTTCAGAAGTGAAAACCCAAAAGAAGAAGATAAAGGAGGAGGAAGAGGAGAAGAAGAGGAAAAGGAAGAGGAAGAAAGTGGTTACCTTCCTGGGGTGGAGGACTAAAACCTGCTGAAGAAAGTCTCATTTGAGCTAAAAAGGTCTCAACCAAGTCAGTAACTTCAAAATTGAGTCCACAATCACAACACTACCAATTAGGCAACAAAATTCTCACAAAACAACAACTTCCACCAAAAACCAAGCCTTGTCCTCTCTTCCTTCCTTCCCACTGCAGAATAACATTCTTAGTAATCTTTGTCTGAGTTTTTAACACCTCTTAAAATCCAGTAATTGCCCACTAGATTCCCTCCGTTACACAGTCACCAAAAGCAGTGTAATAAAGAAAGACAATTGTTTTAAATCTCATTCGATTCCGGCTTTCCTCAACCCCCAACAGCCCAGGTTGCAATCCTGAAGAGAACAGAAGTCCTCATTACAGAGAAGAGAGTGTGGGAAACGCACGTGGACTCAGTGCCAAATTTAGCAACAATCTGAAAGAGCAAGGAGAGGCAGAAGCGGAAGAAAGGAAGAAGGCGAAAAGCACATAGATCTCAGGAAAAGAGCGGCGAATCCGAGAAGAGAAAGAGGTTAAGGGATGAGTGATTGGCAGAGAGGTAAAAAGGTTGGGTGAGGAGTAGAAAATGGAGAGTCAGCGTTAGGCTCATTTCATTTCCGGTAATGGAAAAATGGGAAGTAGCAGTGGTTGTGTGTTGTGCTTTATTTTTATGGTTATGGTTTGCGGTCATGGTCATGTTCAAGCTATACTACTACTACTACTCTACTTCTAACTTGGTGGCCATGCTACTACTATAGCTTTACCCTCCCTCTCTCTCTCCTCCAATCAATCACAACGCAACCGCCATTATTTTTGGGCGTCCTTTTAAGAGGGAGAAAGAGAGTGAGAATGCGTACAAGTGTTACATTTTTTCTAGGGAGAGAGAAGAGAGAGAGTTTTGCTTTTTCTTATTATTACTTTTCGTGCCCACCATTTCATTTTCAGACAACCTACGAGGGAAGGGAGATTTTAGATTAATCTTTCTCGCATTTACCTGAAATGTAATTAAAATTTATGGGCTTAAATTTAATATAGTATTAGGATTTATTAAAATTATCATTATCACTGAATTTATCGAAGTAATTAACTGTTGTTATCGAGTTATTGTTTAAGTACTTGCATATATCTGATTTCATAAACTTCGTGCTTGAAAAAGGCGATGGAAATCTTAAATTGACTAATAATGTAGTTAATATAATTGGTAAATACTAATCATTACCTCTAAGTATGCGTTTTTGCGTATTTTTATTATTTGACATCAATTCGTTTTCCTTCATCATTTTAAGTTTTTATCTTTATGTGTGAAACTTTTTTAGTCAATGTCATTACAGTTTTTAAAACATATCTTCAGTGTTTGTTTGTGAAAATGTTCTCCCATTTTTTCCAATTCAATTCAGTGTTATTCAATACAGATACACGCCCAAACTATTTTTTAGAATTTAATTAAAGTCACATTCTAATAGTTCTAAAAAAATAAAATATTTTTGCTCTAGAAATTAGTATATTATTTGTTGATATTTTCGTTTTTGTAGAACTGCTTGGGGGAAAAAACCTCAGATTAATTTAGTTTTAAAGGGATTAAAAGTAATTTCATTCAAGCTTATAATCCACTAGAATAACAAGTGTTTAAATTAAACTAAAAGCTACTAGGTATAAGAATAAATTTAATTTGTGAATACTATTGTGCTACTGTGGGGGTAGAATGATTTATTTAAAGTAAAGTTGGACCATTTGCAAAATCTAAATGCAGGTGCATTGATTTTGACAATGCAGAGACCCAACTCTGAGAATCATGAGGTAAGGAAGATACAGTGTCATATGTTGTTGGACAGTTATCTCTTTGGATGTGAAACCAAATCCAATTTTCAAATTGGCTCTTAGCTTTCCTTATAACTTCATAACTTTCCACTTTATATTTCATCAAATTAGAATATTTTATCAAACTAGTTTTTACAGTATTTCAAGTTTTGAAGAGTAAATGTTTAATTGTATGGATAGGGAGAGTACCCCTACCAACCAATTCACCACGAGGTCACACGTGTCGTAGTTTTTATCGAATAGTAATCAATGCTTGAATGTTGTATTTGTTCATTTAGTAAACAACTCATTTCTTAAAACAATGAAATTGTTCAATACTGACTTCTCCGCAGCATGCGATAACATTTCATGATTTACTTTATATTTATTTAATCTGGATAAATTGTTGGTATTAATTTATGTGAATTAAAGAGGCATTTGGAGTGTTTCGATTTAAATTAACTTATAACTATCAAGACCTGTGGCTAAAATACAACAATGGTTGTTTTCGAGCTCTACACTTATATTCTGACATACAAAATATATAAGAAAATAGTATGATACGAACAATTAGTTACATTCTGTTTGTTTGAAGAGCAAATGAGAGAATACACAATGTAATTCTACTCATCTCGGATGTAGGGTGGGTTACATTTTTTTATCTTTTTTCATTCTCCCTTTTTCCTCAGCAATTCTTTTATTTTCTTTCACACGAATAGTAAATATCTAGAAAAAGTAATTGATTGTGGGGAAAATTGTGACCATTAATGAATATAAACAAAGACATCTGTGTTGACCTGTTTAAGTCACTATAATCACTGTTCTCTTCCAAATATAGTTAAATATAATTTTGTTAATTATCTCCTCAACTATATTTTACTAAACCGTAACATTGGAACCTACCAAAAAAATAAAATAACTAGGGAGGATTCATTTGTCCCATGACTTGAAAAAGGTCGTCAGAGTAGCGAATTATATTGCCAATTTTGGCCATTATGATGAGAGAAATGTTGAATAACACAACATGGCATGTTATTATTATTTTTAGAGTTTAATTTTACGTACAGCATATCTATTTTATAGTTTCAATTAATAAAAACATTATTTAAAGTGATTATTATAAAAACCAATAAATTATGGAAAAAAAATATTTTACATTATCAATACAATATTCTTAAATTTTAATTTTATCCATCTACTTAATTTCCGTATGATGTTATCTAACCCGTATTCCTACCCACCACGTGATTGGTTGAATTTGCTTCGTTCCTTTTTCGTTTCGTACCCATGTTTTTTTTACAAATATTAGGCTTCACTGGTTCGAATTTATATATATGCCAAGATTTTTCCAAAAAAAAAAACAATATTTCTTTTACCCTTAATTTACACAAAGCGTGTTAAATTTACTTTACTCAATAAATGTTAAAACTTTGTGTTATTATGTTTAAAACATTTATTTTATTAACAAAATTTATGCAATCACTATGTTAGTAGCCGTTTGCCTAGAAGGAGACCTTTCTTTTGCTTATAAATGTATGTACATATAACAGTTATACTAAAATTGATTTATCGATTACATGAGTACCCAATTATTGACTAACATCGGATTTTTTTTCAATCATTTCTAATTCACTGTAAAACTTTGATGCAGAAAGGACATTATTCTTTTTAAAAGTATATTTATTTCATTACAAGTTATGACAAATTTCAGTGCCATTAATGTCTACCATAATTTTTTTTCTTAAATCACAACACTTTATCTCACCTATTCAAATTAATAGAGGATTAAGACGGAATAGATTAAGTCTAAACTCTAATTAGCAAGCAACTATAAATAGTGGTGTGATTAACCTCACTCTCATATTATGATATTAATGCCAAAGACAAATAGTATCTCGAATGGAGGTATTCTAACTATACAAACAACCTTAATTTGAAACAAGTTTGGTGTGATGATTATGAATTAAACATATATTCCGAAAGAAGCAATGATGCACTAAACATGAAAACGAAGTCCAAACACAAGAACCCTTCATGGATAGCAAACATGGAGACCAATGATATTATGAAATCATAATTTGATACTTGTCTTTTAACTATCCCTGCCTCTTCACTCAAACAACCAAACCAGCTAGTTGCATCCACATTATTGGATGCATTGACCATGGCGGTGAAGAAGAACCTAATTTGACAACGAGTGCTTTTAACGAATAATTGGTCTGCGAGGTGGGGGATGTGCTTTGAAAGTTGAAAAAACTAAACAGTTATTTTCTAGAAAATGAGGCACACTTGGACAAAAAAAAAAAACCAATGATTATATATACTTTTTCTCTTATATAGCTTATAATTTCATTAGACAGACAAATGATTTGTAACAGTTATAATAAAAAAAATTAATTACTTGTTAAATATATACAAATTTGTTGTCTGATATTACACCTGTGCTTTGATAAATAATTGATTATCTTATGTTATAATAGATGGTTATAAATTATATAATCAATTATCTTAAATAGTAAATAGTATTCAACAGTGTAAAAGTTTGAATAGAAACACTACTCAAAATCGATTTGATTGTTTATTTAAGTTTTCTCATTCAATTATGAATAGTATAATTAATTCTTCCTAAATATAATCTAATATATCATGAACAATTATATCATATGATATTTTTGCATAATCACTTGCTATTGTTTCTTATTCTTTTTAACAGGTGATATTTTTTCATTTATGTATATGTTTTTTGAATTTTAAGATATTGAAACAACCGCATGCAAATAAATGATTAAAATGTGTTTTGGATAATACCATGATAAATACATTATTTAGTTGATCGTGACTATGAATTTATTTAGCATAACTAATCATATAAAACTAAATTTTAAACATACAGATTAATCTTGGGTATGTATTATATTTTGACACTATCTCTAATAAATGTGGAACTTAAATTTTTCTTGATAAAGCTTCTCACTTCAAATTTGGTAATAAATAAAATTGATGAGTAACTTTTTAAAAAAAAAAAATAATCGCTAAGAATTTTCATGAAACTAATAAATAACTCTTTACTACATTTTTTCTTTCATATTTATTTCTTAATATTATTTTATATAATATACTAAAAATTTTCCTACTTTTATTCCATATTTCAATGTAATAATTATAAAATTTTCGTTCAGTTCAATATTTATTTCCTCATATTGTTTGAAATAAAAAAAAAATTATCCTTTCATACTACAAACACTGATAAGGTTCTTTTTCTTTATTTTATCTAAGGTATTAATTTGGTCTATCTTGTGAATCAAGCTTCTCCTATTTTAATTTTACGGTAGTTCTTTCCGTCATTTTTATCACACCGATGTTAACTTTCTTCAAATTATTGTAACATCTTCCAAACCCTTCATTATTCCTTCATCTTTTTTTTTTTTTCAATAATAAATGGAGGGTGATGCTTCTTCCCACAACTTTTCTAAAAAAAACCTAATAATGAGCAACCGCTGAATTTTTTTTTTTTAAAAAAGTCCAAACTGGTTTTATTTAAAGTGGGGAAAATAAATAAAAAAGCTTTTATAAAACTAGTCTTTGAAAATGAGTATTATTATGTAGAGTTGAATTATACATAGAGAATAATGGAAACCAAATTCCACCTTCTTAATATATCCCTTGAAAGCTATTTCCTTATAATTAATTGCATTTATGCCATAAGATTGTTGAATTTTAATTTAAACAAATATAGTCCTTTCATAAATAAATAATATTAAGTTATTTGCATTTATATATTTGTTTGTAGAAAAAATAGTCAAACTTAATATTAAATTTTAATGATAGAACTTGGTATCTGAAGAATGTAAATGAAAAATGGATAAAATAAAAAAAAATGATAAACTTGTAAGAGGAAAGTAGAAAATATAAAAGGTAAAATGTAAAACAAGAAAAGATAGTTACGTGTTTATTAATAGTTTATGCGTAAGTGAGGTTTAACGAAAATTTAAAAGGATCTATAAGGATGAAGATGTACTTGTGATCGGGTATAGAATTTTCAATTATGATTAGGGTGTATGAGGTAATGTTTTTGAATATAATAATTAAATTTATAGTGTTTTAAAAGAATAAAAAAAATGGAGGGTTTAAGAGAGATTTACGAAAGAAAAGAAGTTCATAAGTAGGAATATTTGGGGATTGAGGAAAAAGGGTGAAAGGAAAAAAGATTTGGTGATGGGACATAACATTACAGTGTACAGTAGATGTAGTGGTATAGCTACAGTTACAGTACTTTCTTTATTGGTCGCTGTCCAACTTGTACGTACTTCTTACCCCACCCCTTTCTTTTATTGCTTGCAATAACATCACTGTTTCTCCCAATTCTATTTCTTCAATAATATCTCACCTCCATATTTTATTAATAATTCATTATCTTATTATAACATTCCCTTTTTCATCACCAGATACCAAATCACCTGCAATCATGTTTTGCAGTTAAACTTTAATCACTACACGTCTTAATCCTTCATTTTTTCTAACATCGGAATGAAAGTAGAGGGGCAGTTTATTTAAAATAATATAGATTAACATTCTAAAATATGTTTAATATATATACATATATTAATTTTAATTATTCAATTTCATTTTTAAAACTCCACTATTTTTCTAAACTTTTGTTTATTAAAATATTGTCTCACTTCTTTAGAAGATTCTGACTTCCTTTCGCATTTTTTTTTTGTGATACTTTGATATCACGTTCATTTCTTACTTTTATTTAAAACTCTTATAAATTATTATTTTATTATTTATATAATATTTTAAAACAGTGTCAATGGAATGTAAAAATAAACAGTGATATCAAATAAATATTTTTAATTTTTTTTTAACTTAGTTGACAGTAGGATCTAATAGAATTTGAAGCGATTATATTGTATTCTTTGATAAAAAATTTCTTTCCTTCAAATTCTTGGTTTTCTTTTCTTCTCTAGGTGACATCAAACATCAATTGAATTTTCTCTATGCATCAAATATTAGATTTGTTAGATTGATATCTGTTAATTCAAATTGATAAGAATACCTTTTATTTGAGAATCAAGATTTTTAAGAATAAGGCATGACTTTTCTAATTTTGTTGGAAATATTATTCTTTTTCTACTCAAAAAGAGTATAATTAGAGGTGACGAGAAACAATAAGTTTGTTTTAATTTTAATTATTATATATTTGGATACGAGTTAGACCTTATAGTAGAATTGAAAGATAATAATAATATTTAATTTTGATCTTAATATTAAGTTTGTAGTTTTTAAATATAGATGATTGAATTTGGTATAAATATTATATTAAATGTTTGCAATTTATAGTTTAAACTAGTTACCGATAGTTGCTTGAGAATATATTATGAGATGCTTTTAACTCGCTGAAATAGATTTTGAGATACTATTCAAAACATTGAATACTAGAAATGTTGATTCTATATGCAAAAGAAGTACAGATGGAAACTTGGATGATGTTGAATTCGATAAAATCTTGTGGAGTCAAACTTATTGAAATTTGAATTATGTTTTACATTGTTGTATGGTTTTACTTCAGTTTTATTTTCGTTTAAGTGCAATTTTGCTTGATCGAAAACCAAAATATAATCTTTGTCTGATATTTGTTTAGGGTAAAAATGATGTAAATTTTATTTAACAATATTTTTTATATAATATAAGTGAAATTTTATGCTATATTTTAAGTACTGGTTATACTTTGAGTGTTTATTATTGAAGAGTGTTGTACATTTATGGTGCTATAATGGAGGATAATATTAAGCACAAACTCGCTAAAGAAATAAAAGAAATTAATTATAATAAATAAATTATTTTTTAAGTTATAAAGGAGTAAAATTGAAATAGAAATATGAAAATGTGAGTTATTCATCAAAATTTTGGATTGGAACAAAATTTGTATAAGTTAATTATAAATTATCTGACGTGATAAATCCATTAAAATATAAATTAAGAATCTTGCATCATTTCTTATAATAATTTTTATTCTAAACGTTATTAGAAAAATGCATGACAAATAATTCTCTCGAGTATACAACAAAACCACGACAGTAAAGTGATTAACTTCTACTTTTCCTAGGACGAACATACGTCCCAACTATAATTTTCTTAGAAAACGGTGTACAAAATCCAGCGTAATATTAGAGATAGAAAATATAAACATATAACAATAAAAGAAGAGAAGTAAAAACAAAAAAAGTGAACATATTATGTAATGCTTTAAATGCATAAGATATCACTTTTTTTTCCTATTAATTATATATATTTGCGTTATCTGTGTAATAAATACCACGTAATGATACATCTGTTGGAAAATATTGAGATTTCCCCCTAATAATATTGAATATTAAAATTAGAGAAACTAGACAAAAAAAAATTTTGAACGGAGTTCAGCAAATAGCTTAATCTCCGGGTACCACACAATGGCACTACTTCTATTAAAAGGGAGAAGAGAATGTTTTGGTACATTGAAATGGGAGGAGGAGGAGTTTTTTTATAACTCACAACCTCCCCCCCTAAGAATAAACCCACTCATGTGGGACTTGAAGTTAGGCCAAAATCAACAACATCTTCGTCTTCAAACTGAAATACCTATCACTATCATTTACAATTTTACATACGATCTTGTTTTGGTACTCTTGCACGTGAAACAGCTAAACAGGAGTTTCATCTACAAATCAACGTGTTGTACCGAATAGAAACTAGATATTCAAGCGTAACTCCATCGAAATGTAAATTTTGTGATCCCATAGAGTACAAAATGTCTTACCTTATATAAACTCTATTTGGTTAATTATGTATTATTAGGTATGAGTTATAAGAAACTATGTAGCACACGTAGAAGCGTGATTTTCTTGTGATTCGGTGTTTGCAAGTATTCCAAGAATATTAAATAAATTGGAGGAAAATGATAAATTGTAGCAATTACGCATTATTAGTTGAAACATGAGGGTCGAATGCACAGCATGGTGTGCAGGAATTGTATAGATAGATGTTGTTGGAATTGAGAGAAGGAAAATGTATGTTTTTTGGGTAATTTTTTGGAAGTGTGGAAAGCAGGGGAAAAGCGAAGTAATTGTAAAAGGCATAGGTATTGTCTCGGGCAGAAGTGGCAAAAAAAGCCGTTGGGAATTTTGCAAAACACAAGGTACTGCAAAGGATAGGCTAGGCCTTCATAATTAAGATTTTGCAAGCAAGGTAGAGTGTTAGGCGAAGATGAGTTGAGTACACGGAATTTGTTGAACAGTGGTGTCTGTGTGTTTAGTGTTGTGAATTCAAGTAAACTCAAAAAGTGCACGTCTTGTTGGGACATAGCCCATCATCTACCACGGTCTTTACCTCAATTCTGTAAAACGTGGACCATTCACCGCTTCTCATTGCGAATGTTTCACACACCCATTAGATTCATGTTTCCATTAACCCTCAAGATCAATGCTTTAATCATTCTTTAATTAATGCCAAACATATTGTTCATTCAACAAGTTTCAATTAAGGAGGCAAGAACAAACCAACCCACTTTCCAGAGGAAAAACATCTTTTTACCTGTTTTATGAATACAACATTGGATCCATTATAAGAATGTAGTTAAGTTGAGTAATAATTTGGTTATTATAAGAAATGAAACACCTATGTTTTGTTGAGGATAGACAGTACTTGAACAATTAAACGAATAAAAAAAACAATGGTTCTACATGTGTGTAAGATCAAGCATACAAAATTTCATATAGTTTAAAAATCAATAACGATTTACTGCGTTACTTTCGTTTAACATATAATATGTTATTTGAACTATTAAATAAATTAAATATTTATACTTAATTTGTTTAAATGAGCATTTCCCAGCTGTGGAACATTAAAAGAAAGAGGTGGTAGAAGGGTATGCAAATAAATGTGGCATGGGGAATTAAATGTATGCTCTTAAAATTACTATTTTAATTGACAATCATAAACTTAGTGGGGTAGATTATAGATAATGAAATTTTGAAAATGGAAGGGGGTGGGGCAAAGGATCCAGCTTCAGATTTATAAATGGTTCCCCACCCTTTGGTCGGCTTCTTCGGGATAACACAAATATTTAATATCCATGGATCCCACTTACTTTTTTCATTAATTTTTGTTTTTTCAATCATAATTATATCGTCTAGGATTGAAATTTCATCCACCTAAGGTTCCCAAAACGTAAACCTCCTTAGATAGGTCAGAAATTAGAGAGATTTGGCACACTACTTACTAGGTGCATTGATTCGGTTTTGATATGTATATTACGCTTAATTTATACCAAATAATCAAAAACTTAGTATTAAAAAGGCATGATATGCATATAATAAAGTAGTTCATTGTAATGTATAAAATACCCTACTTGATGAAAGCATGATTATGAATTTTAATATTCTACAAACAAGTGGGCAAGATATTTAGTTTTCCCTTTTAAAAAATAAATAAAAAGCATCTCCTTTTACCTTGAAAGATTCGGATTGATTTAAAAGTATCATCATTTCCTTTCCTTTTTGTTACTAGTCAAAAAGCCTCATTCAACGAGGTGTATAGCTGGTTGCATGCCTACCTGTATCTTGTAGAAGTAAGAAGAGACAAATAAATAAAAAAAAAAAAAAATATATATATATATATATATATATATATATATATATATATATATATGATACTGAATTAAGGCATTACATCCGAGGAAAGTACTATAAGCCAAGGTTATTTACATTTTAAATCCAAAGCATGCTCACGTTAGAGATTTTTTTTACTAAAATTAGAGCAATTTTATTTTTTTAAATTTATAGAAACGAATAATCATTAAAAAATATATACAAATGAATAAGTTGTGTTTTGGAACCTCGAAGTAATACAAATGAATAAAATTTATTAATAAATTATCCAAAGAATATTTTGAAATCTAAAAATTACTAAAAACTTCAAATTATTAAAATAAATATAAAAAAGAAAATTTGATTTTATAATTTTTAAAAAAAAATCATTAATCAAGTGATAAAAAACAATTTAAGATAGAAAATGATGATATAAAATTAAAAAAAAATTACAAAGAAATATGCGTAACACGAGTTCTTAAAAGAATGAAATAGAAAAATATAAGAGTGTAAAAAATTAGAAAAGAAAATGTGAAAAGTATGTATTTTGAAAAAAAAAAAAAAGTTGAAAATCGTGTGTCAAAATTATAACTTTTTAAAAAATAAAATTGTTAAAAGTATTAATTTAAAAATATAACTTATTTTTGTTAATCTAAAATTGTGTTTGGAAAACACAATTTCTTCATTTTAAACAAATATGACTTATACATATTCATAATTTTTTTAAATAAATTTTTATCCAAAAATACATCAGTTTTGTAATTCGCACTACCTTATTAACAATGCCAATATTTCATCTTGTTTTATACAGAATTCAGCTGAAAGCATTTACAACAAACTTTCTTATGATAAAATTATGATGAAAGTATTTATTAAATTAAAAAAACAAAATATTTAATATGTTATAAATACACACAAAAGTACAGCTGTTACAGTAGGGTCACACACACATACACGTGTGTGTATAACACTTTCCAGGAATCAAAATCGTTCTTAAATTACTCACTAGTCCCAATTTAATCCTGTAAATATAATAACTGAAATGCAAACCGCTTATACATATATATTCACTCAATAATTAATACATTTAAACATAAATGTTTATTTTTTTTACAGTGAGTAGTAAAATGTAAGTAAAATAATTGTTTTATGAGGAGTTTTGACTATATTTTTTAATTATCGTTCTAACTGCTCGTGATTAGTGATATGATTGCAGACAGATCACACACACCTTGATGATGTTGTTGAATCGCAGAAGAAAACACGACCTAGTCCTAAAGGCAATTCCATAGTCCTAACTCCCAGGAAGAATCATCAGACAAAGATGCAGTAGCCATTGCTTTGATCCCAAATTTTGGGCATCCATTGATTGCGACAGTTGCTACATAAGAGTGCCAAGCCAGTACCAGACAACCTTTAAGCCCTTGTGGTCCTGTGCATCTTAGGATCTACAAACAATTAACTTTCAAAACCCATACATCATTTGCATGCGCAGTATTAGGTTTTATGTTGCATTTGTTGCAACATGCTCTTCCTTGCTCACATAATTATAATTTAATGTGCAAATCTTCATCGTATGTGGAAATTAAAAGCAGCAAAACAAATTAATTACTGTAGTGGCTACCCAACCTTTTTCAATTTTAACTTAGCTCTTACAACATTCCCTTCCAACCAGAGAAATGCGTTTTCTCATTAATTATAATTTAATATAATCTATAGTTGTTCTGTTTGAATGTTCAAACTCTGAAAACATCTAGAACAGATAATTGCTAAAAAAACTTTATAATTCAAAAGAATTATCCATGTATCCACCTATATATTTATCCCATACGTGTAACTCAAACATATACAATATCATCAGGTGCCTCTGATTAAACCTGAAGTGTCTTTCGATCTGATGAGTTTTCTGACTTCAACAATCACAATATCACATCAGGAGGAGGAAAACTTATCTGGTGCACTGATCTCAAGAAAATTCAAACCATTCACACGTGCAAACAAATAGACAGATTCTGACCTGATTCTGATACATGAACTTCAATTTTCTTTAAATTTAATTTAAACGCAAGAATATATATATTTATATATAGTAGTAGGTCCCTGAAGTGCAGTAGACAATCTTAATTCTTGCATGGGCCTATATTAATTTAAGAAATGAAGCAAGAAATATTGCAAGTAGATCAAAACTCCACAACTAATGGGTCCTTAATAATACAATGACCAAGACCATCAACTACACTATCAACATGTATCAATTTTCTCCCTCTCTTTTTTCTACCATCATATTTTCTTATCATACAGCTATACACTGTGCTGCCTTGTTTTTATTAAGTTATCCCTACTAATAAATAACACATAAAATTATTAGAAATAACAAAAAATTCATATATAAATATTGGATGAGAAATTTTATATAAAGTTATTTTAATGTAATTAGTGATTTTTGAATTCCAACTTTCTAAATATGTAGTTGTATTAAATATTTTATTATTTGTTTGTCATTTCTTGCTGTCTTTTAATCTATTAATTATGTCATATCTCTACTCAATATATAGTTGTGATGTTCTATAGAAATTGTAGATATTTAGAAGTTTATAATAAATATAAAGGAAGATGGGTGGGGAAGGATAAGGTTATAGGAAATGGGTGTGGAGATAGATGGAGGGAGTTTAAAATAAAAATAAAAAATGTTTTTGCATGAATGATGAAGAAACAGCTTAGGTTAGATAGGTAGTGTTTCGTTTTCGTACATTGTGTATGATACATTTGAATTGATTAGTGAGTTTGTGGGTTAGTGCATAGAAAGAGAGAGGGGAAAGAAAAAGTGAGAAATGTCAAAAAAGCAACAGCTCATGGCTTAGATTTGAGGGTCCCGCCAAATTCCTCTCTCTGGATTTCTTAGTTTCCCTTTTTGACGCTTTCGAATTGGATCCATCGTCACCCTCTTTCTCTCTCTCTCTCTCTCCACGACCATTTCTGCCTCGGTTTTGGAAGAATATAATATAATATATTTAAATTTAGCTGGACTTGTTTCTTTATGCCTAATTTGCACCATGTTTAGAAAATATCATTAGCAGAAATTTTAGTTCTTTTTAAGATAAAATGTTCTTTATAACTTTAATTTTATATTTGAAATGGTTCGATTTGCATTGTGTTACATCGAATCATTGGACCTGTATGTAAGAATAGTTTCATACTTCTTCATTTTTCTTTATGTTTCATAGCTCCCTTCCCATACACACACACACACAAATTTCTGGGGTTTCAACTATTCCACGAATTTATTAAGACTCAATTTATTTAAAAAATGTAATTTATTTTTAATTGTGGGAAGTTTACTTGCAATTGATGAATTTTATCACTTAAATTAATTTTGTACCAAAAATTTATAAGAAAAATAAAATATCATTAAACCTAGCTAACTTGAATAATAACGATTTTCAGGAATTTTATTCACTTGTTTGTTTTCTTATCTCATGAAAAATATTCGAAATTTGACAATTGCCCAAAACCCAACATTCGGTGAAAAATTTACATTTCTAAGAAATTTAAACTTATTATTATTTTTATTTTATTTATTTTTTAAAATATTTATTTATAAATTATTTTTATATTATTAAATTTTAATTTTTAATAAAATATTTACTACAAAATACAAAAATTATCATAGGGAAAATTGAAAAAATGTTGACAAAAGTCAACCGGTAACCTCCATTAATATATAAATAATCTTAATAATATCAATAAAAACAATTATTAATATTTATCAAAAAAATATATTTATATTAGCTGAAAAATAATTTTATTGATGTCGATAAAAAATTTCGATTCTTACTAACAAAAAAGAAAATAGTGTTAAGTCAAATGACTACCACTAAACAATAAATTATAGCTAATAGATCATAATTCTTCTTAGTTAAGATTATAGTAGTCCAAATTATTTGCCGACATAACCAATCTGACTTTTATCTTGGAAAATAAGTAATTCGTAACAATCTTTCCATAATTGACTTTAATCAAACATGATTCAATTAAAATTTTATTTATCAAATCATAACAATTAATGCAACTTGCAATAATTTATTCTACCAATATTATTGAGAAAACACTTATTAGAATTAGTACAACATACATTAGTTAAAAAAAAAAAAAACTCGACTAAAATAAATTGAAAAATAATTTTAATTGACACCAACAAAAAAAATTGTATTGAAGATCATTCAAAAATATCAATGATATTGATAAAGAAAACATTAACTATAATGAATTAAAAAATAACATTGACTTGTATCTAAAAAATAAGAAAACTTCTAAAAGTTTTACTTTAAAAAAAATTCTATCCAATTAATATATTTTATCATAAAATATTTTAATTTTTTTTACAAAAGTAAATTGTCATTTAAAAAATTCTTATCCAAACACAATCAAACTTCCTCGTAAAATACATCACCATGCATTAATTAAGTGATACTCCTCCTCCGCCAATTGGGACAGAATAAAAATCAATTTTTTTCCTAAAAAAAGTGTTACACAACAATTCAAAAGAAAACAAATAAATAGAAAGAAAAAAAACTTCCACGAGGTCTCTAATAATGAATTCAATTGTCATTGCTTTTGGCCACTGTATTAAGTAGAATTCATGGCACCTAATTAACTTGCTAGATACATTATATCTTGTCCATGTGGCCATGATGTATCCAATTCAAAGCCTACCTTTGTTTGTCTCATTAAAACGTGTCTAATTTCAATTCCTGTATATTATCTTTTCATCTCTAGTTTTTCTTCTCCTTCTTTGGAGTCAAACATGTCCCTGAGGCAATCATTCAAACTAAAAACCTAGAAATGATATATTTTTAAAACAAAAATTGTATACTTCAACTTATTGTGTGTGTGTTTCATTTTGCAAAGTAACCCAAAGGTGCACACTGTTATATAAAAGACAGTATAAAAAAGATAGATCTTACTTTTGAGGAGATTGCTTATAGTACTTTATAGGCTTTGTTCCTATTATGTGTCTAACCTTATTCAACTTGAGTTGGGCTTAATTCACAAATGATATATAAAAATTACAATAATGAGGGGAGTAATTAAAGCAGTAAATGGTAAAAGTGATGATATAAAAAATGAATAAGCTTAGAGTAATGGATGAAATAATTGAAATGAAAGCATAGAGTGTAACATTAAGTTATTTTCAATATCAACTACTATATATATATATATATATATATATATATATATATATATATATATATATATATATATATATATATATATATATATATATATATATATATATACATAAACTTACTTGTCTTTTTTACAGCCTGCTTTGTTCTCATTGGTATTTTTCCTACCAAACTCTTTAGGAGGTCATCTATCCCAAAATAGCTAAAAGTCAAGTACATTTAGCATCAAAGTTCTTAAGCAACAAGATATTAAAAACATGCATCTTGTTGGTATGATAAGTACCAACTAAATGGTCAATTTCTTTAAGTTATTGCCAACTATGTTCTCACACTTTAACAACCTCTATAAATATTTTTGGTATTTGTTAGTCCATTTCCTTGTAAAGTTTGAAAATGTTTTGTCTTAAAAAAATTATAGTTAGATTTAACCAACTTTAAGGATTAAACATTATTTACTATATTTAAGAATAATAATGATAAAATTTTATTTTTCTATTATTTAAAGAATGAATCAAGAGTGTTTTGGTATAATTTAAAATGGAAACATTTAAGGTAATTAATTCAATTTATTGTCATTGTTAATACTTTTGTCTAGATGATATGGGACTTATGTGAGTTCTATACAACGAAATACTATTTTATTTAAATATAATTTTAGTTCTAAAAATTTGGAATACATTTTTCTCTAAATTTAAAATTATTTTTTTAGTTCTTATATTTGAAATTTTGTTTTAGTCCTTTTATTCCAAATATAATTAAAAATTCTGCTCATATAAATAACTAAATAATTATTAGTTTTTTATATGAAAATTAATGTTAATTTATATTCTTATCATCAAATAGTCTAATACACGTTTTTAAAATATGAAAACAAACTTACACGAAAAAATATATTTAAACCTACAAACTTTCATTCTATAGTTTCTCTCCGGTAATTTTATTAGAATTTCTGGATACAACATTATATCAGAATGCAGAATATAATATCGATAAAAATCTCGTTCTATAACTTTTTCTCTCATTCCCAGTACAAGAATGCGCGTTTGTGAATATTCCCCACAAGTGAATATAACATAAACGTGTTGTAAACAAGAGAACATAAAAAGTCCGATGAATATGGTGGTTGTGCAGGTCATATGTGTAAACTCATGAAACCAGACACATAATTTGAGAACAGTACTGGGACATTAATTGATGAAAATGTAGTAAAATCTGGTTAGATATATCTGATACGAGTTAGGCACTTGGACAAAACTGGTCACATCTTATAGGGTCATGGTTTTGAGCAAACAGGTAGGGTTAATTGGGGTTCAATAAATGAAGCTAAAAATACGAATGTACAATAGTTGTGTACAGCCATTTTATGAAGAAATAATGCAAATGAAGATGGATAGCAAAGAGACAAGGCATGTAAAGAAACTACACAGAAGACATCACACTCGCCATAATCTTCTAGTGCCATTTTTTTTGGAAGACATTGGTTATTGTGTAGATGACTAAAAAGGACATGTTATAATTGTGGGGGAGGGGTGGCTTTCAACATGCAATAATTTCGAGGATCTTGCGGAATTTGTGACTCCAATATGTCCACTAAGATACTTTCTTTTCCACTCCTCAATTCTTGTCACTTAGCTTACATAGGTATTATCACAGCTCAAAAACTACACTTCAAAATTCCTACTTTAATAGTTAAGGTAAATTTTAGGTTTCCTAAGTAACTTTTTTTTTTTTTTTTTTTTTTTTTTTTTTTTTACATTTTATTATTTTGAGGCTTAAGCATAGTAGACTGATGGATTTGTTTAATCACTAACAGTTTAAACATGTAAAACTTATTGTCTGAGAAAATGATGTAGGATATGTTCCAGATTTTCTCTGTGCCAATCATTTCTTATCAATACCTGCAATGGTGAGGTAGAGTCCATAAACACGTGTAACATGATCGTACATTGTCATTTTTTGTGATAAACAATATACGGTTAATGAAACATTGTCCTTCACAGATTGAAAATCTCAGAAAAGCGTTGCATGTGCAGCTGAAGTGAGGATTTTATTCTATATAATAAATCTCAATTTCTGGCTTTAATTTCCCCATATATATATATAAACACGATTGCAATCTGCTTATGTGTTTTGGAGTGTTAAAAGAACTCTGTTTATAATATTAGCGATTTAAATTTTAGAGTTGTGATTCTGAAGTGGGAATTTACTTAATTACCATCACTTGATTGAGAGTTGGTAAAGTAATATAATAAAATATACTTAATCACAAAAAAACATGAAGAAGAAACATTTCAAGTTTTTTTTTTTTTTTTAAGTCGAATAAACTAGAAGAAAGTGTGTTAAGAAAGCTACAATTATATTAAATGAGGAATGATAATCAATGAGTAGTTGATTTAATGTTTTTTTTTCTTCGCTTTAAATATCGTTTTGAATTTAAGAAAATAACTGACTCCATTAACCTTGTCATATAATGAACAAAATATAATTTGAACAGAATTATCTTTCTAAAAGATAATTATCTCTTTCTATAAGTAATGAGTATACAACTTTAGATCACGACATATAATTTATTATCAGCATGAAATACAATTTAGACATTTAAAATAATTATTTGTTAATCATAATAATTTATACATTTAAAAAAAATTATTCTCATATATTTTTGTTATATATACATTATACAAGCTAAACTATTAATTTGTGATTTATTTTTTAAGAAAAAAGTGTAAATAATAACTTAAATGGTCACGCAACTTAGTAAGAAATTAACAGGTCACGTAACTTTCGGTCGAGTTGGATGATGAACCGATCTTCAGATATCTAGTCTTTATCATATTTAAATTAAATTCCCATAAGAAAAAAAAGAAAGGAGAATGATTTCCTTTTTGGATTCAGAATATTTTTGAAACACGCAACAAATCAGAAATGGGGATTAGACTATATGATCAGGTAGTTCTTTTATTATAATTTAACTGGTGTTGAGAGAAATTGCAAATGTTTAAACCTTACATTGTTGCTTCAGTTTTAGGCTCACTGAAGTATCTTTTAATGATAAGAAAGAAAAAATAAATAATATAGTTCGAAGTTATAGAAAATTGCTATGTAATAATTATGAGAATGGACTTGTAGGGATCATATTTTGCTCAACCCATCCCTTTCCCAACAACCAAAACAACACACTTGTCGCATTTCACTCCATACTTGAAAAATTTATGAATTATTACATAATCATAATCTTTAAATCAATTCATTTTATTGCATAAAATAATTGTTCAAAAAATTGAGAGAAAACTCTAAAGATATCTGAGTTGGACTCATATATAGAATTAAAGTCTTCTTTAATTCAAAACAAGACAATGATTTATAGATCTTTTATTTTATATTTTATTTAACTTTTTTTTTTTTTATTTAAAGTGAAACTTAAATTCACATTTACATTTTTAACCATAATAAAATAAATAAATTATAGAAAGATCAAGAGGTTTTATATTCTTTTCAAATGTGATTTTGATTTTTTACTTACCTACTTTAATCCTAGCTACTACATTATATCTTTGTTGTAAATACACAAAAATGCATGTTGTTTATTTAGAAAACTTTGAGACTGTACTGTTACAGGTATAAAAAAAATGATATGTAAAATAAGAAAAAAATACTACAATTTAGTTAGAAAAGAAAAGCATCAATACTTATTCTGGTATTATTATTCTTATTCTTCTTGACTTTAAGGGTTCATGTATATAACTTTTTAGTATAAAATCTGCTTTCAGTGTCATTCCCAATAATGTGAAATATATGTTGAAGTTGAAGATAAGGTGGAGTAAAAAAAAACACAGACCCATGATTAATTAATTTTAATTAATTATGAGATTAAAAACTTGTGAAGCAGTGCTGAGAGTGAGGGGGAAAGTAGAAGGTAGAGAAAGTTGGTAAAGGGAAGAGAATAATAAAGTGGAGCCCATGGCATGTCCCATAATGATTTTGGAGTGTGGCATGACATGAATGCGACTAATTAATGATAAAGAAAGGTTGAGAGTGTCACTAAGCATAATTATAAGTAATGAATCAAAAGGGGGTTTGATTTAGTTTAGGTTTAGCCATAAGTGTCTTTTTTCAAACGTAAGCCAAAGCCCCTCAAAGAAGAGCATAAACATTGGTAGAGAGAGAATGAAACATGTTGACCAAATGTTTGTGTTTTTCACCCTCTTTCAAAGGTAACTGGGAGCCTGGGAGCAGAGCAAGAAAGCAAGCCAGCATCCATTTGGATTTTTTCTTGGCCATGTTTTGGGTGACACACATCAAACATAATAAACCCATTAACAGTTTTTGTTTTAATTATACCAATTATAATAATAAATTCATGTTTGCTCATCACCATACTTCCTAATCATTTCTATATCATCTTGGTTAGTGAAAATGGACCTACAACCCCTACAATAAACATTCTGTCTTTCAAGTCAAATCTCAAATTCCTTGTCATTAGATTATTAATAATAATATTTCCACTCTCTTCACCCCTAATATATATTTTCCCTCTTTTTGTCTCTCTTATGCACATCAACATGTAGCTACATGAGCATGCACCACATGAGTCTCCCCCATGGTTTAGGAGATATCAATGATGTGTCCCCTTGAACAGTGAAAGATGACATACTTGGGAAATAAATTTTTTGAAGCACCTATGCTAAGGATGTTTTGGGTAGGGGTTGTGGGAATAAAATAAGTGTTGTGTATATATAAAGTAGAAAAAATGTGCACCACTTGAGATGGGATGGTCAAACATTTTTATTTTGAATATAGCTTCGAGGTTATTGGTATTGTAGAATGAGTGAATTTAAAACTTGTGGAGTATCCCTTAAGATACATTTGAAAGGTTTGATGTTATAAAAATTGTGTCAAAGATGCATTTGAATTTGAAGCCCAAGTAGGAATCCGTCTATTATTAATGGGACCACATTCCAAGCAAGGCAAGTGGGTTGAACACATTTCTTGGTTTAGAAAATGTTAGACATCAATGATGGTATTAATTCTGCAGAGAATTATGACCATAAAGTTCATTATAATATTGGTAACATTTCTCAATTGCTGGGATTTAATATTACTAGAAGTAATGATATTTTAATTTGTAGGGCACTTTTAAGATCTAGGAGAAGAATCAGTTGGATAGTGTAGGGCAGAGAGAATAAATTATTGTGATCTAGGGGTAGAGAAGAACACACCTGGGCTTTTTATTAGATTTGGTTTTAACTTGACTAGATTTCACTCATATATGCTCTGGAAGTCACTAAGATCCAAAAAGAAAAAAAAGCTGTGTTTATTCTTCCAAATAAATCAAAGGGATTATAATTTATTAATGTGATCCTAAACCACTTTTTGAGGGTGTAATTTTTTGCAGTGATTGTTGATTTTGGGCTCTATTATTTGGATGATAGTGACAAGTTTTATAATGTGGCGAATGGTGCTTCGTATAACGCAATAGCAGCACATGGCAGAGTCAAACATCAAATTATCATAAGAGAGCCAAAATAGTGACGAGTTTTATGCAAAAGGCAAAATACACGCGCGCAACACACACGCTTCATCGTAAGTGGTAATATTATTATATATACAGTACGATTTATAAAAATTAGTCAAATAAGTTGCATAACATTTTTTTTTATATTTGTCCATGTTTGAAAAATGAAACCACAAAATTTTCAAACATGGTCGTTGCGTCCTTATTTGTTTATAGATGTTACGGACATAATAATACTCTGAATTTAAATAAATATCCCGGAATATTTTATTAAAAGTTCTGTCTTTAATTAATTCATAAAAGTAAATAATTTACTGACAAATTAACGAAACATTAAAGGAAAAAGAAATTGGAGACAACAGCGTCCGATTGAAGTTGAATTCCACATGGGATTTCAAATTTGAGGATACGCACTCAATACCTAACTCTCCGATTGAGGTCAGAGTCATCGAGTTTCCTTTGTTCAAAGTAGGATATTTAATTAGTCATGTTTCATTTTTTTAATCATTACCTTGTTGAATTCTTGAATGGATAATTAGGATTCGGCTATTGCATACACTGAAAAACTCAAATCACACCTCCTTTCATTCAGAAAAAAAAAATTCAGAATGTTATTTTTGCATTCTGTATTACCCTTTCAAAATAAAAGGATGTTAGTAGATTAGGTTTGCATACGGAAATAAATGTTCTACATCAGTTTTTATATTTCGAAAGCTCATTTCAGAATGAATGGATGTTGCTAAAAAAGTTAATTGAATGCAGAAAAAAAAAAAACTCTGAAAATGTATAGCTTAACTGGGCCCAATAAGATGTATGAAACGTTACAAATTAACAGTGTGTTGCCTCCTTCGGCCCATGTGCCCTTTTGTCCATTGAAAGTTTATCAGAAAAAACTATTTTCTGTCCACACTCCAGATGTTTGGGGGGAACCCTTTCGAGCCTGTTTGTTTCCCAGTAACTTGTTTTAAATCACTTGTTGTTTGATGTTTTTGCTCTCACAGATATTGGAAAATGAACATTATCGAGGGTGATCCATATGACAAAGATTCATATTACCATGGGAGTCCCTCTTTTTTTCCTCTAAAAGGTTGTCCCCTTTCATAAATAGCGTGGTTTCTACTAGTAATTGAAGAATTTTCGGTAAAAAAGCAATGAAAACACAGACACTTTCACGTGTGACTACATTTTTGTTAAGCTTAATTTTATTAAAATTCAATAAGCCTAATTTGATATATTCTGTATAATAGTAGTTCAAATTTAATATAATAAATTTAAAAGTAATAACCACTATTTAATTTCTCTAAAAAAAAGACAGCCTTGTGATTACATATATTAATATATAAAATAATTGTTTATAAAAACTCTTAATCAGAGAAAACATTACCGCTATGTATGACTTGTGGATGTTTTACAACAATATATTGACGTCATACTTCGTTATTAATTATAAAGGCATGCTTTATAACAATGAAATGTGTACTTTATCTTAAGCTTTCCCTTAACCATTTTACCTCCCACTTTGGCATTTGGGGTGTGCTGTTTCCCCATATTTGAGATGTCGTTTGGTGATAATTTCTTTGAAATGAACCATATCCATCTGATTAAATAAAATTAATCTAATGGTTCAAACTAAAGTGCTGGACACAAATACATTGAAGCAACCAAATCTAGAGTCTATGTACATGCCTTGGGCCAAATTCTAAGGGAGGTCGTAAATCTCAATGAATGAGGACATCGTTATTTGAACTACTTGAGAAAGAAGATATGTGACTTGAATATCTATTTTGCACCAAAAAACTATAATATGCACCAATATGTTTAATGTATTGGAATGGTCACTTCCCTAGTAAATTTATCTGCTAAGTTACGTATGAAGAGGGATTTCAAAATTGTTCATGTAGACATGTGTAGGGAACAAGTGCTTAACAGAAACTAGAACTCGTGAATCAGAATCGCACTCTGATAATTATCGCATTGACCACACATCCACTGTGGCTATGCCTACCTAGAATTTACCTGTAGTGTAGAAATTGACAAGGAAGACAAACAACCAAACCTTCTATTGTGTCTACAAAGCAATACAATACTCCACTTGAAGTGGAACAAAGGATGCATGTCATTCTTCTTCTTCAAAGTCCATGAGGAAATCAGTCAAGTTTTCTGAATCGTCTACAGCTTCGTCCAGTGACATAGGACCATTTTTCTTTGGCTTTGGCTGCATATTCAAGGAGAGGAAGGGATGTTTTGTCAATTAAACAATGTTACGGATGAGAAAGAAACGTGCGAAATATAAAAATATATGTCAACGATTTCTAATTTGATTGTCATCCCAATAGTAGGAGATACCAGAAAGCCTTTGATCCATCTGAGGCTACTTAACTAGAAAACAGATGACACCAGCAGAGAAACGACTACTAGAAAATATTTGATTTACAAGAGTACCTTTGATTTGCGAAGCTCAGGAGTACTTTTCAATACACTCCAATAATCACTAAGCTTCTCTTCCTCTCCCTCTTCCTCTACCTCGTCAACATCACTATCCTCTTCATCCTGGTCAATACAGAGAGAAACAAAGGAGAAAATGTTTCTTATAGCCAATAATTTTGGAATAAAACTAACTAGACAACCACTGGAAATGAAATCCTATAAGCTCACATCATTTTCCCCAATGTCAACAGCTTTGGCCATAGCTTCATCCATGTCCGTCATCTGCCATAATACAAAATAAAGGGTATCAGACGATGTAATAGAATGACAGGTCAAAGGTTAACTTTACACTGAGTAAAGTAAGAAGTTAAAGTGAGAAAACCAACCAATACTAAGTTATTCCATAAGAATTCAGTTGTCAACGAATTATAAAACCGTGTACAACTTTTGAGAAATTTCGGAAAGGTCATGTCTATACTGCTATAAATTAGATATAAGGATCCGATTATAGGTTGCCTGATAAACAGAAAACTTACTCATTAAATATTTACTTTCAAATGGATATTCCCCGTTTTATGGCTCAACTTTAACAAATAAAATCAAAGAAGAATAAAGAGACATTTTTCTTATTTGAATTTATAGCCTTCTCTACCATTTTAAATTTCCATCCAGATTCCGATTAGTAGTCTAGACAACCCGATGGAAGTGACAGGCAGAAAACCTAAGGAAAGTCAATTTACATAACAAAACTATGTTCACGAGTCCCCGACCCCATCTATTGTGTCAACGGAGAGCATTCTTTACGAGTAATGAGACTTTAAGGTTCCTAATAAATGACAATTTTCCATCCCATTAAGCAGAATTGGTATATTGAATTGGCAAAAAGGCGAGTAAATGGCACTCCTTGCCTCCTTGGTATATGTGAACTAAACTTAGTTCAAAACAGCCAACTAAAATTCACATGCTTTGAGTCTACGTAACTCTGATATCTTGCCCCTCTACATTAGTTGAGTTCCTTGAGTCTACGTAACTCTGATCTCTTGCCCCTCAACATTAGTTGAGTGTAGAGTCCCAGCTTTCACTTTTCTTTTACTTTAATCTTTTTGAACAAGTGAATCTAATCTAAACCAAGTTAAGGCATAAAACCAAACAATAAATCTCTTCAAGAAAGAAATTCCCCATATGCAACTCATCAGTTTGCAAAATAATCCAATCAATTAATATTATCAAGTTCAAACTTACCTCAATTTGTTCAGTCTTTTCCTCGGCCATAGTCTTCTCAAATTCCTCCCTTGAAATGAGTTTTCTATGCTGATCATATAAAGAAAGAAATTCAGAAATCATGGCGTAAATAAAATAATCACAATTTTAATTAAAAGTTTGGTCTTGGCATTATGTAAGTCTGAAAATGAATGTTTCAACAATCAGTAAAAAAAAGAAAAAAATCATATATTTGAGGGCAAAATTTGGCCAATGACCACACAACGACATTTGTAACAGTATGTCAAGTGCTTTGGGGGATTATCCTCATAAAGCAACAACAGTAAAATTGAAAGAATTAGAACAGAAATGAATCGAACAGTAACAGATTCAACTCAATCTTATAATCAACATGGAGAATTGCCTTACTTTTTTTATGGAATTCGAAAGGAAAGTAAGATATCATACGAGTTAAAACCACGACATTGTTTTGTAATGATCAAGCTATAAAGTGTATAAGAATAACAATAAATTACCATATGAAGCTCATATTTTGGAGACACTATCAGTAGTACGAAACACGTAATCTTTAAAGTGTGAGAATTTATGCCGACTTTTTTAGCATACCATCCTAGAGATATATGTGCACATTCATCTAAAGATATTAACTATTGCAATTTACTCCCATTTTAACGAAAAAAAAGGAGTACTAACAAAACAAGGAGAAGATCTAAGAGTAAATAACCTCCTTCAGATAAGCCACCATATTTGGCGTTGGATCATGAAAATTTGGCCCCCTGTAGTCAATCACTTCATTTGGATCTTGAATATAGTTTATAGTAGGGTAAACTGGATCTCCACCCCATACTGCAAGAAGGACGAATATCTTTTAACCAAATATTCTGAATTAAAATATTATCAGTAAAGTGAGTAAAATTGTTAGATAAGAAGATGCCAATGCATAAATTATGATGACGAAAGGCAACAGGTGAATAGTTTAACACTAACTATTAGAGGTAAAAGTAGATGAAATTTAATTAAGTAAACAGGAAATAAATGTTTCAAGGACCACAACAAAATGTAAGATGCTGAAAACTCCTAGTTAATTATTATGAAATTGATTATAGAATAAAAAGAACAAGAAAAAAAGGGTTTAGAAGAAAAGCAGATGATCAGTAAATAGATATAACAACAAATGGAGGTCAACGTTGTCCTTTCTGATATAATTTCAGTTAATTATTCTCTTATTCCTTAAATACATTCAAAACTTGGTCCATATAACAGCGTAAATAGGATTTTTTATTTTTTTTTTGAGAAAAAGAGGCCATTAAATGGTTCTTTGACAAGCAGCTAATTAAAGTGAAACAAATTTAAAGCATAGAAATAAGAAAAATGGCAATATGACATCAGATGACTAAGAAACTAAAAAGATACAGCCATGACAGAAATATTTAAGTTTTAAACTCAGTACTTTGCTTTATAAGATCCTCCCTCATTCGCATTGCTAAAGGGTCCCTTTGAATTCGATAATCAGTCCCCATCATTACGCGATACTCTCGGTCAGTTTGGTGGCTAAACATTTCAATTAGTTGTGTATTTTCATCTTCTCCAGTCTCTTCAAAATGCTTCTGAATAGCTTCGCGAGATGTGTCCCTTTTCCATGCTTTAACCCATTCTGAATAGTATGCAATTGGACCATCTCTTTCCAGTCTGTCTTGCTCAGCCTGAAGCCTGCAAAAATCAGGAGTATTTTAATTGATTCAATTATGTGATGAGACAAAATAATACAGGAAGCTTTTATACTTGACATTTTCCCAATTTAAAGCAAAAATAAAATAAAATTAAGTGAGAATATTTTCGTGCCAATTTAAGATAAAACGATTTTGAATTTTAAAATTAATTCTTCTATATGAATTTACAATTATGAAAAATTAAATTCAACCCATACACTTATGCTTAGGCACACTAAAACCCAACACAGCCATAGTAGGTAGGTTTTCTCAATATTTTTCTTGCGTCGAAGTATGCTCTTTACTTTTGCTTTAAAGAAAAAACAACTAATAGTATATTTTCCTTTCCTTTTGAAAAGATGCATCTTTAATGAGTCTTGGAATCTGCAGTTCACCTAGTACATCTGTTTTAACAAGGAAGCAGAACTCAAACTTGAACCTTTTAAATGAATGGAGCATATTGACTGGTACCACTTTTTTTAACTCAGTATATTATAAAGTACATCTAATGGAGGGGCTTAAATAAACTTGGAGCAGCATATGTTCGGCCAGAATAGTAAGAACTTTGTCAAGTTACCATCCTTACAGTTAATTCACGATGTAATTTGTGTCATGTAGTCTTCTTAGCATATGAAGGTTAGTCATGCATTTTCAGTCCTTTCAGAATTTTTTCCAATCTTCAAGCAACTGTCTTTGAACCTATCTAGTTAATCACTTTGTTTGCAGCTCTTGTATGTTTTACATTTAGAATGGACTACCAAATACCATTTTTATTTCTAGGCTTATCAGAATTATGTTGTGAGTGTTAGTCAGCAATACCTTTCTTGTTTATAAATTTCACGCCTTGCTCGATAGAGGGCAGTTTCTGTTAATGTTGGTTCTTCACCGTGAAGCTTTATTTGTCCAGTTTCTGCCATAGCTTTCAGGAAAACCTGAAAAATGAAAGAGAAGTTTAGGTTCAAGATGTAAAACTTAATTAAAAGCATATAATTTGTGGCATATATGACTGGCTTTTAGCTTTTAGACCTATTGTTTGATGAACATGACCATTGGATGACAAATAAATAGAAGTATCTGAAATGGTGACTGGCAGCACCTTACAAGAAAATGATTTTACATCCCAAATCATTGTAGTCTGTTAACCAGATTGCCAACAGAAAAAATGAACCAGCCATTTGACCTTTTAATCCATAAATTGACCATCGTGAACTAATCCACAGGAAAATAAATTCCGATCATAAAGCACAAAACCAAAAAATGAACACTAACTAACCGTTTCAACATCAGGTTTCCTCCTTTGCCACCTGGACCATTGTTCTTTCTCCGGCTCTTGCCAATTCCACCACAGCTCCTCATTTGGAAGCACCCCCTCAATCGGCTTTTTAGCCTTTGGATCAATAAACGGATGAGGAAGTCCAACTCTCTTATTGAACTCATATTCACTCAATTCTTCCTCCTCCGGTTCAGACTGATAAACAACAAACTCAGACGAGTGATCCTGAGATTCATCAGAAGATTCACCCAAAAGCTCAGAAGAGCCAGAACCAGCACCAGAAAATTCCACAATGGGCTGAGACGAAGAAGCAGCAGCAGCAGGAACAGATGCCTTGTAGTTCTTCCTCCTACTTCCAGGCTTGGCTCCATAAGTCGGAGAGGTTGATGACTCAGCAGTTGGAGCCGGTGCCCTTGCAGCCCTCACACGACTAGCAGTTCCCTCAGGCCAATAGTCTTGACTGGGAATACTGGCTCGGGCGCCGGAGGCCGGCTCGAGCTCGCCGGAGGTGGAATCAAAGTAGACGTGATAGGGTGGACGCTCCACTGACACGTGCTTAATGTGCTCCTCATCTTTCTTCTCACACTTTATGCAAGGAACCCTCCTTCTACAATTATTGCTCAAACTAACTCCGCGTTGCACAATACCAGCACCGACAAGGTACGATGATGGTGGTGTCTGTGAGGTTTGTTTCGAGTTTCAACAATTGTATAATACAAATTTAATTAGCTAAACTTCCATTCCAACAAAGGCATGTAATATCAGAAATTGATTTTGTTTTTTGGTTACAGTGTTAATGTGAAGTGCAGATAAGGCGAAAAGTGGAAGTTAGAAGGGTTACCTGGAAGCGATTGAAGGAGAAATTGGGAACGAGATTGGAATGAATGGAAGCCATGAGCTCCCACTGAAGCCTGGGTTACACGAAGGCGTGGATGGCGAAATTCAAAACGGCGGCGTTTATGATTACTCCGTTGTAGAGAGGAAGAGGGAGACACTAAACCCAGCACTTTCTTTATCCTTTCTCTTCATTTACTTTTCCATCTGGATAAAATTCTTCGTTACTTGTAAGGAAAAACAAAACCAATTATAATAACAAGAGAAAAAAAATTATTTTTAAAATATTTATGTATACTATATATTTCACATTTGAAGTAAATAAAGTTTGTACTTATATATGTTCGATGGGATATTACATTGAGATTTTTTTTTTTCTTTCAGGAAGGTAAATTTGTATTAAGTGTTAAATTTTTTAAAACAAAATTGTTTGAGTTCTTGTTTTTTTTATTAAGTAAGTTTTAAATGTTTGTACATTTTTTATTTATTTCTGTTATGGTTATTATACTTTCATATTAATGAATTTAGTTCTTCAACTTTTGTAAATATATTAGTTTATCCTTCCTTATATTTAAATTTCATATGTAGTATCATTTTTTTACCTTACTAAAGTAAAAGAACGATAAAATTTACATGATATGTGATATTAATATTTTTTTATATATACTTTAACATTTAGTAATAGTTTTTTTATCATTGCAAAATGAGTAAAAAGAAAGACTAAAAATCATATATTTTTAAAAATAAAAAGGTTAATTAATCAATTTTTAAAGTAGAAGGACTAAATCCAAATTTTACAAAAAAAAAAAAATCAGAAATAAAAAACATAATTAATTGTTAGAGAAATTGGCTTGATTGTTTTCGTGTTCCGTCTAGCTTCAACTAAAGAGACATTTGATTAAAAATATAAGAATTTCTTTATTTTAATGTAAATTTTATAAATATAAAGTGAAGAGAAAATCTTATAAAATAATATTGTTTATTAATAAATAACAAAGATTGCAAACCCTAAATATGTATTTTTATTAATTGTTAAATTGATCCTAATCTAAATATTGATAAACTTACTATCAGCAAGTATTTCTATATTTAAAAAACTTGAAATCAAATCGACTTGGGACTTGTTATTTAGATTACTTTTCGATATAATACTTTATAACTTTTCTCTGCTAAGTAATTTGAAATAATTTAGATTAAGTTGTTAAATAATACTTTAAAATATAAGTTTTTATTTAATAAAAAAATAAATACATAATTTTCATGAATCGAAATATATGTAATCCATAGCTACCTACCTACCTGCACACACAGAAAATGATATTGTCCCACGTTATGTGTAAGACATGCTAACAAATTATTGGATGAAAGAGGAGAGAGAAAGACATCATGAGCCGAATTTGGAGATAGCTACGTTAACCGTTTTCCTCGCTCCTTCAGTTACTGGCTTCTTGTGTGTGGAGCATCGTCACTTCCATCTTTCTCTTTTTTTTTTTTTTTTTTTTTCCTTTTGGGCTAGGGGATGGGTGTGGAAATGAAGAGACTAATACTTTTGGCAAGTTAAGACAACTTCGTCTCTGTACACGTACCTGTTTAACATCTATCAAAATATATTTTGAACATACTATGCTAATTATGCAGATTGGTTTCATGGTGATGCTTTTGGGCTTAATGTGGAGAATGTCAAACAACTTATTGGATTTAAGTGCCATGTTTGTCTAGATAGAACTGCTCCAATCTGTCCTCATATGAAAATTAATGCATTGTCTCGTCCTGAAAGCAATGCTGCAAATGAGTGTGCAGAGGAATTATCTAATCCTGTTTCTCTTCAACCTTTAAGTGAGGTATGTTTCTTCCCTCTTTTAAGTCTGACTTGTTTTGAACTAGAGAATGAAATGGTAAAAGGTCAAATGAACACATCATGCATATTTTGTATAATTTATAAAAATTTGAATGACCAATTTCTCCAGTGCTTTTTCTCTCATGTCAGGTTTCCTAATGTTAGAAAATCTTTATTACTGGTTTATCCACATCTGTTAAACTTGGACGTAGTGACATTATGCATAAAATGAATATCTTGAGAAAAGATATTGTATGAATTATTGTTGAGAAAAATAGTGAGCAGAAATATAAAGAGCAACAGTTGCTCTGGGCCAAAGAGAGCTAAAAGCCAGAAAGTGGAAAATTTACATGAACCCCTCCTTTAAATTCCTCTACGTTGCAGAATTCACAGATCTATTCCGTCTCCTATAACTAACACTGCCCCTCAAAATCTTTTTACTAATCAATGTTGTTTAAATTAAATGGTATAAGTCAAAATAGTTGGTTTAAGGCTTAATGGTTTCATTATGGCCCAATTGGTGTTAATAAATAATAACAATAATTGTAATTAAGTAATACATATACATTAATAAGATTAACGAAAGATAATATTTTAATTTTACTAGACTAAATGCTTAACAATGAAACACCATTTTATGAATTCTGAACATTTCTGAACATTTAAAGTTAGTGTTGAAATCATATCATAGGCCTAAGTTTCAAAAATACAAAAGTGTCCGTTAATAAGAACAAGCCCACATTTAAATTAAAAAAGAAAATGATAATTACTTACTTTTGGTTGACTTTTCATTTTTTTAAAGAAAAAAAATAAAAATATATTAAGCATTTTTCATTAGCATGTCTTTCCTAGGTTTAGACTGGTTTTTCTCGATGTTGTTGAATAGTTTATTTGGATCGAACACTTGCTTGATTCACTGGTCACACTCACATGGCATTTAGAACACTATTAGACCCAGCCTTAATGGCCATTGGGTTAAATGAATTTTGGTATGGTAGGTTAGTTGGACCCGGATCCCTGTCGGAAGGGGAGATACAGTCTACCATCAATGAGTTATTCATTTTAAGATTTTTTAAAAATTGGATAGGTCATTGAACTTGCTTAGTAGTGGTTCAAGCAGTTGAATTTAAATGATATTTTACTTCTTAATATACTTTATTAGTAAATGCAACTTTATAATATTTTAATTAAATTTCATTTAAATGTCATAACATAGCATATAATATACAAAATCGTTGAGGAAACATCCAACAACCATGATTTTGATTAAGTGCTAAAAACAACTAAGTGTAAAACATGATCATGCTTTGTTCGTAAGATGATAACTTTAGTTCAACAACAGACCATGTAAGATGTAAGTGTTTCGTCTCTCGGACGATATAACATTATGTTGTCTTCTTTTATATATGATAAAACATGGATATTTTCAGACGATACACACATAAATTTAAGCTAATCATACTACACAAACATATACATGCTTATTCTATGTTATAAGGAATGTCCATTACTTTTGTCTACCAAGAAAGATCGTTTAAGCACAAGTCATATCAATGATCTCATGGATAAAGAGCTAAAATTTTTTTCTTCAGCAACTTCTTGTGACAAACATATGTCAACTCTGACCCAACTATCAATGTAGTACAATGTGCAATTTTACCATATTTTGGTGTAAAAGGCTATGCAACCTAGAGAGATAAAGACTGCCAGTAATTAAGGATGTTGCGTGAAGGAGGAAGAATAATTAATGCTGCATGGATGCATTTAATTCAACCTTCACAATCAAGTTCATCCGACACAACAAAGACATTTAAGTGAGAGCCAGAAACAAATTTGCAACAATTATATTATTCAGCGCCTATTTAAAGCCATCCATTAAAAAGACAAAGAGAGACCACATTGCATTGTGATAAAACGCCACTCAAATTTCTGCATCCTTAGAAGCTTCATATAGAACACCGTTCGTGTTCACATAACAAATTAGAATAGCTAGGAGTGATTGGGTCCAAAGAATACTTGGTTAGCTAAGATTGGCTGGGTCCAAAGAATACTTGGTTTTAGCCTGGAGTAACTATAGGACAAACAATACTTAAAGGCAGTGTTGTTAAAAACTCGCTTACTCGTACTATTCAACGAGTTTTGAGGAGAGAACGAGGTGATGCGGATTAGAATGAGTAACCGCGTCAGCTCGCTGAAACAGAGGATCGTTCGCCATTCGCGGTCACTGTCATCGTCGCCTCTTGCTTCTGTCTTTGTGGTCATCGGGCGCGAGCATCTTCACAGCTGGTTGCCTTTTCGTTCGCGCAGCGGCTGTGCTCTTTTTTACAAATTAGGGTTTCCTTCATTAAAAGAAGAACACACCTCTTTTCTGAAGGCCTAGGCCCAAAATAAAACCCTTTCTATTAGGGTTATTAAAGCAACTGTGCCAAAAAAAGTTAATTTTCATTCCCTCATATTCTCTCATTTCATTCCCGCCCATTCTCTTATTTTTGTCTCCTTCATTATCAAAGAAATTGCTAAAACAAGCTAAACATTAATCACACATTAGTTGTCTGAGTTATTTTTAATGGATACACTGATTATGAATATAACTTTTCATATACTAATAACTTTTACGAGTCGAGTTACGATTCTCGAGTTACGAGTTTTACAACATTGCTTAAAGGGTTAGTCAGGAGTGACTAAGTGACTACGAGCCATAACAATACTCAAAGGGTTAGTTAGCCAAGGGTGGCTATGAACCCAAAGAATATTTTATTATACTTCGTAGAATTAGTCAACTTTGTGGAACTCAATCTGTTAACTGATAACTGAAGGTAATCTGCTTTGACAGATGAAACAGTATGAAATAATAGTGTGTATTTCTCTTTCCTCTTATCTCTTATACTTTGCATATTATCATCGTTTGTGCTAATTTAAGAGAGAATCACTGCAAAATCTAAGTTTGAAAAACATTTTAAAACAAGTAAATATGTTAAGTTATAAAGTTGTGTTTGTCACATTCCATCATACCAAATAGAGGATAAAAAGATTTTAACAGATCACTTGTCATATAAAAACTATCGTTTGAAAAATCAGATGATATTTATAAAGGATATTAAAACACAATTTAACCCTTTTTTATTGTGTTTTTCCTGTTTTCTACAAAAATTTAACATGAAATTAATCAATTTCATATTATTTAAGTTCAATAACACAATAATAATCAGCTACTACAATTAAAAGTATGCAAATATAATGATAGTTATCTATCAACATAATGTTAGTCATTATTACATCAATTATCATAATATAGAGTTTCTTAATATGTAAAATATTTTTTCCAGCAAATGGTTAAAGTCTGTTTTTGGCCCAATTTGCACTGTTTTGGACCCTGGTTCAGTGAATTTTATACCAGTTCTCTTTACATGATTGGTTTTCAGGGTTAAATGAACCAATCTATTGACCAATTCAACTGGTCGAATCTGATTTTTGACGACATTGATTGCTATATCTTTTAAAGAATTTGAAATCTCTTAGTTTTTAACATAGTCAGAATATCACAGAGTGTTATAAAAGTTCTAGCATTGACTGTCGATCACAATTAAACTAATTATTTTATTTATCTACAAAATAATAGGAGACGTCACCTATTATTTTGATATTTTTTTGACAATTTAATTTATTGGTATTTTTGTTTATAAATAATACTATACTTTTGGTAAGCATTTTGTCCTTTATGTGACCAATATAGTGTGCTTCTTTATGTATTCTTGAGTTGCAGGCAAATCTATCTCTCCCCTCAAATAATTGGGCAGTTACGTTAATAAAAAATTAAGTCCGTGGAATAAATTTTAGTTGATGAATGTGTTGTCTAATTTGACGTCAGTGTGTACATTGTTCATGACATCTGCATTATTGTTTTTACAGTTCCCCCTTTTTTGAGAAGATGACATCAAACCTTTCAGTAGTTTTTACATTAGTTTTATAATGCATGGTTGAAAGTGAAAATTTCATTTGTCATTGCAGATCCCTTGCAATTAAATACTGTTGGCAGTCATGGATGAAATCTTCACTGTGCTGGGGTTATGGTACAATTGTTTGTGTGGGAAGATGCATATTGATACAGCTAGTTAGTTAGATAAATGGGTTTACAGAAATCGGGTTCAGACTCTTGGAGGATTGGTTTTTCTTCTTAAATATGAGGGATCATTTGGGTTAAGCTGAAAATGTTTCATACAGTAGTTGGTGAGGAGCCTTCTAGTGTAACAATTGAATCAGCAAGTGAGAAGTAGTATTACCCCTGTCCTTTTCAAAATAAAATTGCTGTTAGTCTTAAGGTTGTGTACAATTTCTTAATTTCGATGCTTAGAAATAAACTTTTATCTGTGATTCTGTGGTATCCTATAGACAATTTATATTGTCCCCTGCGAGTGTCCAATTCAATTGGTAGTTGTATGACAAACTTTTTATGTTCCCATTGGTTGTCAAATGACCTCATCCTACTCAACAAGAAGTTTTTATTTGTTGATACAACTCAGTATGTGCAAGATTCTTATGTTTATTTATCTTCATTGCAGTTTTGATGATCTGCATTGAAAAAAGTCATGGCGGGACACAAATGCCAGCTTCTTGTAGGGTTGTTTTTCTTTTTCCTGCAGGATCTGGTGGCAAATGATTTTTTAATATAAAAAGAATTATCGTTTGACAGGTTCAGTGTAGGGGAATGAACGATTGCTTTGATTGATCAGACTTCTGCTCAATTGCCTTCTGTTTCAACGAACGGTCGTGGAAAGGGAAAGATGAATAATGAAACAAGCATGCTTAGCTCTAAAGGCTGAATATAATTGTAATCAGGACATAGTAGAGTTCATACATCAATTGCATTCATGATTGTCATTCTAACCCATCAACATTCATTGTAGCATTCTTTAATGTAGGGCCTTGTCTTCACTCGAACTGATTTCACTAATGTCTTGTCAAACTCTTTTAAAGGAATGGAGTATATAAATCATAGAAGATCTCAGTATAGATTATATTGATCCTCGCAGATAGTAAATAGAATCTTGCTCTGTGAAGATTTTTCTGCTGCTTTTCTTGTTCGTTGTATTGGTGAAAACTGAAGCATGGGGTATCATATCACTGACCACTTGGAAGTTCTTTTGCTTTCTTGTTCAACGGAGTTCGACACTGCATAGATTAACATGCTGATTCCAAGATACCCTTTATACCTTTATACCATTTTACTTGTAGTTTGAACTAAACACTAATGTGTGTTTGTTAATTTTGGAACGAATTGATAGCTTAAATCTGTTACTAAATTGTTATTCTTATATGATTGTTGTAAATCTGTGTCTATACCCGTATTATAAATTTGGAGCGTTTGCTTCCTAACACGTTGAAGTATGCTGCTCTATTAAACTTGAATAAGATAAATTGATATAAGCATTAACTTTAATCAATAACTATTTCATTCGTACGCCGCTCTATGAATTTGAATTTATAGAATTTATCACCGTTGCTGAAAGAACTTATATTCCTACTAAAATATCCACTTTTAATATCCAAATTTTAATTTGCCGTCGATCCATATGAATTGGATCTGTACTTTGTTCTTTTAATATTTAAATTTGGTTTCTATGTTGGCCCTTCAATCTATAATTTCTCTGTCAGTATTTGGCACTTAACACATTAAAAATTCAAGAGTGTCTGCTTGTAACTTTACAAAAAAGAAAAAGTCTAGCTCCTCCGTTACTCTAGTATTTAAAAGATTATTTTAAACATGTGATAATAGGATCAATTTTCATAGCATGAGTGCGCAAGCATCTTGAGCGAGGCTACTGAATAAAAAATAAATCTCATTATCTTTAGCAATTTTTAAAAATTAAAAATATCTTAAAAGAAGAGTTACTGAATAAAAATAGTCTGAGTTGAATATAAAATATTATTATCCAAACTTAAACTTAAATAATTATATTACACTTTTTTTAAAATATGTATGTTTTTTTAATTTAGGGAATTTTTTCTTAAAATTGAAACTAATTTTATATCACAGTTTTGCTATATCTTAAATATAAAGACAAACAAGTCTCCAACATAAGGTAGGAACTGTTAAATTACATTTTGTGATGTGATGATATATATTCAAATTATGTCATGCTATAAAATAGCCTAGCATGATGTGTAATTGTTGTCATATTATAAAATGTCATTCACGTCTTATTTAGCTGTAATAATAATTAAATAAAAGTTAGATTTACCAACTTTTATATTTTATTTGGGGCATCATTACATTAATAATAAAAATAATTTAAAAAAACATAGAACAGTTATTTATCAAAATTAGTTGCTTTTTACACATAGCAGGTGGAGAAATAAACTTTGAAAGCTTATAATGTGGAAATCCAACTTCATTGTCAGATCTATAGGGTTTTTTTTTTTTTCAATAATAGAGTTAGAGGTTGGTATTCTTAGTGATTAAAAAATGTAATTGTTTTATATTATTTGTTAACATGTAAGATAATTTCTGTGAAATTTTTTCTTTTAATGTTATATCTTTGAGAGTTATTAATATTCACTAAATTTATTTCTATATTTTCCTTGTGACCAATAGAGTATAAATTCTAATAGTTTTGTATGGACATTAAATATATTAAAATTACACTTAGTTTCAAATTATTACAATTAATTCAGAATAATTTTTTCTTATATGATTTAAATGTACGAATAACAATTTTTTTTTAAATATAGATAACTAAAAATCCCAAATAACGTATACGTGCTTGGGAATAACTTAAAAGGAAAAGAGGGAAATCCTTCATGCTTGATTTTGGTGATCATAGGAGGAAACTTGGAAGACAGAAAAGCTTAATATTAACTAAATTAAATAAATTAGTTTTATTTCCCCTTTCTTTCTCTTCTTTTTAGTGAAGATTGCATTAATACAGATTTGTCTGCACCAAACTATCAAGTTCAATTATGATAATATATCCTCCTTTAAAAAAATTAAATGTGGACCGAAAAGGAAAGCAAAGTAGGGTTCCATAGGTGAAGTGTTGAGTGAGAACTAGCCGTTGCGTTTGTGATCTTTTGTGACACTTTTCTTGCAACGTTCAAATTATTTGAACGATTGAGCATGTAGGGTTTGGTGAAATCCCCAACGGCTAGTACAACCTTTTAAGCCACACTTTTTTCTCATTCAATCGCCATCAAAATTTCTTCTTTCTTCTTCTTCTCGTAACCCTTTTGCAAGAAGGAAGATTCGATCGAAAACACTGTCATCGAATCTCTCTCTTCCTTCTTCTTCTTCTTTCTGCAAATCAAGTATTCTTCTTCTTCTTATTCATTCAATCCTCAATATGGCTACCAACACCGTTCATGGCAACAATGAATCTGCTCAGCCCAACAACATTGCTTCCTCAAAGCAGCCTCTCCCTCCTGCCAAGACTGTTGATTCTCAATCTGTTCTCAGAAGGTTTTTTTTTTTTTTTTTTTTTTTTTTCTTGTTTTTTTTTTTTTTTTTTTTTGTTTTTTTTTTTTTT
>Ga0209700_100381_pt1 | contig 80249 bp, 34 predicted proteins | sample SiratroredBW_FD_187528 | JGI IMG/M metagenome (GOLD analysis project Ga0209700, IMG submission 187528) | Root nodule microbial communities of legume samples collected from California, USA - Siratro red BW (SPAdes) (version 2) | ecosystem: Host-associated > Plants > Roots > Nodule | place: USA... | reverse complement strand
TATATATATATATATATATATAATATTATATTATATTAAAGTGTTGATAAATTTTGATCAATTCTTATAAAAATATATTTTTATGTTATTAAGACATAAAACTACAATATAGATTAATTTGTCTCATCGTTATATTATAAAACTAATGTTCAAATGGAGATACAGTAGCACGATTATTCCGTAAACAATACTTATTTCATCAATTTGTACTTATTTCATCAATATCTTATGTGTATATATGGATTGGGACAAACAAATGTGATAAAAAAAGACATCACACAAATTGAACAATATGGACATGGTGTGTAAGAATATAAACATGGTGGATGATGATGAGGAATAACAAGATGAAAACACAACGATCATATTTAACAACCTCCACTCTAAGAATCAATCTTTTCAATACCCTATGATCCTCAAATATTTTCGTAAATGATGAATGATATTCAAGACTTGCATCAAAGATTAAGTAATTTGAGCATAAATGTACAAATTTTTCATATAAATATGCATAACACATTATATTTGTATGGATATGAACGAAACATATGAATATATATATATATATATGATAATTTACAAACCAATATTTATAATATTTACATGATGATATGACGATCCAAATTCGATATTATAAACATCAAAATTAACAAAGTGCAAGATAATATTAATAGAATTTTCAACTCATTTTATTAATATTTGTATTGATTGTAATAATTAGTTTTATATCTATTTTTATTCTAATGAAACTTCTAACTCAAATGTCATCTTTTTTCTTTTCTGAGTTATATGAAATTCACAATTTCGTTTTACATATTTAAAAATTATTTCTATTCACACAAAAAATATAATTTACAATTTCATTAATATATAAATTAATCAATTATAATTTATATTTAATAAATCAATCATATTTTATTGAAAATTAAATTTATCTCTGAAACCAATTGTGTAATTTAATTTTTTTATAAATTTATAAAAATACAAAAATTCGTCAATCACACATATCAAGTTAATAATATTTTAATCTTAATGAAAAATTTATAATTTTATCATTTTATTGATCAAAATAACTAAAATATCATTTATATTTATCGTATTATTCACAAATTTTTACTTAAACTTTAAATTTAAATAACAAAACTTTTCAGATAATTTCGTCTCAAATTTAATCCCTAAATTCTATTTCAACAAAACATAAACTATTATATACCAAATCTTAAAGGGACGTGGCTTTTAATTTACAACCAGTTCAGATTTAAATAATTTTATTTAGTATTTGCATAAGATGAAAAGTCTAGCACTTGAATTTATTACCAATTTAATTAGTTTATAAATAAACATATTTATATATAAATGGCTTTATTCTAAAATAGGGTAATTATTAATTATAATTCAAATTATCTTTACAACTACTTTATTTTTTGTAACCTTAATTAAATGGATTGAGAGGCATACTAATTGAATAAAAAACTTATTAGTTGAATCGAGGTAGTTAATTGACTTATATAATAAAATGAAGGGTGTTTGCCTATTATTCCAATATTGAAAAATGATAAATGATTCATTTGAAGGACTCTGTGTATACTAATAAATTCAAAAATGCATGTTTTAACAATAGTTAACAGACAAATACTGTATCTGAGAATAACAAAATCATCCTTAGGTCAACAAAAATATCAATGCCAGTGGCTGTCCCTAGATGTCAAAAATTAATTTAATCATAGTATTTATTTTATGATTAGACGGTTTGGATTTGACTTGTTTGAGATGTGTGATTATTAAGTAAATATACTTAATAATTAATCATAAAAATAACATTTTAACATATTTTTTACTAATATTTATCCGTCTAATAAAAATTTTTATTTCGTTTTTATTTATATTTATTATTTATTTTCCTCCTATTTTACTTTTCAGATAAATAAAGTGGACATTTCGCCGTGTTCCAAACTTTTGAATTTTATTTGTTGAGTTTGAAGACTTCAAAGTTTCTACAATGCACTCTTTCTTTATTAAGTCAAGTCTGGTGACTGTATAAATCAATCAAGTTGTTAACAACTCATTAAATAATTATTTGGCAATCATTAATCTCTCAGGTTATGCACAAACATAAGCATAAATAATAGTCTCACTCATTAACTAATGCTTTTTAATATGCTGATTAAAAATGAATAATGTCTTTCTCACGTAAAATAAACGGGGACAAATTAATTATAAGTATGCTAAATACATTTAAAATCTATAACTATTGGGATACATGTCTTATATATGGTATTATACATTTACAACTATCATTATTATTTATCTTCCTCAAAATTTATTTAGACACTTCAAAATATTCAGATCCTCCAAAAGTGTATTACATTCAAAAAATTTGCCAGTTATTTTAATCATTATTATTACTTGTTTTACAAAAAAAAATAGAAACATGGATTTCTTTTCACTAATTATAATAAAATATATTAGAAAAAACTACTTATTTTAATAAAATACGTTCCATTGGTTTCACTTTTCAAATTAATCACAAATCGCGGGCAAGAAAATGACGGAGACTCCTCTATTTAATTAGGATTTTAACATGCCTTTTTTTAAAAAAATAAATCCACAAATTTTAACTTTTTTATATGTAATGTTTTTCAGAAAAAGTTTTTTAAGATATTCTTATGGTTATAATTTTAAAATATTTATAAAATATGAAACAATAGGATTTGGAAAGAGTTTTAAGGACATCCAGTAATTTAAAGATTTTTACGCATTAAAAAAGCTGTTTTGTTTATCTTATACAGTGAACTATTTATCTATTGTTATATTATACTATATATAAGATCATCTATTATTATATTATATTATATATAAGATCATCTGAATTATATTTTAAAAATAATTATTACTTGTATGACAAAAAATCATTTAATATACAAACGACAAATATGTCATAAGGATAGATAATGATATCGGTTGAAATATGAATGTTAGAAGTTCCATAAAGATGAACATTTATCCTATGGAAGATGAAGAAGAAAAACTATATGTCATTCTTTGTCCTGATTTGAGCGAAGCTTACGAGGAGTGAATTTGAGAAAAATGGACAGGAAAATTGTAAAATAACACAACTTAGAAAAATTAAAATTAAAATAGTAAACAGCAAAATAAATACTGAAAAAAAGCGTGACCCATTAACCCACTTTAAAATATTACTCGAAATAATGATAAGAAAATTAAAAAATAAAAAATTAAATAAAGTGAGGGTGTGACTCAGATACTAAAGTATTATTTGTAATTAATTAATTACAAACAGTATAGACAAAATACAAAAAAAATTAAGAAAAAATAAAACCAAACGAGACCGTATCCACACACTAAAATATTATTTGTAATTAATTAATTGTAAGCAACGTGGATTAGACTCATGCAAAACACAAAAGAAAATTCAAAAAATAAATAAACCAAGAGGAGGTCATACTCACACACCAAAATATTATTTGCAGTTAATTAATTACAAGCAATGTGGGCTAGACCCCACAAAATACAAAGGAAAATTAAAAATAAAATAAAATAAAACCAAGCGGAGGTTATACCCACACACTAAAATATGGGCTAGACTCACGCAAAATGCAAAATAAAATTCCAAAAAAGAAAAATAAAACCAAGCAGGGTCAAACCCACTCACCAAAATATTATTTACAATTAATTAATTGCAAGTAGCATGGTCTGATAATCAAGTATATTGAATTAGTTAAGGGTCTTGTCCAAGTTTTGGGTTTGAGTCTCTTCTGTTGCACTTTGACCAAAATTTGAATAAAAGGTTAATGGTGGATAATAAAAATAGTATAAATAGTGATAATAAGATTTTTTATATTTTTTTAAAATATGTCTTTTTTATTATAAGTATGGGTTTGGCTTCTGCAAGCTTATTCAATTTTTGCATGGGTCTGACCCATACATAATTTATTATATTTAATTATGCATTCGATTGCATAATCATAGTCAATGCAAGATAATTTTACTTTAAAGATTCTAGTGTGGTTCTTTTGTCCAAGCTATACCCACGCATATGTATGGGTTGTTGATACTTTGCGTGAATTTTTGGCCTATACTATTTTGTTATTTTCTTGTAGTATTTTTCTATAATTTATTATAAATTCGCTAATACTTACTAATGGTTAGAGAAACTTCTATATATTTTATTGAAAGTTGCTGTAACCCTATTTAAGAAATCTCTCTTAAAATTAAAAAAATTTGTAGTAAAACTACTATGAAAATTTTTCACAGTATATAATTTTTATTTATTTGTCATATACAATTATAAATGAATAAAATATTAAACATATAATTAAAGACAATAAATGATGTGGTGGTATAACCAACATTATTTTCAACATGAATAATCTAAACTTGTTAAAAACAAATTCTCAAAGATAATAAATGATAAGGTGTGGATTTAAAATGTAAGAAAAAAATGATTATAATAATAAATAATTTATAATTTATTATATTTTCCATTTTATACCCTCCATTAGCATCTTAGTGTTAATATAAAGTTATCGTACAAATACAAGTACACTTTCTAAATATTTATCTTCATATAATATCATAGTGGGATTTACCTTTAATAATATTTGTTTTGTTTGCTTTTATAGCACCTTTAATTTTGTAATTAATATATAAGCAACCATACAAGTGAACAAATGAAAAAAAAAAAGAAAACGGGAAATCATCATACATATATAATTATTATGTATATAAATAAAGATGAATTCATATTTAACCACATACCATATTAAGACTGAATATAAAACTTTCTTTTGAAGACTCTTAACTAAAATAAACAAGTTGTATTAGACATATCTTAAACCCACCAGAATTTACTTTATCTATATTTCCAAAATTAAGTTGCCACAAAACATTTGTTAATACCTGCTACTATATTAATATAAGTTTCCTTAAACTTTTACTCACTTTAGCTATTCTCTATTTTTATATATCATTATAAAGTTAATATACATATATTAACATAGATAGCATGTTTATTACCACCACCAAACAGGATATCATTTCGAGTATCCCTACAATACCAATTAATGACATGCAAATCACTCATCTTAAATCATCCAATCAAAATTAAACTTTATATACACATATATCACCAAATAATGGTTACCTAAAATATATATATTACACACATCATATAAAACACTAATTATAATTTTATAATTACATATTACTCAAATGTAATATAAACAACAATATATCACTAAAACAATATTTAATCTGAGAACACAAAAAATAAAATAAAAATCACACATAACATTTTTGTCCTCTACCACAAATTCTACACTTCTTCTACTCGTAAAAAGACTATTATTGTAGCTATATCAAAATTAACATTAATACAAACTAACAATCTCATTAAAGATTCCACATTATTCACATATATTTATCTTCTATATATTCCATATGAAAGAACAACTATCACATTATAAATATATAATATTTGAAACATGTTTTATTCAAAAATTAAATGAATATGTAATATTCTAAACATATTTTATTCAAAAAAATTCAATTTTTTTCATAATTCAAATAAATCTAGATAAACTTTTAAAAGATGGTCAGCCGTACAGTAATAACATCAATCCTTATAAGTTCCACTCAAAAGAATAAGAAAAATAAGAACTAAAATTCAAATAAGTTAAATGTCCTTATCAATTAAACTTTTGACCAATTCAAACACTCCATATTTATCAAACTTCCCAAAATATTAATAAAGTAATATTTCCCCAAAATCTTAATAAGGTAAGATTCCAACGGTTTGAATTTCGTTTATAAGCTTTCAGTCCCTATTAATTTAAAATCTATTACAAACTAATATTAGGACCATTTACATAAAATAAAAATAATAATACATATATATTTGTATTTTCTAGAAAATTATAAGGCAGTGTATCACGTATTTATATGAGAGCGCTTTATATAATATAAAGTTCGTATAGAACTTATAAAAATTGAATCATTAAAATGACTCATTGAAAATATATATAATTTTAAATATTAAATATTATTTTTAATTCATTTAAAATTTTAATCGAATATAACTAAATATGGTGCTTAAAAGATTGAAGTACCATAACTTTTTTTAATATTTTAAAGTCTTAATCAAATATCGCACTACTTCTATCAAAAAAGTTTTTAAAAATTCTAATAGAACACACTTTTTTAATATTTGTTTCCATATGAAAAAGATCTTTTCCATTCACTTTTTTTCCATTCAATTTTATTTAAAAAAAAAAACTTAACTTATACAATTAATATTAGCAAATTTGAGCTGGAAATGTTGTTTGATTAGTTAGGAGTCCCTGTCAATTGTCATAAATAAATGGGTCATATCATATGCCCAATGTTTTGCCTTTGATTTTGGTCCCATACTTAACCCACTCACATCAATGAACCCTCAAAACCAAAACCCCACCAATCATTAACAACTGCTACTTCCACAATGGTCCCACCAATTCACCATTTCGATTTCGTCGTTACCACAAAATATTCGGTCCAATCCCCCCACCGCAAGAACCCTAATAAAAAAATCTATAATTCTGACTGAAAATGATAAACACAATGATTATAATATTAAAAAAACAAAAACTTCTCCCTGCAAATTAAACTCTCAAATTCCGATCTGATACAGATAGTCCACGATCCAATAAAAAGAAAAAAAGGCTCCGCAAAATGATAAATATCAGAAGATCTATGAACAAAACTGATAGTAATAGTAATTAGCTTCTTATGTTCCTAGGACAGGGTTCTGTTTGGTTCTAATCCTGAAATCCCGTTTTCGCCCAAATCGCGTTTCGAACTCTACTAAGATCGCGTCCTTTCAGCGTTCTCCCCACTCCTTCATGCACTGACAGCGAAGCTCTTCTCGTTTTCGCCAGAAACTCGTGCGGAGGCACTCTCCCTCCTCCTTCCTCCTCATCGCTCTTCACTTCTTCTTCATACTCATAGTTCCTCCTCCGGTTGTTCTGTCCGTACTCGTTGCCGAGAATCTTCGACCAGTCCGGCACATTCACCGGCAGCGATCCCGAACCACCGACACGGCCGGCGGTAGACGAGGAGTTACTGTGGTGGAACCTTGAACTGCGTACAGATTTGCGAAATTCAGGAGAGTTAGCGTTTGCAGAGTTGTTGTAGAGATCAGATTCATCAAATTCAAAGGCGGAATCGGAGAAAACGTTTTCTCTGTCTCCGGCAGGGAGAAAACGGTAACTAGCTCTACGAATGTTGGTGGCCATGAAAATGAAAACGTCTGAGTCTGTTAGAACTATCAGGTTCTGGTTCTTCACCACTGTACTCTGTTGGTTACTTCTACCTGCTTTTATAAAGGTTATTTGAAAACGGAGGGAGAAAAAAAAAGTTTTTGTTTGCTTACGTAAGCATTCTGGATAAGGGACCCGTGGATTTACGAAAGTACCCCGCGTTGGAAATAATGGGATGAATGTGAAAAAGTGAAATGGGGGTTACGAGAAGGATTGGAGAAAGTTGTCGCGGAGCGGGGTTCCACTCACCTGGGCGGGATAGAAAAACGAGGACAAGGTGGTCCCGTTTAGAGGATCGAGGAGGTGGACACGTGTGAAGCGTGGGAAGGGGAAGGGGCATGATGAATTGGGTTGGATTAAGTGCCCAATGGTTTCATAATTTTTTTTTTTTCCAGCTGAGTACAACTGTGTATGGATTGTCCTCTCAGATGAGACATCCATAATCACCATGTTTATCCTTTCAAACTTCTATATTATCACATCATTTCCCATTTGCCAGGTTCATTAATGGGGTGGAGCCACATGCTTCTTGTCATGGCTTTTCCATTTTATAACATTTCATTCTTTTGCTCTCTACTCCAAACATCTAACTATGCATTTATGCACCAATAATTAATATTATAACTCTTGATTGCTTCATATTCTTGTTAATTTTTTATAGCATAATGTTATAACAGAAATTTGTTCCTTCATAGGTTTGAACCTATGAAGTAAAACTCTTCAACAGTGTTATGTTAAAGATTTCTCATGACTATAATTTGGCTAGTTTAATGTTATATGTTGTTTGCTAGATATAGTAGCAACTTGAGTTTATTTTTCTCAACTAACAAATAAAAAAATAAGTTTAACATGTAACTTTAATTATTGATATCATGAATATGTGCCTACTTTTGATAGTGATTTGTAGAAGTCACATATAACATTATGTGAATATAATACAATTCAAAGCATAAGCATCTCTTCCACTTTAGCTTCACAAGTCAGACGCAATGAATCATACTAGCCTCCTTTTGACATTTTTCTAAAGGCATTTGCATTACTTTACTTTTTAATTCAAGTGAGTGCATTAAGAATGTCTTACTTAACTAGCTGTCTAAAAAGGGTATAACCAAAATAATATTCCAATCACAATTTATATATCTTTCTTGCATTGTGAGATTTGTATCTAAAAATGCATGACTCCATATCTGTGTGACTCTGTTTTTAATGCATGTACTTTTTATATTTCTCGTTACCATAATATTTGTTTCGTTTAACATCATATATAATGTTATATCATATAATTGATCATGTTTGATTCTTTACTTTCCTGAACTAGAAAAAATATATATAAGTATAATTTTACTTTTTGTTTTGTTTAAAGTGTTACTATCAAATCACTATTATATGTCAATTTAACTAATATATATTTGTCAAAGAATTTTTGTAAACCATACAAAAACAGGTTAAATTGTGTATTCATATAAGAAACAAAAAATAAACAAGTTATAGGTCGTGTGATATTCTTCTTTAATAGTTTTATATCAATGAAAATAATATAGAACAAATTTTAATCAAAGAATTTTTTATTTGGTTCCTTAAATTAACAAAATTGAAAAAAAAATATTGTGTGTAGTCAAAATATTATAAAAAAAAATGAATATTTGAGAACTCAATCAGATATCAAATAATTTATAGATGTTTTAAAGGGAGATTTTAGTTGATAAAATGTATTTAAATATTATTTATATTTAACTATATTTAAAATTTTATATTACTATATATTTTTTATTCTATCCCATCAACTAAATCTAATATAAACTTTTAACTTATTTATTCTCTCTTTTCATTGATTCAATCATCTTTCTTCTCGAATAATTAAAATAACCTAACTTTTTATGTATATATATTTTACTAATCTAAATAAAAAACTTATTTTTTATTATTAACATATATGTGAATAAATACTCCGCACTCAAAAATATTAATTCAAATATTTAGAGAAACAAACTCAATATAGAAATTTCAATTTTATATTATTTAAAGGAATAGCATGCAAATATTAAAATATTTATAATAATTTACATACATTGTTCAACTAAGTGTGTTTTATACCCATTGAGTATTTTACCATGTTGTGATGATGACATGTGATTAAAGTGTCCGAGTCCTCATCTATTCAAATAGAGAGATTAAAGTTTGGAGTTTATACAGAAGTGCAATACCTAACAAACATATTTAACATGCAATTAGCTGAAGTTTTTTTTTTTGCTAAAAGTTTATGATTGGCAATATTATATTCTATCTATCTCTCTCTATATTTCTAATATAATAATATATTTATGTTGTTTTTAGGATATGATCTATATTAGTTCTTTTTGATGATGTATTTTAAACATGGTCACATCCTTTAATCTGTGTGCCACATCTAAAACAACTTCCAAAAGGTTGATAATCAATATCGTATGCTCTCACAAAGTGGGATTTGGTATCTAGCTCTATTTATATATATTATAACTTTTATTAAAAAAATAATATTCAGAAGTTCATATTTTAAGGATATTGTTAAATAAATAGATATGTTTTAACGAAATCGTAATGGGATTATATTGAAAATTATGAGGAGATATATTAACGATACTTTTGCATAAAAGCTTAGTATTTTAATTTTATATTTAACATTCTAAATGGATTATTAGCATTATTCTTGTGGAAAGGCTAAAGCCATCCTGACAAAACAAACACCATTATTCATTACCATCAAAACTCATGGGTTCTTTGTTTAACCAAGTGGAAGGACTACAAAGATTCCTCCAAAAATAGTATTTTAACAAACCCAATTAAAGAAAAAGTAAACACTTAATGAAAACAAATACAGCAATTATGTCATGTTAATAGTGAAAAACATTTGTCTGTCAATCTTATTTATAATCAAATTCTATTATGACTGGTAATTGTATTTTCTTCTATCTACAATATTCAAACTTAGAAATTAGTTTAAGAAAACTGAACTCGATTAAACTCTGATTAATTTTGGTATATTTATTAAGTTTGATCTTTTGAAGGCAGTGGAATAGCTAGACTATGTTTAATAAGCTATGCTGGCATGAATAATGAATTAAAGTTTCCAATTTATATAGTAATCATTGCTATATGCATTACCATCTTAATAGCTATGCCAATTTTGCATGTTGGAAGCTAGCATGGTAAGTTTCCTTTATTGTCTAGCTATTTCAAATAATTTACAATTCATCATGATTTGCAATGATACAGTTTTGGTAAGTGTATTTTTTTGAAGGCTAAAAAAGAAAGTTGCAATTTGCAGCATTTTTCATCTGAGAAGAGGAAGGAAACACACTACTCCCATGCCATTACTAGGGTGGATAGGGTTTTCAATATGTGATATTGACATTTATTGCTTCTTGAGAGTTGAAATGGTCCCATATTCTTATCCTAATATACACAATTATTGTAATATTGCTGTCACTACCACCATTCAAAATTATGTGGAACCAAGTTTTCTAAAAAGTTAAATATGAATTGCTTTTACGGTCCAAATGTAATGGTTTTCAAGCTTTTGCTACCAACGTTTTTGTACTTTAAATGAGAAAAATATATGCAAAATACTTTTATCAATGTATTGACATCTTTATTCTATAAAAAAAAATAATCAATATTTTATATTAACATATCTAAAACTTGGTTTAATAGTCTTATATTGGCCCATTCCACACCCTTCAAATGGGACTTGTCATATGGATGGGCATAGAAGCAATCCAAACTTCCCATCTTGATTTGACAAGAGGGATATTTCTTGATTTGCTGAAACTCTAGCTTGTACCTTTCGTTATGTTTGGAAAACTTTATTTATAAGTATTTCTAGAAAAAAATAAGCTAAAATAAAATTAGATTGCATGAGATTTTTTTTATAAATTAGTCTATGTTCATTTTATTTTTACGAAAAGGTATCTATAGAAATTTTTATCGAAAAACGACATTATAATTTGTTATACAGCTGAAGCTGTCTAATCATAACCTAGCGCGTTAATTTAATGAGTCTATACAAAACTACAGTAGTGTCAAATTTTTAAAATCATAATTTATCCAGTAATAGCTAAGAGTACACACATAAATTACATAATGTTTTTATTTTTGTATTTAGATTTGGGAAGTTAAAATTGGAAATGTTAGATAATCTATAGAAGAAAATCGGAGAGATTTTATAAAGAATGATAACTCAACCTACCTAAAATTTTAAGAAAAATTTTATAAGAATGAGAATTGAGACAACATATAAGGAAATGACACCATCTTGAATCTAAAATTTTAAAATATTAGGTTTATGAGTCTTCTTTCTTATATTTGCTTAACTTAAGGCATTGAGTTTGTGGGTCTTCTTTTCGTATATGTTGCTCAACTTTTTCATTCCTACTCAATGTGAAACTTAGACTGACACTTGGATACCTAACAATTCTCCCTCAAGTCACAATCTCTTCCATATTGGTACACTCCTCCTCAAGTTGAACCTTAATAACAAACGGCTATAAAGGGAACACGCTTTCCTGAAACTTCCGTTAGGATGCAAACCATTGACTCTGATACTATTTGTTAGATAATCCGAGAGAAAAATTGGAGAGATCTTACAAAAATGAAAACTGAGCCAACATATAAAAGAATGACACCACCTTCAATTCAAAACTTTAAGACATTGGATTTGTGGATCTTCTTCCTTATATATTGGTCTAATATATTATTTTTCACATAACTGAAAGTTTCATACAAATTATTCAAATAACACGTAAATATCAAAAGACGTGCTCAACCACATAATATCATTTTGATTATTTTCTAGATGTATACACACTACTTTTTTGAATAATTTACTTAAATTAAAAGAAAATTTACATCTAAGATTAATAGTTTTTTTCCGAGATCAACAATATTGAATTTAAAGAGCATCCTATTTCATCCAGAATGCTCATAAGACAAATGCAAATGCAGGTCAAATAATTTTAATACATTATGTATCAGTCTCATCTTCAGATTTCTTTTAGTGTGATTAAATAAATGTTGGGATAATCTATTTTTAGTGTAAATCCTATTTTCTTCTATACATGTACAATAATATATAAGAAAATAATTTTTTTATAACATCGTTATTATGTAGTTTTTATAGCTATAATTATATTTCGTCAATTATTTAAAATTATTATAATAATATAATTAAGAAAAAAATAAGAATTTTAATAAGAATTTATTACATCAATATTTTTCAACCAAATTACACAACTTTAAAAGAATGTAAACATCCTATTCTTTATTAAATATTTGTAAACGTAAATATTTGTAAAGGTAAAGTTAACTTGTGTGAAAGGAAAAGTAATCTACATAAGATAAAAAAAGTTATTTTATTTTATTTAAATTAAAAAATAAAAAAATATATTAAAACTTTAGTTTACAGAAAAACACTATATATCTAAAATATTTTTTATCTGTCTTCTTTCAAAATTTATTGAAATAGATGTTCACCTTTCATATACTAAAATTTATTGAAACTGTAGAGGAGTTTATAAAATTCATCGAGTCTCTTTGAAGAAAAAAAAATGTAAACAAGTGCATTAAAATTTGAGAATCTCATTTTATTCATTTATTTTGACCATTATGTTTCTAAACCAGGAATAATTTTCATCCTTTCGGATTTTTGATCTTCATCTTAAGAAATGACGTTAAACAAAGGCAGTGTATGTTTATTTATTGTTGGTTTGGAAGCCAATAGCCTCTAAATTTTCCTTAGTTCCCTCTTTTCCATTAGTTTTCAAGGTAAACTTTATCATTACCATGTGTATAAATGCTGTTCTTAATTTTCTCGTCACTCAATCATTTCATTAATCAATAATTTTCATTAAGAAATTAAGAGTCGTGTTGTTGGTTTATTATCTTTCTCTCTCTGTGTTGCATTGAAAAACAGAGAGAGATCAATACATAACAAACCTTTGGTAAGCCAAGATTATTAACCTTCATGAAGTATCTTGTATTGATTGATAGAAATAACATGATGGGGAAAGAAGCGAAGCACACGATGAAGCCATGGTTATGAAGACTTGTAGGAGACCCAGGCTAGAGACCATATTGGAGGACAATGATGAAGAATTTGATGGTGAAGAATAATTGTTTCAATGCATGAGGGTTAGGCATAAACTTAGAAGCCTAGATTGTAGGGCCAGAACTTGGTGCCATCACATTGTAAATATCTTAACTTGCGTCCATATTCTATGGAAGAATAAGGGGACGTGGCTTTTTTATTACTTTATAGCTACTTTTGTAAATAACACGTTCTTAATTTTTTTAAATATTTTTAATTGGTTAGGATTTTTTTTTACTACTGTTAGGTATTTAAGTTTGGATTTAAATTCTAGAATGAAAATAAATTTGTTAAATAATATATATAAAAAAAAACATACAAATTTAATGTTTTAATCGTCTTAATATTTTAGATTAAAGATAATATCATATTTTTATATAGGTTGTGACTGAATTCTCCTACCATCTTTACCCACTTTAATAAATTATTAAATTTTCAAAATTATCCTTAACTAAACATGTGAAATATTTCAATTACCCCCATTTTATCCTACACCTCCATGGAAAGAGCCGTAGCCATTGCGTGAAGGAAGAGCAATCACTTCACTACTACCGCTATACTACACAGAATAATGTAACAACACCTTCATTCACGCACCTCAATCTTCAAAAACTTATACAGCATTTCATTAAGGACAACATAGTCTTTTTCATATGAGTATTTTGAAAATTTGATAATATATGGAGGTGGAGGAAGAAGGTATGAAGGTGCTGGCAGAAGCCGTTCTAAATGGATGGTTTTCGTAGGGCCTGAAGCCCTTTTTATTCCCCTACTATAAGTAGTGGGCCCATTTGCATGGGGTCAGAGAGAAAAAGAGAGGGCTTCTTTTTTCTGCATCCCCACAATTTTTTGGAGCACCTCTATAAATATCAAATGACCATCTTACCTTTATTTGAAGTGATTACTGGGTCATCCATTCCAAAATTTGTCTGGAACACATTTTCTAAAATTTTTAGAACGGGATTTCTAGGATATAATTTTCAGACCAAAATTTTCAAAATTAATTTTTAAAATATACGAAATATATTATGGAACAAGCTTTTTGAAATTGAATTTTTAGAACAAGTTTTCTGGAATAGAATTTTCAGAATAATTTTTTCAAAACACGTATAATACTTTTTGGAATAAGTTTTCTAGAACAAGTTTTTCAAAATAAGTTTTTTCTAACAACGTGTTTTCGCTCTTCTTCTTCTTCAACATTTTCCTTCCTCTCTTTTTTTTTTAAAAGGGAGCAACCGCGGTATGATGCAATGAAGGAGAATATTTTAATATTTTCCTATTAGTAAGGGGTACAGTTAGTAATGATTGGGTGCAGGAAGAAAAACCCGAAACAGATAGCGCAAATGATGAATTGGTAAAGAGAAAAGAAAAGCCCAAACTGTAAGTGGAAATATCGCTTACAGTCGATTAACATTGTGAAAGATGAAATCATCACAGTTTATCTTAAAAATACATTATTCAGTAACTTAGAAAAAAAAGATATTTATAAGCTATTTTCAGCTTCACTTTAAATGAATACGAGACGTCTGACATGATAAAAACACAAACTCGAATAGAGGTAGAAAAATTTGATTCTTACATGTTAAGCATGCGTGTGTAATGAGTTTCATTTTCATATTAACTACCGATTCCTATATGCTAAGCATTCGTGTGTGTTCCATATTAAGTACATGATTTTTCAATCACAAAAGAAAAGGGTTTTCTTAATCAGTAGATGTTAACAAGCAGAAAGGAATTTGGACAAGAACCACACAGAACTTTTTTCTCTCACCCTTATATAAAAAATGAACACTTTGTTGTCTTAATTAAGAACGAAGGTATATAATTAAGAAGAAGAGAGCAATTATTGGAATCGTCCAGCGTGTCAGTGCGTTGTGATAGATGACAGGCTGAACAATGGAATAGATAGTCATCTATGCACAAAATTTGTGATTAGAAAAAATACGTTGTGGTCGTATCTTTCCAACCACTCTGCAGACATGGACAACAAATGTGCCACTGAAGCAATGTTTGTAAGCGTTGTTTTATCGGAATAAGTAAAATTGGAAAATAATGATGACGACCAACAAGATAACAACACAGAATTGACATGTATAGCCGCCCACCTAATTCCAATACATATATATGGTATAGTCCAATTCTCGTATTTCAAACATCATGTGTTTAAGAAAGAGTAATTGTATTTGTGATGTGAATTTGTGGCTTAGAATGATCCACGTGTTGAAGACTTGAAACGTTGTATTGTGTAAGATGAGAATGACTCTGGAGGTGGACGGTGGCTCCTTTGAAATTTTTAAGTAGCAAAACAAAAACAATTTCATTAACTTATCTGTGTTTCTGTGGCCAAGCCATGGATTTTTGTGTGCTGCTCACTCTGACTCAGACTGCCACGTTTTTTTTTTGGTGAAGAACCAAAGGCAGCTTCATCTTGTCACCATCCATTCATTCCTATCTCTTTAACACAAATTATGGGACAAATTAGATTGTTATAATTTTGTTCTTAAGAAACATTTATATTGTCAACTGTAATAATTATGTACTGATTCTTTTTGTTTTTGATAGAAGAGGTTCCTGGAAGTTAGAAGAGAACCAATAATTCTTTTAAACTGTTGGACTTTCTAGTATATAGAAATTACAAGAAAATGAAGGAATAAAATCAACAGTGGAATAGTAAGGTAAATGAACCAGAATATTCACAATAGTCAATGGAAAATCTTGTGATTCTAATTCATTTATGAGAGATCATTTTTCAATGGCCCCCACTAACAGGAGAAATAGAAATTGTTTTCGTCCACTTTTATGCCTGAGTCATAGACACAGGGTTGATAAAATTAATTAGGTTACCTTGTAAATACTCTTCCAATTTTTCAGGAATGAAAAAAATATAATAATTCTTTTAATTCAAATAAAATAGGTTTTCAGTTTCTTATTTCACTCATCTTTCTCTCTATTCAATATAAATGTAAATTATTTTAAATCTAGAAGGCACATAAGAGTATAATAAAAAGTAATAACAAATGTATTTTTGAAATACATTTTTTTTCTAGAATTGAAACGAGTAAAAAAAAACATAGAAAAATATAATACATTTCTTCTTGAATGAAAAATAAAACACATACACACACATATAAGCCATCTTGTTTTAACATTAATTTACTTTATAAAATAATTAAAAAGTATAAGCTTTTTTTTCTTTAAAGTATTCTATGTTAAAAATTAGTCATAATTTTAATTTATTTTAAATTTATCTAAAATAGTTAAAACTCTTTCTCCTCGATTCAAAAGCTTAAAATATGCGCTAATTTTTTTGTAGACTTTATTTTTCATATAGATATTGAAACTAACTAACTCATAGAATTTTTATTATGACAAATAATATTTAAACACATGAAGTTGGATACCGTGGAGGGGGATAATTTACCATAACACAGTCAATTATGTTTGACATAACTTTATATTTAATTTTGTCCAAAATATTATTACCTTTGAAAGTAAACAATTTAAAAAGAATCTATTTGGAAAAAAGGGTAAGGAAAAATAAGATGGCACAAGCGTATTGACTATTGAAGGATTTTTTAAATTTAATTAATTTACAAAATGTTTACTACTGTTATTATAAAATCAACATTGTTTCAAAGAAATTGAAAGAATGAGTTGTTAAGTAATCTATTAGTTTAGAGATAATTTAAAAAATATTTTAAATAATATTAATACGTTAGTAACTTACATGAAAAGAAAACGACTAAATTTTTCCCCATTTTTAAACATATCTTGTATTTGTTTACCTATAACTGGTTATTGAGCATTCTTAATAATATTGTTCTTGAAGTTTTAGTGCCAACATGCTTATAATTTTTTCATTGCTCTTATACAATAATATCCATACGGAATCAGCAACATAATAAAATGCATATTTTGTAGTACAAAAGGTTAAATTTTTTAAAGCATAACAAGTATTTAAATGTACATGAAACTTGATTCCTAACTCTTTTCCAGCTCTCCCCAACCTCTTCTCTAAAATATTTCACAACACTTTGTCAATCAACTGAAGGAGACAGCAATGAAATCACAAAAGAAACCTCGAATATTCTTTGTTTATGGTTTAAACTTCTTTTTGTTGTATTAGAAAAGCAGATGCAGAAAATGTATAATATTAGAACAAGAACCCTAATACCTCATGGTGATTTAAACTTAGCATGATTAATTGATTTAATTGCAAATATAGTGGCCCCATAATTGTGAGGAGGATAAGGTGAATCCCTTTTGGTCTGCACCCATTTGATTTTAGGTGGCTCCAGATAACTTCATCTGGCAAACCTTCGTCACTCAACAAATCTGACAGCTCCTTTTCTCCTTATTTTAATCACATCAACAATTTCATAATCTTCATAATAGTGCTGATTGATACCTTCCGTTTATTTTCCACTCTAATATGTCTTCACTCATTGCAATTTTTTATCATGCAATCATTTCTTAGCCACAAACTTGCTGGAAAGTTCCACAAGGGTATACTCAAATTTTTAGAAATTGCAAAGTTCTTGATAACTTCACATCCAACACACATTATCCTTAAAAAAAAAACACAGCATCCTTTTGAAAACTAAAATAAGATAACTCACTGTCGAAAAAAACTTCTTTTTTCTATCTGCCATGAGATGGTATGAGATTGGAGCTCTATTAAATTCTTCATATGATGAAAGTCTATAGGTTTTACGTAAGCAAACATTGTACAGATTAATACAAAAACTAAAAACTACGTGGTCAAATTTTATCCTTCTGTCTATTTAAATCATTATGAAATATATTTTATGTGTTTTTTATAATTATTTTCAGCTTTGTCGGTTTTAAGAAAACTATTTTATTTTATAGAATAATAGTAATTAACTACAAACTAAGTAGAGATTTAGGGGCATGTAACCGTTGGATTAAAGAAGGTTATAGAAGTAGATGCAGAGAAAAAGAGATTGAGAAAATGGAAGGAACAGAAGAGTGGGACCATGCAAGCGAAATGAAGCTAATAGGGCGGCAAAAAAATACGCTAATCATGTAATCGTTGCCACATAGTCACATAGGAACAAAACCTTGCAATTAATTATTAATTCTACTCATTACACCCCTCTTCCTTAAATACTTACCATCTTTCTTCTCCAAACCCTCACTACTCAAACCACTACTACACTACCATCTTCTTGCTACTACCTTCATTCTAGCAATGGCCAAAGACGTTGAGCAGGTCACAGAGCAACCCGAATACTCCGCCAAGGACTACCACGACCCACCGCCGGCGCCGTTGATCGACCCCGATGAGCTCACCAAGTGGTCCTTGTACAGAGCCGCCATAGCCGAATTCATAGCCACCCTCCTCTTCCTTTACATCACCGTCTTGACTATCATCGGCTACAAGAGACAGAGCGACACCACTATCGCCGGTAACACCGAGTGTGACGGCGTTGGCATTCTGGGCATCGCCTGGGCCTTCGGCGGCATGATCTTCATCCTCGTTTACTGCACCGCCGGCATCTCCGGTACAAAAAAAAAAAAAATTGAACTTTCATCGATCATTTCATACCCAATAGTTTTAGCGCTTCACCCATCTAATCTTTTGATCTGGTGTAAACAGGGGGGCACATCAACCCTGCAGTGACACTGGGGTTGTTCCTCGGGCGCAAGGTGTCGCTGGTGCGGGCGTTGCTCTACATGGTAGCACAGTGCGCCGGCGCAATCTGCGGCGCTGGGTTGGCGAAGGGGTTCCAGAAATCCTACTACAACAGGTACGGTGGAGGGGCTAACACCGTGAGCGACGGCTACAACAAAGGCACTGCCTTGGGTGCTGAAATCATTGGAACCTTTGTTCTTGTGTACACTGTTTTCTCCGCCACTGATCCTAAGAGAAGCGCTAGGGACTCTCATGTTCCTGTAAGCACACCATCTCTTACCATGTCAATTTTGTTAATCATTCAATTTAATTTTTCTATTTATCTTTCTTATTTACTTTGAAATTGTAAATAAATAAATAAAAAGGTACTCGCACCCCTTCCCATTGGGTTCGCCGTCTTCATGGTTCACTTGGCAACAATCCCTATCACTGGAACCGGCATTAACCCGGCAAGGAGTTTCGGACCAGCTGTGATCTTTAACCAGGACAAAGCCTGGGACGACCAAGTAAGTTAACCTTAAAAAATTGTAGTCCCAAGTTTTTGTTTTGTTACATAAAAAAAAAAAAAATTATTAACGGTTGTGATTATTTTGAATTTTCAGTGGATTTACTGGGTTGGACCGTTTGTGGGAGCTGCGGTGGCTGCATTCTACCACCAGTACATTCTGAGAGCTGCAGCAATAAAGGCTCTTGGATCCTTCAGGAGCAACGCATAAGCTTATCCACTTAAATTATGATTTGTGCTGTGTCACCCAAAAACAATAACAGTGTTTCAGTTCAAGTCTGTCTACAGGTCCCTCTCTTGGAGTTCCTTTTGGCTTCTTCCCTTTGCCCGTGGGTTGTGGGAAAACCAAAAACCGTGGGCTCTTGAATTTGTAGATAAGAATGGTTTTATTATGTCAAGGGTGTATTTTTATCCCTTTTTCTTTTCTTCAAGTATTCCCCTCATGTATTCACTTCTATGATATGATGTGATGCTTCACCTTCCAAATTTTCTTTTTGCTTGTTTATTCTAGTGCTGTGTATTCTCATAAAATTTACCACCAGTTGCCTCTGTTCCGAATGCCTTATCAAAATCATTATCAACTTTTCCTTACTTTATTATTGCTCTTTCTTTCACGCACTTAAGCATAAGTACAGTTCAAAGCACTTGAATTTATGGAAGAAAAATCAAACCTACTTTGATAATACTATGCAGCATTTCCTTTAATTTTTGGGATGCACTAGAAGCCAAAAGTTATTTCAGTTTAATAGAAATTCTTTGGTAAAGTTTTGCTATCAGATTGTAAAATAATCTAATAGTGAACTTTTTGCTGTTTTGTCCCATATTCTATAATTAGTTTGCGTAACCTTCATGATAGTCTAATGGACTTTGATAATAGGTTAAATTTGGTGTGCTTTCACAATCATGCTTGCTACCAGTAAATAAGTAACCACAAGTTTCTTGAACCTTCCTATTAGTTCCCCTGTTTTCGTGAACCAACATATCTTCTCTCGATTTGACAACTATTTACTAACATTTATAAGAAATGTTATAAAATTTATAAATATGATTTCTTAAATTAGAAATTCATGTATCTTAGTTTCATAAATTAGAACATTGTTTTTTATTAATAAAAAACTTAAATGGGGAATTCCACTAAAATCTCTATAAATATAGGTTGGGATGCTTATCCCGATGCTTAAACAATTAGTACTAATGTATTATTGGAAAGAATAACAGGGGAAGAACTTAGCATCATAATTAAATTATAATTTCAGTATCGCACACGATATAAAGCCGTTAATTAATTAATTAATTTTTTCTGAAACATTTTCGTCGTACTTGTTATTATCAGTAGTAGTTTGAAAGAAAATATATATAGAAAAGACAGAAATAATAAGTAATAAACACGTTAGGTTGATCATTGGGATTCCTTTGTGTTGTGTGTCCTCTGTTCGTAAAATAATAGATTGATGAGGTAAGGTACTTATCTTTGCCTTATTTAATGTTTCTGGTACTTTCTGGATTTTTTATATGTATATCATTACGCATAATTTAGTCATCAGTGTATCACGTTTACTTTTATATAACTAAATTCAGATATAAACTTTGTAATATTTTCATTAAAATAGGTTTACAAGAGAAAAGATAGATTAACACCTATTATGACTTTTAGATTAAAGATAATTTAAAATAATTTATTTTATTAATGAATATGAATATTCGAACAGTGGGGGCAGTGATTGGTATGGTAGAGAAAGATACAGAGATAGGGAAGGAGAAGTGATTGTGAGGTGTAATTAATTTTTCGTGATTTGAGTATTTATGAATTTTTGTCGTGATCCCATAATTGGTTCTATTCGTGTATATCACGTTTTCAACTTTTTTTGTTATTCTCTCCCGTTTCGATGGTAACGGATAGAGTTTGTATACGGTTCTGTCTCTCTGTCTCTTCTTTAAATAATAGGGACTGCTGAATTTATGTGTTACAGTGGGTATTAAATTCTTATATTATTTTTTAATTACTTTTACCTATAATATGAGATTGATTTCTTCGATCATTAAATTCTTTAATATTATCATTTTGATAGTGTAGGTTAATTATTATACCACTTACACTATTATTTAGTGATGCTATTTATTTATATCTAAAGTAACAAGTCACTTGCTAAAATAAAATATGCAAGACAATGGGCTTTAGGTTTATTTTTTCTTAATTTTTTCCTCTTCTTTCTTTTTTATTGATTTTTCTTTTTCAATTCTCACTTTACACGTCTCTCTTTAGAGTTAAGATTATCTCAAAGTCAGTATTTCTTATTTTAAAAATCACTTGAAATTCTTTACTTTTGTTAGTGTTTGAATTTATTATATTAGTTGAAAAAATATTATTTCAAATATTTTAATTCTTAACTGAAATCTTGAATTTTATTTACATTGTTTTAGATCCCTAAAATTTTGATGTATTTTCAATCCTTGGGGTCCGAGTAATTTTTAGATAAAACATTAACTTTGATGAGTTATTGTAAATAAAACTAAAGTGAACGTAAGTTTATGCATGTATGATTTTAAGTATTTGATGATATTTTGTCTATCACACTCGAGTGATAGATGTTTTATTCCGAAAATGTGATTTTAGAAAAAATTGGGAATGTAATTTAGATTCTAAACTTGATAGGACAATTAGATTTATTATTGAACTAAGTTGTGGTTGGATTGGTACTTTAATCTCATTTAATTATTTTATGCATTTTAAAATTGCTTACAAGTGTAGAAATATTGATTTTTGTGTTGGAACAAATTATACAATTTAGCAGAAAGGTTGGCGTTATATAATTCATTCAATATATTAAATCTTTCTGAACAAAAATTAACCTAAGAGTTAGAACTTGTTTTAGACATGATTCCTCCCGTAAGTTTGAAATTATCCAACAATTTTGATAATTCAATCAATGAAAATCAACATAAAAATAATCATGATAATTTTTAATTAAAATTATTTAACAAAATCCAATGCACTAAATAAATATTGCAAAAAAACAAGTCAATATACATAAATAAATGGTTTAATTATGTTTTAATTTTTTTGCAAAGTATGTTTGATAAGAAACAATCATATGATATGTTTGGGTTGATAGATGATTTGCCAAGAAAATACTTTTAAATTGTTAGTAAATTTCTTATTATTTTCATGCAATACATGCAATGAAAAACAAGGATAAAAGAAAAGAGAAAGTGATGTGGTTTTTATATTTGTTTATGATAATGTAAACTATATTCATTTCTTAATTAATTGATTGGGTTTTACTTTTGTATAATATTATTATAAGTTACAATTTGAATATTATTTGAAATGTAGACATCCATAGCTAAAAATTCAAGTATTATTAGAATATTTAGTTACTTATAACTAAAAATTTAAGTATTATTGGAACATTTGGTCACTTTTAACTAAAAAGTTTTATTATTATTGAAACGCAACTATTCTTAGATAAACACTAAATATTATTAAGATTTTTGTTATTTTTTATTAACTTGTTAAGTATTGTTTGCACAACAATCACTCATAACCAATATAGAATATTGTTTGATAATAGTAATTATTGATTCACTCCTAAATACTCTTAGATAAAAAAAAAGTTTGTATAAGAACGTGATAACAAGAGTTTATTCACTAGATAATATTAACGTCTTATGATATATATAAATATATATACTTCTCTTTAGTTTTTTTTATATGAATATAATAATATTTTTAATAACAACATTTTTGAACTTAATAATCAGTCTATATTTTCAAAAGATAATTTTATATAGAATCTCTATATTTTCAAAAGATAACTTTATATAGAATTTAAAAGAATGGTAGTTACAGATCCATTTTTAACCATTTTTTCAACTAAACTATATAACTTTATCTTCTTTCATATCTGAATGTGAATATAAATGAATATTAAATATATTCTATAGATTAAACATCAATATATATAGTAAAATATGTTTAATCCTTTAATTTATTATTATTGTTTATAAAAAACTAGTCTTATATAAAAGTTATTACTTTGAATATTAATTAATGTTACGATGTTTAGCCATTGTATTGTAAAATATTAGCATCTACTTCCTGAGTAAAATATAATATTTCTGCATGGCCAACAACTTAACAAGTTTACATTAAAACTGAGTTTATGACGTCACATTCTTATAAACTTGATAACCGTATATTATATATGGAACTTCAATTCTTTAACTCTATATTTTTCATTCTTTCATTAATCCGGTTAATTTAGATTTAAGTTCAATTGTATCAACTTATATATTGAACGTAAAGTCATATAGAGATATAGCTAGGTGGTGACCTTTTTATTATATTAAATCAAATATATATTATAAGTCAAAATCATAGTTATAACTTCTACAAAACGTTTTTCAAAACTAGAAATTTAGAGTTATAAACGTCTATTCCAATTGTGTTTATTTTATTATTAAAAAAAATATAAAAAGAAAGTCATCGTTATTCTTATCAACGACTATATTTATTTTATGTTTCGTCTTTATGTCACATTCATTTTATCTTCAAAATAATAGCTAACTTAAAACTATCAACTTGTCGATTAAACAGTACGGTCATTTACCCAAGTGATGAATTTTTTTATCATATCAATACAAATAATTACTTGGAATAATTTATTTCTTAAATGAAATTTAAAGTCACACATGTTAATAATAAAATTTGAATTTTATTACTTAAAAATAAAATGAAAAATATAAAGTGATTAACTATATCAGCTAATTTATTTATTTAATCATTTGTCCTCATGTCCAATTTATTTTACATTTTAAGTTCTTATTCACGCTAAGAACCTTCTTTTGATGATGATTGGTATGACGACTGACATACAATTTCATATTCAAATTGTAGAGCAATTTAGTGATTATTGAGATTTTTGAAACAAAAGTTTCTCATTTAATAAAAAGCCAAATAGACAAAATAAACACTGAGATTGGCCTTAGATAAAAGGAACTTAGATAATATTTAAGAAGTTCAATGTTCAAATCAGAAAGTGTGTTTGGATAGAGTATTTTAAAAATTTAAAGAAATTGAAATACTTAAATCTGAACTACTTATAATTAAATTTATCTAATTTTTTGGAATCTCGTTGTATAGATAATACGTTTCAATTTCTTTGTATTTAAGTTCCTTGTTAATAAAATACTCCAATTTTATACATTTTTTAATACTTTATGTAATATTATCTATTTGGACGAGTTATATCTGTTATTTTGTTCAAATTCTTTTAAGTCTTCTGTGTTTAAACCTTTATGTCTTCAAACTATTTTTTAAGAATTTCTGCTTTTTTAAGACTTTAGTTAGCGCAATAATTTTTTTTTAATTATTCACAATCATAGACTCAACCTATACTTCACTATCATTTTTTAATTAATTGTATATTATAATAAATTTGATGATCCAATTCAATCGTAATCACATTAATTTAATTTCATACAACCTAATTAACGTAACCCTGACGTTTTGTTTTTTTTTTAAGTCGTACTGTAAAAAGTCTACTGCAACAACATAGCAAATGGGCTCAGATTTCATGAACTTTAGGCCCATTACAAGTTGAGTTGCCTGGTCTGTAAATAATCGAATTAAAAAACTGTTAAACATTTTCTACTTCTATATCTCATGCATTTTTTCAAGATGAATGACTTCGTATGACTATTATTAAAAAAAATCCAATGTTTTCTTTTTTTTTCCTCCAAGTTTCAAGCAATATACATTGCTTTTGTTATCAACATCATTTCAATTAACAACTTTTCTAACAAATCCTCTAATTATATATTGAATTAAGATATGTTTTTAAATATATCAAAATTAAACTCAGTATGATTATTTGGCAAAATAAGATTAGGTGTATTTTTTTTACACTGTAATTTTGTTCGCATAAGCTCTTGTTTATTCCAATGGGCCTTAGTCTATAAGGTCATGCGAGGGATAACGGCTCGGTTTTTCTGTGATAATTCCAATAAAGCATACAAAAATTATGTGATCATTTTACATTACAAAAATTATATAAACTGATAAAAAGATACAAATATTTTAAGGAAGTAAAGATTTTATGTCTGAACATTGAGTATAAAATTATGGTCTAAATTAACTTTTAGGCCATCCCTGTGAATTTTCACGGCACAGTTGAAAATGCAAAGAAATTAGAGAGATTAACAACATGTAAGCCAACGGTGTATGTGGAATGATAACTTTAAAAGGATAATTTGTTTTTACACAAAATATATTATTTGATTAAAAAATTTCAAAAAATAAAATTTTTGAATTTTATGAAAGTAATTAAATGGTTTAAATGTAGAGAATTTCAAATTTTACTAAAAAGTAAAAATATAAAAAAATTATTATCTAATTCATATATTTTCTCTTTGTATTCCATTATTAATTTAATTTTGATGGGTGCATTCACAACTTAACTAGTATCAAGACATTGTTAGACTAAACCAAAATTTGCGTGTCCTAATTTCAATAGTGTTTTGACAAATATTGTAAAATTTTTCTTTCAAATTTAATTTATGTCTATGTTTCAACCAACATCATCTAAGTTATTTTAATTGTTGATACAGATTAAATATATCTTTTCAATCAACATTAGTCAAGTTTTCTTAGTTAACATTAATAATATCTTTTTTACTAAATTTAAGGACATTTTTTTGTAATTGATGTCTTATTTACAATTTAGGTAACCTGAAATTCTTTTTTTAATTAACATTGATTAAAGTTATTTTTTTCTAGATAACACATATTAAGATTGTTTCTCTATTAACATTGATTAGAATTCTTTCAGAAAATATTGGAAGAACTCCTTTTTAATATTGTATTAGTTAATTTTTTATTTACATTTTTATATTGAGATTTTTTGGCTAATGTTGGAGATATTGTTTTTTTTTTTTTTTTATTTTTTTATTTTTTTTTTTTTTTTTTTTTTTATGGATATGAGTTAGATTTTTTGTTATGTTTGTTGTAATTTTTATTTATTTACTTTGTATCAACTGTATAAATATTATTCTTTGTCAATAATTTGTTAAGATATTTTTTAATATTGATTGAAAAAACTTTTGACCAATAATGACTATTTTTTCTATCAATATTAGTTGGAAAACTTTTCTAGGAGACACTACAAAAAAAAAAAAAAAATTCACTATAAAAATAACCATAATCCATGTTGGTCTAAATAATTATTATCAATATCAATTGAAAATAACATCAGTTAACATTAATTTAGAAAAAAAATAACTTATCAATATCAATTAGGAAAATCTTGAAAAAAATTAATAAAAGATGACATGATTAATATCAACTGAAAATCATTATTAATATTAATATATTTAAATTATTAAAAACATTTAATATTTAAATATATTTTTATATTTGGTGATACTTGAAATATTTGATTCTAATGAAAGGAATTAAAATGTCATAGTTTTCAATTATTTTATCTACACAAAATATTTTAAAAAATAAATTTTTTTGAAATGAACATAATTTAAATTCAATATATTTAAAAAACAATGAGATTTTCTATTACCAAATAAAAGTTGCTGAGATTTCTCCATTTGAGTTGTTTTCCAAATATTTAAGCTGTTTACTAAAAAAAGCCATTTGAGTTGTTTTCTAAATATTTAAACTCTTTGCTAAAAAAATTGTCTAGGTCAATCAACTTAAATTTTAAAACAGTTTTTTTTCTTAAAAATATCTATTTTGTTGTATTTCTCTGGAGTCCATAGTTGTCTGAGACAAGTTATTTTGCTTTTAAAAGAATAATTCTCAAACTACCCACTAGTACAATAATATATTATTATTATTATTATTATTTTAATAAATAATCACTTTTTAAAATAATTTATTATGTATAATCTAATTTTTTAACTCAAACAATCTTCATTGTCCTAAAATCAAATTTGAGCAAAGTTGCTCAATCAAGATCTGTTCTCATTATAATTGATGATCAAATCAAACAGGGCTAAGTTTGAAAACATGGGGACATAGGGAGAGAGATGCTTTTTTATTTTTCAATTTTTGTTGATGCTTTTGGTTACATTAAATATTTTGAAACTCACTGCAAAAAAATTAATATTTTTATAAAAGTAAAAGCAGAGAATGAGAGGAAGTGAGTTTAGTTTTGGGAAACAGAAAACACTCTGTTTTTAGTTAACAAGGGCATCATATTCACAAACACATGGTGGACCAGTGGGGCCTCAGAGGAGAACAAAACCTTTGATTAACATTGAGCTCTTGCATGCGCTTTTGCGTTGTGCCTTAGCAATAATGTGCCAAACAGGGCCTTTGCTGCACCTCTAAGCTAAGGCAACCCCATGCTTCAATTACTACTACTTTTTCCACGTAGCGAGTAAACAAAGCATGGATCTTAAACCCCTTAGTTTTAATTAACATCCACTCAATAAGACACTTAAAAAGCCAAGATTTTGAAGAATTAAGTCTACAACATCCAAAATCAAAACTAAATTTCAATGCATTGCATCCTATCTATGTATGAGGTTTTACTACAAACAAATGATTACTGTTTTAACTACGAAAGGATGGTTAATTAAGTGTTGTATGATTTATTCTCTACTAACTAATTACTCACATTGTAATGCACTTGATTAAGGTACTCAAGCACATGTAACTAGCTCTCAGGGTCCCAAGCTACTCACTCGAGTATAACCATCATTCTTGAAACCACATCAATACACAATGCATGGTAGTCACAGGAAGTTGTTATATTTATGTCCAAATTGTTTCAGTTAGTACATGGATAAAGATCACCAACTCAATGAATTAAAGAAATACTAATATGTTGAGTGGTTGTAGAGAGATGACATAGATGTGAAGACCAGTTGTTAATTGGAATCTGAGAGTAGTTAGAGTTGTTTCATCTGTTACACTATTTCAAGTGGAATGTACCCTTTAACAATCAATCACTATATAACACCAAAGAATCAAAATTCACAATCTTTCAAGTGTCAACTCTGAACAAGTCCATTGATCAATACATGGGAAAGTTTTGTATTACATTAGTATAATTAAATTTTTGATGGGCAGTTAGGGAATTACAAAGAGTTGAAGGTTGAGGTCTCATAATTATGTTTCCCATTCATTAGCTTCCTTTTCCCAACACAAAAATTCAGGTCCAAGGAACAACCACTTGCTGTGAGAAGCATAGCACTATAAAAGGCAGTTAAACCCACCCACAAATTTTCATTCTTTCCAAGTGATTTGCAGAAAGTGAAGGAGACAAAACAAAACATGAATCCCATTGGTTTGTCTGTTCTCTCCCTCGTTTCTCTAGCCCTTGTCTCCATTGTCATAGCCCAAGAAAGAGCCCCTCATGGGCTTGTCTACGAGAATCCCGAAGCCTTTTCACCCTCTGCATATAGCTTCTTTCATCCCAATGAAAAAAAGCCTGAGAGCAGAGACCCTTGTGCAGCATCAAAATGTTCACCAATGCCTTTAGCAGCTCAGGTTGAAGCCACTGAAATTCACGAGAGCAAAGCTAAAAGACCCGAAGGAGGTAAGAAAAAATTAGGAGCTGGTGGCATAGCTGGCATTGTCGTTGGTGTTGTTTTTGTTGTGGTTTTGGCTATGGGGGTCTACCATGTGAGGGTCACTCGCAGAACCAACATTAGCAGAGCCAAAGACAATGGTGCTGTTCAAGAGGCTTGATATGTTTTGTCTCTATCATAATTACTTTGAAATCTCACCCTAGATTTAGTATAGTGATGTAATGTAATACCTATTCTCAACTTTAATTCCCTTAGTATCTTAATATTAGACTATTACTTATTTGCTTTTATCTTCTTCCCTTTCATTTTGGTTAGCCAATGTATCTACTTTTGTGAATTGTGATATAATGATCAGTTTCCAATTTGGATCTTAACAAACAATCAAGGTCAAATATTTTCATTTTCTTACTAGCTTCTTAGATTATGAGACCTTCAATGTTGGGAACTCATTGTTAACATCCTATTAAGTTTGTAAGAACATCTAAAGGAGTCAAAGCGCACTAAAACAAATTTTCAGTGCTATGAGGATTGTCTTGTCAAAGATGAAGGACATATTTATTGAAAAAATATGGGTGATCTTAATAGCAATGAAGGTGGTGCAGATAGTAGGCTATAAATTAGGGGGACTATTATCTGGGGTCAAGCCCAATAACATCTTATTTAAATTTTCAGACCAATTTTTTTTTTTTATCTTTTATGTTTTTTAAATGGTATCGCTGAGTCAATACGACTTCTTCTTTTATAATTTAAACAAGTAAATTAATTTTATGTGGAAATTTCATAATGTATTGTTGCTTCAGTGCACCAGAGCTCCGGTTAAAATAAAAATCTATACTTATGGATAGTATTCTGGCATAGTGATAAAATACTAATTATACTCTAATAAAGCAGTGTGATAAGATAAATTAAGAGCTTACCTGTTGGAAAAAGAACCAGGGGATTATTTTGTCAAAAACATATAATTGAATTTTAGTTATGTCTTTCTTAACTTTGTGCATTGCACCTAATAACACTTAAAATTAAACTATTTAAAATTAAACTAATAAATATAATTATCTAAAAGTACGTTATATTCACTTAATATTTTATGTTTCAGACAAGAAAAATGATGTGAAAAGATTGACTGGTACAGATTTGCACATACAAAGAGAATTATATTTAGTTTTACTATTTTTAGTTAATGTGTTTAGAAAAAATGAATCTAAGATGTATCATTTTTTTAAGCTAACAAATAATTTATTCTTCTCTAGTTTTTCTTACAAACTCTCACCTAATTTTTTCTTAAATTAAATTCTGTAGATTAATTTTTATTTGGAATAAAAAAAGAACTTTCATAGTCATAAAAATCCGTTATTGAAGTGATGAAAATATTGAATGTTTGAATTTGTCAAATTAAAATCAAACTGATATTAATAAAAGAATTATTATAAGAATTAAATAATAATATATAAATAATACTAAAAGTATAATATAATGATTCTATAATGCTGAAACATAAAGAAACATAATTTTATAAGTATTTAATATTTAAAATAATATAAAAATTAAAGTAAAATATGTTATTTTACTTAAATAAATTTCAATAATACCTATCAATATTTATTATTAATAAATAATTAAAAATTTTAGCTGATTTTTTTTAAATACTAAAACAATGCATTATTAAATATTTTTTTAATTAAATCAATTATCTTATTTATCATTTATTTTACTTTTTCAATGACTTATTTTTTGTACGGATCTTATGATTTATTTAAATCCGTTATTTAATTGATTTATTCATCAGACTGAACAGTGGAGTCTGGTTGTAAGAAAAACAGAATACAGTACAATTTTATTATTCAATCACAAGTGCATGAGTTTGAGTTACTTGTGATTTGTGTAAAACAGTAATTAAACTAAATATCAGTAAAATTATTTTACTATACGAAATATAAGTGAAGTAGATTTATTGTTATATGTGGTGTGTTTTTTCCATGTAAGTTGCTAAAGTCATGGATTTACAAAAGAGAATAGAATAATGTTTTTGACCATTAAAGGTAAAAAGTATTTTTGAGCATGTGACTTCCCTGCTAATGGCCATTGCAGAGCCTTCTTCTCATGTGATCTTTCTATTCTGCAGCTCAACAATTTCACTCAGGGTCCCCACAAACTCCTTCAGTCACCATCATGCAACAGACCACTCCTTTCAATCCAAAAGTCCCATGGTCCTTTCGTTTTAGGATCAAGGATGTTCCTCTCCTTCTTCTGTCACCTTCCTTTCTACTCAACCATCATTTTAACACTTCTCACCATGCACACCTGTTCCCATGTTATTGGACACACCACACCTTCCTTCTCAATTTTATAAACAAGAGTCACACAAAGTTGAAACATTGCATTTGCTAAGTTAGTATCTATCTTAACTATTTAAGCTACACCCTAAGGTTTTACTAGTTTGAGGGCACTTCCCAAGGACACGTGAAACAAGATACAAATTCAAAGTTCTCATTTTGAACCATATATGAATGAGATTGTCTGCACCATTTGTAGTGGCTGCTACCTGAAGATCTTAGGAATAAGCATTTTACATTATGACCCAAAATAAAGAAAAGGGTATTATAAACAAAGTTAAAAAGAAAAACTGAAAACAGCTATTGGGATTAGGTCCTCTGCCACACTAGAAGAGCCTGTACAGCATTGATGAACAGATTCTCTTCCTGTTTGTTTGTCTCCTCTTACTGTTTCTGTTATGCAATGAGTCCTGTAAATGGTGACCTTTTCTTTTTCTTGGGATTATATCTCTCGAATCAGTTCTAGAGCCAACCTGAATTATCATCACATTTTGCCACTTTCTAGTTACTGTACTTGCTTTAGCCTCATCTCTTTCTATGGATCTAAAATTCCACGAGCTTTTCCTGACAAAGATCATGTTTTTGGCTTTTGTAGTTTACCTTCCTGAGAATCACCACTTTATGCTTTTACCATGGTCCACACTCACAACATTGTTCTCCTCTCATTGCACTTTGTAGTATGAACAATACTGTTCTTCTGTTAAAAAACAAAATAAGATTCTGATTTTGCTTTTGCAAAACTGTTTACACTTTGCTGAATCAGTGAATATATTTTCAATTCCTTGCAGGTAATTGAGGATGATTCTGAAAATCAGTTTGGTACACAGATAAATGGGGTTTGGGTAGTTGAAAATACTTTGTTTCACCAGTGCTTGGAAATTACTCTCGGCTCTTAGTCCAGGTTTTGAGATTCGTTGGGAATATTTTGGGATTTGGAACTCCATTTCCCTGCTGTGGGAAATTTATGAGCGTAACAATGTTCAATAGAAAGCAGCAATTCCACCTGTCCAATGAAGACAACCTGTTTAAAGTGTTTTCCAGCTTTTCTTGTGGTCTTTCTTAGCTGGATAGTATACTTATAGTCAACCAAGACCACTGCTTGGATTTTGGGGAAGCTAATTCTATAGACTAGAGTCTCATACTAATCTTCCCTTTTCAATAACTTTTACAGTTATTTCCACTACTTACAGATTTCCTTGGTAAATCTGTAACTTACTCCAGAAGCATGCAAAGTGTAAATTCAACTTTTTTCTCAATTTGACAGCTATATAAACCAGTTTGCTGTGTCTATAATCTATTCCCATTATGGCAGTTCATTACACTCCTTGGTATGTTCACTTTTCACTCGTGAACTTTGTCCCCTGTACTATTTCTGGTTAACTAATCCAATTCCTCTGTCACTTTGGATCTTGGTTTACTTGTGGTATCTCCATTATTTTATGTCAGTTTTTCAGCGGATTTTGACTTATACTTACTCATGTTTCACATTTGTTTTGGCCCCTTGAACATGCGCATACTTTACTGTGTTTCTTGATGAGATTTTTTTTTTTTTTTTATTTTATTTAATGACTGCATTGTGAAACTGTGTACTGTTGGGCTAGGAAGGTCTCAGAGGCGAGTTTGACGTCTTTGCTTCTCAAATCAAGGAGCAGAAACTGAGAATTCGTAAGGACTTCTTTGGATGATGCATGTTTACAATGCGATTGCTATGGGGGCTAAGCTGCCCCTACTCATACTGATTCAACTTTTATTTCCCAACAGATCAACCTACAAATTATACGGTACCCTTTTCTTGTTTTTGTTTTCATATCATATTCTTGCAAAAGTTTTAGGGGACTTCAGAAAGAAAAAGAGTAATTTATCATGAATTTTGTTCTTAGTTCACTGAAGTCCAAGTGCTGCTTGGTACTTCTATTTGCATGTTATGAATGTAGCTGCTACATATTGACTATTATTGGGAAGGGAGAACACAACAACAAAATTAGAACTTCTAGGCCTAGTGGGTTTGGTAGAGTGATTAGAATTAGACTAATTTGTCAACTTTTCATGAATGCTTCCTTTTTCTCATGGAAGTACAAATTGGCCGTAGTGTCAGATATCATTAGTTTAGGAGGACATAGAATGTGGGAGAGCCAGTGATTCAGGTAGTTGCAGTTACTGAATTATACATTTGATGACTGCAGCTGAGGCTTTGATCACTTTCAAAGGTTCGCTTGGAGGTCCACAGCAATTAGGATGCAGCATTGTGAAATATCCATGTCAAATGCAATGGCCCTGTCTTGACTGCAATAAACTAAAAGATCCAGGTGCTTTTTTCTCAAATTCTCTGTAAGCTCCTTCTCTTGTCTCTCTGAATATTTGAGAGTAGGATTGATTGTCAAAACTGAGTAAAACATTGAGATTCACGTCCTCTTTTGACTAGATATAAAAAATTTCACTTTTCACTTCAAATGTTTTCCTTGGAAAATTCATCTTAATCATAAGAATTGTAAGCAAAGCTCTGACTTGAGAAACAGGTGTAGTAACAGCAAAGATAGATGGGAATAATGACATTCCAACACTTACACCTCTTCCAGAAACACAAGATAGAAAAGCAGGTGGAAGAAGGAATACTGTCATAATTGGCAGCGTTGTTGCTGCCTTAGTTGTAATTGTAATTGTGGTGACTGTCTATATCTGTTTGATGCGTGTTAAAAAATCTCTGAGGCAAACATCTGAGCCTGCTTCTTCTATGCCATCTCCCACTGGTTAGTTCATTTGAGCTTTTTAATGAATTGACATAATTAACTAATCAGTGTTCTGATTCATTTTGCTACAATTACATGGCATTATTTTTGTAGTTGAGATGGGAAGAGTCAACACGCAGCATGTTACTGCTTTCTCTCCACAAAACACAAGGCAGCTAACAATTTTGGAACTGGAACAAGCTACACGAAATTTCAGTCATAATAATATCATTGGTGAAGGTGGATTTGGTGTTGTATACAAGGGCTTGCTTCAAGATGGTTCTATTGTGGCTATAAAAAGGCGTCTATTTGCTCTCACACAAGATTTTGTCATCGAGGTAATATTAATTGAATGTCTTCTTTTTTGTTCTGATATATGTAGGAAACTGGCACTCTTAGCTCCAATATTGCCAAATATGAAGATTTAGAAAGCCTTTACCAAGTATTTTGGTTTCTTTCAATGGATATAGCAGGTGAAACAGATAGCTCATATTCACCACATCCATCTTGTCAAGCTCATAGGCTATTATGAAGATAGCCATCAACAATTACTTGTATATGAATATCTCCCCAACAGCAATGTAGGGAGTCACCTATACGGTAATCTTTTCCCCTCTATATTTACGTGAGATTTTTTGCACCTTGAGTTGTGTATTTTATGTTTCATGCATGTGGTTATGCAATATACAGATAGTGAAGGTTTACCTGTTGGAAGGCTAAACTTGTGGCGAAGGTTGTCTATTGCTTTAGGCGCATCCAAAGGTAAACCAATCTTTTTTTTTTCTTTTGGAGTTCAAAACACTCAATTCAATCTTACTTTGAACAGGAGTGGAACATCTTCACAGTTTGGTTCCTCCTTTGGTTCACACAAACTTTAGAACTAGCAATGTTCTGTTAGATGAAAATTATACTGCCAAGGTTTCTGATTATGGATTCTGCAAATTGCAAACAAAAGTTGATCAGGCAGGCTCGTCTTCAAATGTAGACTGTTTTCTTGACCCAGAGTATGCTGCAACTTACTCTTTGATGGAATCTAAACCGTTTTAACTTTCCTTCTTGACTTAAATTAATGAACTTTTCAATTTCCCATGAACAAAGGTTGAACTTTCCACAAAAGTATTCGGAGAAGAGTGATGTATACAGTTTCGGGGTGTTCTTACTAGAGTTGATCAGTGGCTGTGAAGCACATAAACAAACCATGTTACACCCAGATGAAAACATAGTATTTCAGGTATATCTATACATGCTTAATGCTTCCAAATCTTATTCTTGGATTTTCCAACTCAAGCTAACTTATCCATTAATTAATTTGAAGGCAAGAAACAGTGCTGACTTGGACAAATTTGTTGACATAACACTGGGACACCAAGAAAAGCATGGTGCTAGACAAATATTGATGTTGGCATTGCTATGCGTGGATGTTACTTCTAGAAGACCATCAATGGCGCAAATTGTGCTAGAGCTGGAACGGATTCAAAGAGAAATTGCTCCCATGTATTCTCAATTCAGCGATGAGATTGGTGCCGTGACTCTTGGGAGTGAGCTCTTTCAATAATAAGCCATTTAGAAACCATTTTTGTTGTTGTTGCACAACTTTTGTTATTGTTAGTGACTTATTGTAGGCACGTTGGTCCTGAAACGATATTATTCATTTGTAATTATTACAAACTAAATATAATGTTGAAAACAAAGTTTATTTGCGCATGTTCTCTTCTTTTTTACATTTTTTTTTTATTTTCCTTTGTTACACAGACACGAAAATAAAAAAAAACTACAACAATAACCAAAACAAAGGACAAAAATTATATTAAGTTTTGAATCCAGTATAATGATGGTATTAATAACTTATCAATTACTACTAATAAATGCAGTAATTAAAAACCGAATATTCAATATAACAGTTTCAACAATTTTGCAGCAAAAAAAAAAGTGTAAACGTTATTTTTGGATTTGTGTTTGAGTTGAAAGTCAACGAAGTCACAGAGCAAATAGTCATAGAGCGGGAGTGTTGTTAACACTCAGATCTCAGTTTCTTCCATTTTTCCCTTCACTCTCACAATGCGAATCCTTCTCCTCCTCTCCCTCGCCACTCTCCTCCTCTTCTCCTCCTTCACTCCCACCCTCTGCGCCGCCGCGGACGACGACAATGAAGACCTCAGCTTCCTCGAAGACGAGACCTCCGCGCCGGACCACCACCACCACGACTTCGCCGATGACGCCAATTACGGCGACTTCGACGACTTCGAGGACGACTCCGAGGCCTACAAGCCGCCTGAGGTTGACGAGAAGGACGTCGTCGTTTTGAAGGAGAAGAATTTCAGCGACGTCGTCAAGAACAACCGCTTCGTCATGGTCGAATTTTACGCGCCGTGGTGCGGCCACTGCCAGGCCCTCGCGCCGGAGTACGCCGCCGCCGCCTCCGAGCTCAAGGGCGACGATGTCATTTTGGCGAAGGTGGATGCCACGGAGGAGAATGAATTGGGGCAGCAGTACGATGTGCAGGGTTTCCCCACTGTCTACTTCTTCGTTGATGGCATTCACAAGCCTTATAATGGCCAAAGGACCAAGTAAGTGTCCCTCTTTCTCGCTCTCTCCCTTTACAACTCTTGATTTGATCGGATCTGACTCGTTTTTTGTTTGAACTTGATTGGAATGCAGGGAGGCTATAGTGACGTGGATTAAGAAGAAGATTGGACCTGGTATATACAACTTGACTACATTGGAGGATGCTCAACGTATTTTGACCAATGAAACTAAAGTTGTTTTGGGCTTCCTCAACTCTTTAGTTGTAAGTATTCAGATTTCTTCCTACAATGTTTGATTCTGGTTGATAAATATATAATCACGTTGACTTTACTCAATGTTCAATTATGGTTCTACTTTAGGAGTTAGTTCTGGTCCAGAATTGATTTTGACTTGAAGTAACTTTGGATGAATCTCATTGGATCTAAAAATTTATACTTGCTACTAACATGCTTTGAGAATAAAACGTTCAAATATAAATGACAGCAGTTCGAGTCGATTTGATCTAAAGTTAATTTTGTAAACACTCACCAAATACACATGCAGCTGACTTTTGGAATATTAAGGTCTTCTACAGTTGTTTATTTGATTCTCTGGATTAAATCAAAGCCTTCAGCTGTATAGTTGAATGTATTAAATTGTTGGTTGTTATGTTTCATTTTCCTGCGATGCATAATGTGCAGGGTCCTGAGAGTGAGGAGCTTGCTTCCGCTTCAAGAATTGAGGATGATGTCAATTTTTATCAGACTGTGAATTCTGACGTGGCAAAGCTTTTCCATATTGACCCCGATGTTAAGCGCCCAGCTTTGGTCCTCGTCAAGAAGGAGGAAGAAAAGCTTAAGCACTTTGGTTTGTTTAATTTCTCGTACTTAGTCTTTGTTTCCAACTGCCATGTTTTAACATGACGTATTTTCACTATGTCCAAGCAGATGGCAAATTTGAGAAGTCTGCAATAGCGGACTTTGTCTTTTCCAACAAGCTTCCTTTGGTAACAGTTTTTACAAGAGAAAGTGCCCCAGCAGTCTTCGAAAATCCAATCAAGAAACAGGTAGGTATTTATATACATGCATGTTATTATATTGTAATCTCTTAAGAAAAGTATTCTTGATAGCGTTGCGCTGTGCTTGAAACCACAATTTTAGTTGTTGCTGTTTGCAACCTCAAATGATTCAGAGAAGTTCATCCCAGAATTTCAAGAAGCAGCAAAATCTTTCAAGGGAAAGGTATATTTTTTTCAGGCTACTAATTATTACTGTTATGTCATTCTTTCCCTGGACAAATTTGCTTGTCTTTTATTTCAGAACGATAACAGTGCAAATTGAAATAGAATTCATCTTTTTTTCATGCCAGTTCTGGGGCAGGGCACTCCTTAGTGGGTCATGAGAGTAGATTGGGAGGAAGAATTTCCGAGATATAGTTAAGATGGCATGGGATTTAGTTTCGTGGTGGATGTAATTTTTGTGTGCTAAAGTTAAAAAGTGGATAACTAGGCACGAAGTAGGTTTAAAATCTTACAGGCATGGTAGTTGCTCGAATCTGAAAGCACGTTCTGATTTGATTAGCTTTAGATCAAGACGAGTACAAAAAGAAAGTGCGGTGCAGAATTGTTTCTAAGCTAAACACCTTTTAACCTTCATATCCGTGTTTCTATAAATAGCCATCTCGTTTTAAAATCACCAGAGTATTGGACTTGCCCCTAATGATATCTGAAATTTATTTTTTCATTCTGGTCTTGCTACATTTTACTGATAGCCTCCTCACCCTCATTTTATATACAGGAAATAATAAAATTTACTTTCTATATTGTACTGATAAAAAATTCACATATCGTTCTTTTAGCTCTAGTCCCTAAAGTGTACTTAGATTTTTTTACAAATGATTTAACTTTATTGCTATTATCTGTTGCAGTTGATATTTGTATATGTGGAACTGGATAATGAAGATGTTGGAAAGCCTGTTTCAGAATACTTTGGTATCAGTGGGGATGCTCCAAAAGTAATTATTTCTTCTTTCCTGTTTTAATTTTATTTAAATGATAAGCCATGAAAAGCATGATTAACATATTACATCCTTTAAATCATTGGTATATTTAATTTTAGGTATATTTAATGCTCCAAAAAGTAATTATTCTTCTTCACTGTTTTAATTTTATTTAAATGATGAGCCATGAAAATCATGACATCAACAATTACATCCTTTAAATAATTTGGAGTATATTTAATCAACCAGTGGAATTTTCAATATAGGTACTTGCATACACGGGGAATGATGATGGAAGAAAATTTTTGCTTGATGGAGAGGTGACTGCTGACAGAATTAAGGTACTTTTTGCATAGGTTTCTGTTCAATTGCTAACATGCTAGGAAGTGTGCATGGATGCTTTTATCAATACTTCATTAGGTTTGATAGCAATAATTTTGACTAAATTTCTAATCTCCATTTTTCACAGGCATTTGGGGAAGATTTTCTCGAAGACAAGCTGAAACCATTTTACAAGTCAGATCCAATTCCTGAAAGTGTATGTTATTTTATTTTCCTACAATCAATTATGTCCTATTAATTTAGCTTTTCATTTCTAACGTGTTTCCTAACATGGTAACAGAATGATGGTGATGTGAAAATAGTAGTTGGGAACAATTTGGATGATATTGTCTTGGATGAGTCAAAGGATGTTCTCCTTGAGGTAAAATTTTAGGCCTAAACTTTGAGTTATATTTGCATCTGCACCTTTATCATGTTAATTTAATTTGATGGACTCAGATTTATGCTCCCTGGTGTGGCCATTGCCAAGCACTGGAGCCAATATATGACAAGCTTGCAAAACATCTTCGTAGTATCGAGTCTCTTGTAATAGCCAAGATGGATGGAACAACAAATGAGCACCCCAGGGCCAAGGTAAGCCCAGAGCCCAGGTTTTAATTGCAAGTATTTCTTACATGATATTGTTAATTATCAATAGAAACGTTGTTTAGTGCTAACTCTTGCTAGGTTTTGGGTTTTCAATCCGAATCCAATATTCCTTTAATGAATCCGTCTTTACTGAGTAACGAAAGATATGAGAATTTAATTTTGACTATTGATCTGTTTTCACTTCACAGCCCGATGGATTCCCCACCCTTCTCTTCTTCCCAGCAGGAAACAAGAGTTTTGACCCTGTAAGTGAATATTAAGTCAATTTAGCTATTCTAAATATGCTTATGCATATGCTTTTATCATTGGGTGATTAAATATGTAATTGGTTCATTGCCTTTGCAGATTACTGTTGATACTGATCGTACTGTGGTAGCCTTCTACAAATTCCTCAAGAAACATGCATCAATCCCATTCAAGCTCCAGAAACCAACCTCAACAACTCAATCCGAGAGCTCTGGCGCCAAGGCGAGCTCTGATGCCAAAGAGAGCCAGAGTAGCAATAGTGATGTGAAGGATGAATTATGAAGAGTCAAGTAACATATTTTTATTTATAAATCTATAATTCAGATTGATGATGACGTAGTGACTGAGGGTGAAATATCAGCTACTTCTCACCCTGGCCAATAAAAATAGTGGGGACGGATGGGGGGGGCTTTAGATTCAGAAAGGCCATAATTGCAAGGCAAAATATGTATTACTATTATGTTCAATTTTTACAAATGTGGGCACTTCGGAATTTTTGGGTTGAGACTTCAATAAATTCCCGGCTAAAAATTTTACTTTTTTTTTTTCGCATTCATAATAATAAAGAAGTTGCACGTATCGTAGACCTACTTGATTGCCTCTGGTTTTCTTCTCTGTATCATCAATCTAATATTGTTGAAGGAGAAATTATAAATATACGCATGGAACCTCACAACTCACATCCCTTGTACAAGGCCATGTAGTGCCAGAAGTGAGGAGTATATAAAGTTCATGGGTGTAGTGCAGAGGCTGTGTATAGGCTAATTAACATTATTGATTACTGATAATTGAAAATTAAGTAGCCGGTGGGCCTCGGGAATTTTTTCCTTGAATATTTCTATATGCAATATAAAATATGATATTCTAATAATGATTGGGTTCGCTGTGTTGATGATGTTAAAAACACGTTGGATTATTATTTTAGCTTTGGTAAAGGTGTATTCTCGTGGTGTTCAAAGAAACTATAGTTCAAAGCACAACAGTTAGTATGTGATAATATTGGTTCAGAAGTATATTTGTTCATTTACATATGGAACGAAAACAACCTACGCAGATTCTAGTTGATAAAAGCAATTATTTCCATTTCAAATAATTCTGTTTTGCATAGCAACACTAACCATTTCAAGATGAAGTTAACACAAAGAGAATGTGAAGTCAAATTACTCATAGAACTGAAGATCAAAATGTAAAATATTTTAACAAAAGTCTTCCCAAAGTCAGATTTGAAGTTTTAAGAAATTAATGAAGTGTTTGCAGCTATTGAGGCAAAGATGATATTTGTTGTGACTGTCTAGACTAACTGCAACACATGTATTTTTTATTCAATTTGGTTTTATATTTAATTGTTTGGATTTTTTTAGTTGTTGAAGATATGATAATAATTTACCAATATTTACGTAAAAAAAAATATGAGATATTATGATATGCAGTTACTTTCCAACTTTATTAAATGAATAAATCAATAAAGCATAAATAATTTTCTTCAATTATATTTTATGTCGTTTTCTTTTAATTTATTAAATGTTATTTCAACAACGGGGGCAGGTTAGATAAATGTGGATAAGTGTGTTGTCCATGAATATTCGACAGAAAAGAAGAAAGCAAAAGAGAAAAAGAATATCAAAATAATTTATCTAGTTTGCCACGACTTCAACATTTTAGCGCTAAAAAATTCTCAAACAAAGGGCTTAAGAGAAAAGTTTAAAACAACATCTCAATTAAGTAAGTAATATGTCAATATTGTCTTTCAACAAAATGGCCTTAAACAAAATAGCCTCAATCCTAAATTGAAGATATGATAATAATTTATCAATACTTAAGTATAGAAATATGAAATATTATGATATATATAGTTACTTTCTAGCTCTATTAAATGAGTAAATCAATAAAGTATAAATAATTCTCTCTAATTATATTTTATATCGTCTTCTTTTAATTTACTAAATGGATAAATGTGTTGTCCATGAATGTTCAACAGAGGAGGAGAAAGCAAGGTTTGCCACGATTTCAACATGGTAACACTAAAAAATTCTCGAACAAAGGGCTTAAGAAAAAACTTTAAAACAACATCTCAATTAAGTAAGTAATACGTCAATATTCTCCATGAACAAAATGGAATGTGTTCTCATTGCCAAAATAATAAATAGTACAGAAAAACTCATGACATGCATTTTTAAATTTACAGTTCTAAATTCGTACACAATAACACGTAAAATTGAAACCCCACTATTGTCTCGTAACCTTACAAGCAAAGAGACATTCTGACTCATTTTGAACCTCTAAATTTGCAAAATTTAGCAATACAAACTATGCGAGCTAGAAAACAATTAAGACATGATGAATAAACAAGTTATACAAAAAAAAAATCATACATGTACAAGTTATACAAAAGATAACCCTTTTGTTGTAAACACGCACGACCATAATCAAAGTTGAAGAAGACACACAAAGACAAACACTACTACCATACTCTTAAAAACTAAAAACAACACAAATGATAAGAGTTAAAACTTATATATAAAAGAAGTTTATTATAATAATTTTATTCAACTTTTAGGCATGTTACACTACACTTAATTTTAGCAATTTAATTTTGTATTTTCTTTATTTCAATAAAAACTAATATTGTAAAGAAAAAGTAATCTTTCACAATATATTTATATAAAAATCCAATTAATGAAATAGATATAATTGTAAAATAATATAGTACGAGGAGTCTATATTATTAACACATTCCTATTTATCATTGTATTTTATCCGCAGAGACTGCAACTTCTTTTGGTTTGCATGCAGGCGTTGCCTAGCACAAACTATATGCAAAAGTTTTAAATGTTGACACATCATTCCTACGAAATATTATAAACTTTCATTTATTTAAAATTATGCTACATTTTATTAATGTTCATCAAAGTTATTATTACAGTTAGTTTTAATATACATAAAAATAAACGCTATCTAATCACTTTATTGTCATCATTTATTTATTTAAAAATATTTAACATGAATAGTTTAGATAATAACCAGTTAAATTAATAAAAAACAGGATATTTTATATACAGTTATTAAATAATATAAAAAAACCGAGTCTAGATCTATCCCTTCTTTTAATTTTGCCCCTCAATGGTTTTATATACAAAATTATTTTAATGAAAAATACATTTAAATCAACTTGACGTTTGGGAAATCCGGGGGACGAGGTTTGGTTTTCTTTTGTTTCTTTTATGTAGACACCAATATTAATAAATATTAAGTATTGTTAATATACTACTAGGCATATTTTTCATTCATTAATTCCTTAAAGAGTATTTTCAAATATTTTCATTGGTATTAAATACTATATTTCAGTATGTTGTAAATGTCGTCTATATAAAACTGTGAATCAAATTTGTCTCTTCAACCACTTTTCCATATATCTTAAACTTCCAACGGTCTTCGCAATTCAGATAAACACATTTCTCTCTTCTTTTTATTAACTTTTTCTTAGAAATAATTAATCAATGCCAAATGCCAAATTATTTCCGCTTTCTCTCTTATTCCTCTCTCTTTCACTGCACCGCGCTCTCTCCGACACACCGTCACCGTCTGTCCACGCTCCAAACCCTGCCCCGGCCAGCTCACCGGTAGGTTCACCGTCGGCTTCGCCGGCAAGCTCTCAGTGGGATTTTAGCCACGCCGACGACGATGATAGAGCGGAAAATTCTTCAAGAGGAGGATTGAGTTGGATCAAGAAGGCAGGATTAGGGATCGGAGTAATCGTGGCGACGAGCGTGACGGTATTGGCGGTGATGGTGTACAGGAGGAAGGTGATGCAGAATATACGACGCTCTCAGCAGTATCAATACGCCGTAAGGAGAGAATTTCTCTGAACAAATTCTTCCTATATATGCTTCTTTTATTTCTATCTTCCTAAAACCATCATCATCATTATTTTCATTTTCCACATTTTAATTTCCTCTTGCTGCTACTTGTAACAAAGATTCTCACGTATATTCTTTTTATATTTTTTAAAATTAATCATGTTTCATAATTTTTCTTACGATATTTTATCATAGAAATTGTGACCCGAAGGAAAAAACTACAAAAATATAATATGAATTAGCTATTGTGAAAAAATATTTCTTGTTACATACATATATATGTATATATTAATAAAAAAACTATACAACAAATCTATGTTTTAACTTGACCGCTTATAATTTTTATTCAAGACAGACATATATCTATGTATGTATTTACTAAAATTTAATGGTTATTCGCTTCAATTAACAAATAATTTATTTACATAAATTAAACAACCTTTTTTACTAATAACGTAACTAAAATAAGATGTAAAGGTAGAAATAGAGTCATTTAATATAATTGTGTATGTATAAATTGAAAAATAAAGTAATCGAAAAACTTTAAAAGGAAGGAAATTAATTTGATTTTGGCATGCGATATTTTTTAGGTAACCAATTTTTATATGATAAAGTGATAAATAATACACTAATTAAAGGGCATGAAAGAACTTGAAATAAGTTTTTTGCGTGTAAATTTCACAATTTTTTATCAGATGATAAAGAAAAGTAATATTTTTAATGCATTAAATATTAATTTTATTAAGTCTTTTTTTAAATTTCACACAAGAAAAATAAGTTTTGTGTGTTAAATTTTCGATTTTATTTTATCAGGTTAGAAAATCATTTTCCTAAAGAATATTTAAAAAAAAACAAAAAAAATGTTGGAAAGGGAAAAGATAAACTAATAGAGGGCCAATATCAATTGCTAAAGGGGCAGATTCTCTGATATGGGCTTAGCCGTCATACATTTGACAAATTCTTCCTCCACCCCCGTATCCTCTTCCTGCACCCCCATATAATTTTTTTATTCCATAACTGCCCTTCATGAAATTACATAAATACCCCTATCTTAATAAAATCCCTCCCCTTCCCAACCGGATCACCAGGCCATCCGGTTTACAGTTTTTTGAAATTGTGAACCGGATGGGGGGTGCATCCGGTTCTCATTTTAAAAAAAAAAATACAAACCAGACTATCTCATCCGGTTCTCAACCCAGCAGATCGAAAAATCCTCAAATTCGCCGTCGACAGCCTCCCAAATCCCAAATCAGTTACTCTAATCATCAATATCACCTACTAATTGCTAATAAACATCGTCCAAAGCTCTCCCCGTTGTGCTAGTGAGCCAAATACTTCCTTCAGCCTTTTCATTAGCTAGCCATCCAGTTAAGAGAACCTTCGTCCGGTTTAGGTAAGCCATTTTCGTTCCTTTGTTATTCAAAATCTTTCAATTAATCCTTCATAGAAGCATTAGGTAACCAATTTGTGATGTTTATTAGCAATTAGTAGGTAATATTGATGATTAGAGTAGTTGATTTGGGATTTGGGGGCTGTCGACGGATAATTTAAGGATTTTCCGATCTATTGGGTTGAGAATCGGATGGAGTTGTCCGGTTTGTATTTTTTTTTTTTTAAATGAGAACCCGATGCACCTCCATCCGGTTCACAATTTTAAAAAACGAAGAAGAGGGTATTTATGTAATTTTATGAAGGGCAGTCATGGAATAAAAAAATTATATAGGGGTGCAGGAAGAGGGTATGGGTTGGAGGAAGAATTTGTCCATACATTTACAACAATTCTACATTTTTTTTTTTTGTCTTTGCAATCATTGTGGACTATCCAAATCTAGTTTAACAGAGTCACTCACTTCAAATGCATGTTTTAATGAACATTTTTCTAATTCTGTATAAGAAATAAACCAAATAAGTTTTTCATAAGTTAAAATTAAATCATATTTAAATTAAAAATTAATATAACATTTTATTTGATTTGACCTTCACCTGAATATTTAATTTAATCTCTCAGCTACTCGTTTTCACGCATACAATGTATCAATAAGCTTTTTAATATCAAAATGTTCAAAATTTATTTTAATTCTTAGACACTTTTTTTAATATATCTAAATGTGTGATATTTTACCAGAACTGATTAATATAAGTCTTTTTAGTTATTTTAATTTAATTAAAATATATTACAAACCGAAATATTAAGTGTGTTTCAAAATCCATTAAAATGATATTAAACGGAAATTTTACTCATTCTAATGCATAAAAGAAAACGTAATATGAGTGGTAAATTTAAGTTCAGCACAGGTTAAGTTGGATGTTACTGTGATCTGAACACATTCTAAAACTATCTATTAAAATTAGTAGCACTCGAAAAATGAAATAATATACTAACTTGTTTATTTTTCAATTAAAGAAAATTTGGAAAGAAAAAAAAAAAAGTTGAATTGACCTTATTCTCATAAGGCATGCGCGCAAAGACACTGTGGAATGAGAATATATATATATAAAGTGAGTTCATTAAGAAAAAAGAGAAGAATAAAAACATTATATAAAGTGAATATTCAAATTTATAATACAGAAATAGAATTGAATTAAACTAATTTTGATTTGATTTAAATTATCAAGTTAAATTAAAAATATATTATTAGTTTTGAACTTTACATGATAGTCCTTGAGATTAAAATTAATGCAATACTATAGTTTTTTTATATTATTAAACTTAAGTCATTGTGTAACTATTGCAAAAGTCAAAAAGATTTGATCATGCATTCCATAATTAGACAATAGTGTACTTTTTAAAATTGATAATATATTTTAATTCAATTCTTATTTATTTATTAAAATAATAATTTAAATACCACTCTAAAATATAAAAAACTATTCTTCCATAATTTATAAAGTAATTCATTCCAAAAAATTATATTATTTAAATTAACATATAATTTTGTATAATTATAATTCTATATTTCATTTATATCTTTACCTAGATATAAAAAAGTTAGATATTATACACAATTAAAATTGCTTAATAATATTCTATAAGAAGGTCAAAATGTAACCACCTAACTTTAGTTGTTAAAATTAAAGAAATCACCCTTAACACATATAACTAATCTAACATTTTACACATATACAAGTATAATTATTCAGGATTTATAAAACCAAATAAAACTGAATAAATGTTTATAGCAATAAAAAGTTGAAAATATAATCTTTAAAAAACAGTTTCATTAAGAAATATCTTTAAATAAGTTCCAGATAATTCAGTATTTTTATGATCATTTACTCCTTTATTAAAACATGATTATCACAATTCCAACAATCATAGATAAAAAAAAAAAGTAAATTACTATAAATAAACACTTTATAAAAAAAGTATCCCACATTCATAATCAAAGTTATCAAATAAAATAATTTTAAAGTTGTTAGACTTTTAGCAGATAATATTGAATCTGAATATTTAACATATATTTCAATTTATACCTAGTCATTAAATTGTCTTACAATTATATTTGTAATGAAACCCATATATGATAGGTACTCTGGACACATTAATTGGGTCTTCGTAATTCTTTATTTCCAAATAAGTGATAAAAATTTACATTAATTTTTCAACACATAATACTTCATTATATCACTTATGTTATTAGTAAGAATATAAATATCTCATTTGTATTTTTCATAAATTAATATTTACATTGTGCTCATGTAAGTATGATTACCTCTATGATATCTCCTCTTATTTTCATTACAATAATCATTCTCTACTTATTTTTTAAAAGACAAGCTTTAGCTCATCCTATATCAAAACAATTTAATAGCCAACATAGTTAATTTATATGAGATGAGACATTGGAATATAATCATACAATATTTAAACCTTTAAAATTAACTTAACTTAAACGATTCCATGTCCTCCTTTTTAATACAACTATAAGCTTTTTATAAGACTAAATCAATTTATAAAACTCATACATAACTTAAACACATAACTTACTAAATTAAACATTAAACATAAATTGAATTTAATTATCACATTTTGAATTTATTCACACTTATTTTAAGGTACAGAAGTAATAAAAAAATAAAACGTACAAAAATATAATGTTACAAAAATATAAAACGTACAAATTTATATTTTAAATATTTAATTAGGTTATTGAACTGTTTAAAGTTGAATATTTTTTTGGAGGTAAACCAACTAATTATACTTTGGACTATGTGGTACAAAAAATTCGTTTACTCATTCAACAAAACAAGTAATCAAATTTTGACTCATTTAATTGATTTGGTTTGAAAAGTCAAATTCTTGGGGTCAACCTAATCCGAGAGACACACTGCACATTGGAATGAATTTGTTGGTTTCTTTGTTGCCTTTCTCTTTCTTTCATTATTTTGTCAACTGTTAAGGCTTAAACAGATAGGAAAGAGTGGTTAAGAAATTGGGTCCCATATGAAAAACATGTTAATAGTCTAACACGGACGAATCATAGCACTGAAATATTCCAAGTGTTACTCTTTCTTTTATTGATGGGGTCAAAGCAACACTGTATTGTCTGTATACATGATGTAACTATCGATTTCGCCGTCCCAAGATGCTAGAACAATTTCAAACTACGCTGCAAATTAAGCTTTCAGTGCTTAACTTACGTACAATAATAAGATAAGCAATTATTATCTTACAAGGATCTTCAATACCAACTAAAAATTGAACTCTCTTTTACTCTTCTACGGGAGGATCCACCCAACGTCCATGCTCTTTTATTAGATCGATCAAGGCATTGGTTGCATGCTCCATCACAATTCCACGTTTCACCACAGTCTGTAATTGTAATAATTCATTGGACATTATGTCAAAATCCATTTAGCATGCATAGAAAATTGAAAACAAGTTGAGTTCTTTTTTTCATTTTGATAAGCTTTAGTAATTTGGGCATGTAGAAAGTTACCTTTCCAACATAGAGATCGATCTTCCCAGGAGTGCCTCCCACATACCCAAAGTCTGCATCAGCCATCTCACCGGGTCCATTCACAATGCATCCCATGATTGCAATCTGATGCAGGAAAAAGTAAACATAGAAAATCAAAGGCATTTTCCAATTTTGTTCAGATGAAATTAGTCTACACTGTTGCAATTGGGAGGTAGGAGCATGATCTAGAGAGGAAAGCATTAGGTGCTTACCGAAACCCCGGGGAGATGAGAGGTCCTCTCCCGAATTTCAGCACTTATTTCTTGAAGATCAAACAACGTTCTGCCACAGGATGGACATGAGACATACTCCTGCAAGTTCATGTCAGGCATATCAATAAACAACATGGCTATTTCTTTTTCATAGTCAATCTATGTCTTGTCTGCGCTTGATCTACTTACTGTCTTTGTATTTCTCATTCTGCAGCCTTGCAACAAATTGAAAGAAGTGTTTCTGATAAATTCAAAATCCTGCTCTGGGGCTTCCAGAAGAAGCCCGTCTCCAAGCCCATCAACCAGAAGGGCTCCAGCATCAGAACCAGCACCAATTACCACGTCATCTCTACAAAAGAAGTAGTGATTAGGCTTCATAAGAACTACTTATTTTTTGCATATTACTATAACTTGAAAAATTACCTGTGACTCCCATTTGGAAACTGAATGTGGTGAATAACAGGGAAATTTAGAGAATTCTCCGATAGAAACTCAAACAACCTGACACCAATGCAGAGATATCGCGATTAGAAAATCGAAGAAGCAGTGAAGATTAATTTTATGGAATGGAATCGTATATATAAGCAGCTCAGATCAATTATACTTGTCACCAATCAATTATGGTGTTCATTAGTTAAACTCAGAAAGCAAGGTCAATCAGGTATAAGGATTTGATTCAGAATGCCAAATTGTTGCAACAAATTGATTCAGAAAGCATAATTTTCTCACCGCCTGGCTGCATGCACTCTACTAACTTTGTCTTCTGTGTAAGGCAGGTTGTGGAGAATCATAGTAGCGTCAGCACTTTTCAGAATGTCCAGTTCTTCAAAAGACTCATCACCTCTTACTGACACAACCAACCGTGTCCCTGATAGATTACCAATTAATGTAAGATCAGACGTGAATTTCAAGTGGACTAGGAAAAGATGTTATCAGAGTTAAAAGAATAAATAAAATTCTATCGACCTTCCCGACTTTAAATTTTACATGATGTAGATCCCCCTTTAGCTTTTATGTTAAAATTCAGAAGGCAGCTCTTATATAATTTTCAAAAACAAGGTCTGATCAATGTCATTAAACTGACGGGAGGTCCATGTAATTAATTTGGAATCTAAAAGTAAGGGAAATTGGGCACAGAGAATGAACAGCACCTTGTGGCAAAAGTTTATAAGCTCCTGTAGATAGTTCCTTCAGGTTTACTAGAACCATGGCATTGGGTAATGGCTTTGTTAGCTGCTCCGACAAAGGAGTTATAACCCCCATGCTAATATCTATGAGTCTCTTGAGAGCTAGTCGCTGATCACAGTATCCAAAATCACAAAGAGGAAACAAAAATCCAATCGTCACAACTATTGACAAAGCCAATATAGTTTGATGGAAAATGAAGAAGAACAAGTAAATGCTTTCTTACAGCCTCAGCATCATCTACTGCAGGAAGTTCCCGTAATAAAATTGAATCTACTGTTGCCAGATCCTGGAGATATAGCATACTATGTCAATAACTACTTGCTTAAATCCAAATTACATTCATCCATTAAAAGAGAGTAACAAAAACCTTAAATGGCATGCCAACAATGAGTTTGGCAGCAAGAGACTTGTAGAGGAGCTCTGGCTTCTGTAAAAATCAGGAGCGAAAAGTTTTCAGAATGACACTACCCACCTCCAAATAAATTAGAAAACAAAGGTAATGAAAATGTGACATACGTAAACAGATATACTGGTAGAGAAATCCAGTCAGACAAACAGAAGAGAAAACAAGGAAAGAGTTATTAAAATGTTACCTTTAACTGATCCAAGGAGACTGACATGAGAACAGAACCATCACGGTGCAGGGCACCTCTGTAATCCACCTCCTCACCCTGTATGAAGATGGAGATTTCAGTAATAAATATAAGGGTAGTGCCAGAAGAAGGAAGGAAAATATAAATACATTGTTCCTGTCCCTGCATATGGTTTCAAGTATTTCTATGGAGTTTGGAATATAACCTCTTTTTGCACGGGCAATTGACCAGTTCGGCGCTGGAAGTCAAAGTAACGCCTGTTCTTTTCTTCAAAAGGTTCCTGATGGAAGTAATGTTATCAAAGTTAAATTCATAGCATTCGAGGTTACCAAAATTTAGAAAGTTTAGCCTTGTCTTATTGAAGTGCTATTTTGAATCATACCACTCCCTTCTGGAGTTCAGAAGCTCTCATTCCAAGATTTGCCAACCTAGTGCAAGGAACTATCTCCTCCTCTGGTGGTTCTGTGAGAGAAACCCTAATTGTATCACCCAATCCATCCTAAAGAACAGCATATTGTCAACATACACGGTAAGTCAGTAATGAATACACAGTTGGAAAAATATTTTCATTTTTATGGCAATTTGAATATTCTTTTTCATTTAATAATGCAATCAATCACATGCATACCTGAAGAAGAGTTCCAATGCCAATTGCAGACTTCATCCTCCCATCTTCACCTTCTCCAGCTTCAGTAACTCCCAAATGTAATGGATAATCCCAGCCTTGAACATACATTTCAGCTACAAGTAAGCGGTATGCCTGAACCATGATAACTGGGTTGCTTGCTTTCATAGAGAAAACAAAATTGTGGAAGTCCAACTTTCGGCATATCCTTGCAAATTCAAAAGCAGACTCTACCTGTCCAATCATTACTTAGTAAGAACGAAAATCCTGAGGGACACACATGAATAATACACAAAAGATGTATTGAAGATGCAGAATAAGAGGGTGAAGGACTGCTTACCATCCCCCTAGGAGAGTCTCCATAGTAGCTCATTATGCGATCAGAAAGACTGCCATGGTTTGTCCCAATGCGCATTGCTCTTCCATATTTCTTACATTTCTCAACCAATGGGGTGAAAACCTAGCATTTTTTTAAAGCTTAAATAGGTCAATAAGTTCATATTCAGTCACAGTATTGGTAATTAGTTTTAACAGGAACTGAAAATAATAAAATAGACTTTACAGTATGCATGCATCAAGAAGAAAATACAAAAGACAGACACTTATAAAATCTTTTGTTTAGTAAAAAAAGAAAATACAAAATACATCTTCAGTAAAAAAGGAAACATTTATGAGTGTATAACAGAAGCAGGACCCAAAAAGAAGTACCGATAAATTAGCACAATGCATGCTCTTAAAATTTGAGATATAAAATCAACAGATGATTGGCCAAACCTTCTCAATATGCTCAAGTTCTTTCTGATAGTCGTCATCTGTGTACTCTAATTGTTCAAATTGAGCTCGTCTATCAGCTGCAGAAGGTCAACATCTTGGATTCAGAATGAGAGCCAACACTCGGAAAAAAATGAAGAAAACAAAATGAAAGAAGTGCATACCAAAATTTCCAGGGTTCACACGAATCTTATCAAAGCATTCAGCTACCCGTAAAGCAACAGCAGGAGCAAAATGAATATCTGCCACCAACGGTATGTTGTAGCTGGACAAAGATCAATAAGGACCCAGGTGAATACATAAATAATGTATGCTTACAGCATCAACCATGTCCTTTATAATAACTATAATTTAAGCTTACTTTTTCTGTACAAGGGTGTTTTTAATGTCAAAGCATGCATCAGCTTCTTTCTTTCCTTGAACTGTTATCCGTACAAGATCAGCTCCTTTATCTGCTATTCTCATAACCTGCCCATAGACAACAGAGAAATCAACATAACTACTCCATCCATCAGGCAGTTATAATGAGAAAAATAGATAAGCACAACAGTGTAAATTGGCAAGAAGCCAGTGCTATTAGTGGAAAACAGAATTAACAGTTGTATAACCTGTTCAACTGTTCCAGCAACATCCTTAGTATCAGTCGTAGTCATGGTCTGAACTCTTATAGGATGCTCGCTACCAATAGCCACGTTACCAACCATCACCGTGCTTGTTTTTCTCCTGACAGTTTTGTGTAACGATTCACAATACTTTTGCCTGGGAACTGCGATCAAAATATCATGCAAGGATCAGATGAACTGAAAAATAAAATAACGCAAGGAAAAAAACATGTTTTTACCCTATCCAGATCTTAACAGAAAAAACGTGTCTTGCGTCACTAACAGACACCAGAAAAGCACATTACTTTTGATAAAATGTAGGAACTAAAAATGATTAAAATTTGAACCGTTTCAATGAACCAACATATTTTCTCGTAGTTAAGCACAAACATCCAAATAGTCCTTGGAGACAACATTAGGAATTAAAAACCGATGGTCGAAAAAAACAATCAAAGCTTTAAAAATATCCAAAAGCAATATATGTGAAGCTAAGAAAGCATGCATACCCAAAAGAGGACTTCCTGGGGATGCGGGTTGAAGTTCAACGATATCCTGTCCAGGATTCGAGTTCCTGATAACTGATACCCTCTTCCTCACAGATTGCATGCTCTTCAAATCGGAAACTCTCACAAAATCAATGCTTTTTGCAAACCCCAGATTGGAATCCCATGTCTTGAGGGAGGAAAACGAAGTTGGCACAGTTCCCGTAGCCATTTCTGAAGCCTTACCTCACAAATTAGAAATTCAAATAAACTTAGTCGATGTATGGCAACACCATAGAAACCAGAAAGCTTCAGAATTTAACCAAGAGAAGCCGTCAAGAAATCTTTGCTTGGTGAGACGAATTTCAAAGTCACAAAAATATTATATTCAGTCAAGAAGAAACAATGGGGGAAAACAAAACATTGACTGAAATTTTTTATTTTTAGCTGAAAATGTTGAATTGAATTTAATAGAATTGAAGTGAGATGGTTTACCTGGCGGAGATGAGAAGAAGGGTGTGGTGGGTGGTGGACCAAAATACAGAGCCCTCTCTACTTCACAAAAATTGACTCTGTTTTTGAAATGAGTAAGGCCACTGAATTGCAAATTCGAGGAACACACGACAAAACATGGCATACCCAACTACCAAGACCAGCATTATTTTTATTTTTATTATTATTATTTATTGTCATTATTTTGTCATTATTATTATTATTATTATTATTATTATTATTATTATTATTATTATTATTATTATTATTATTATCCTTACTCAAGCAGCCATACATGTGACTCAGGTTTTACTTTTCTCAAGAACCATTTTTGCTATTTCCTTTTCTAACCCCAATCTTTTCTTTGTATTCCTTCCTTGAATAAGTAGCCATGTTAATTACTGATTATTTATTATTGTTTTTTTTTTAAATCAAGAACCCAGAAAGGTTAAATTCTTAATTGTGAGTTTAAATCTTTATCTCCTTCAGTCCCATAATTATGGTACTTTTAGTCATGTAATCCATATACTCACACATATTTTAAACATCCCCACAATACTTATATATGTACCGTTTTGCTATTTTTAATATTATAAAAGAATCTTAAACTGCAAAAGTTATAATTATAAGACAGGAAGTTATATTTGATGTTGAACTGTGTTAGAACATAATTTCTCAAATTGTAATAGATAAAAAACTAAAAAATAATATTATTTAACCACATAAATAATTAAAAAATAATTAATAATATTGATGGAGCATGTATATGCATCCAGCGCGACGATGGCACACGCCCCAGGTCCCGAAAGAGAGGACTACAAAACGAGAAAAATGAGTTCTGAATTTGGTATATGATCCTCTGCAACCGTCATGCCTCTTCAGCAGTGATCATCACCGTTGATTACATCATGCGGTCACAAAATTAAACTGTGAAAAATATATTTTATATAAATATATGAATAATTTATTAAGTAGTCATGTAGAGAAGGCAGAGGGATCTAGACAATCCAAGTGCAGCTTGACGTTCCAAAGTTTCTCAGGTTCTGATCACACCATTCTGTCTCGGATTAATTAACATTAATTAAAACTAATTAATACTATTTAATTTATTAATCTCCTCGTTTCTTTTATTATATCTTTTAAATTTATTATAGTGATAAGAGAGAAAAATTCTAAAGAGAATATTCCGAAGGGCAGACTTATCTGAGGGATATCCGCCATCAAAATAAATAAATGAAAAATATGCCGCCATCGGCAGACTTACAAGAACCATTACTTACCTTGACGAAAGTCCACAATAAAGAATAAAATTGCATAATTATTTTGTTAAAAAAAAAGTTTTCAAATGAAAGGATACATATATTTTAAAAATTCAAAGATAATAAAGTGATTAGTAGGTTCTAAGTCAAAACTATTTAAATCATTATGGATTAAAAGATGGATGACCAAAAAATCTAAGAAACGAAAAGATAAATTCTTTTTTATAAAAACAAATATTTGAATGGATACGTTTACGTCTATTTTTTTCTAATGAGTTCTTAGAAAAAGTTTTTTATTTTATGAATATTTTTTAATTGAATTTTGTTTATGAAACAATGTTGTTAGTCATTCTGGAATAATGTGAGTTGAAATTAAATTCTTTTTAAAAAAATAGTCATCAAAATCTATATGGATTAAGGAAGTTAAAATTTAAAAATAACAACTATGACATATAATATAGTTGTAGTAATTATATTATGTTATGTTTGTTTAAATTTTTGTTTTTATATTGTTTAAGATGTATAAGTCGTTATTTGATTTTTTTTTATAATAGTGTGTAAGGTAAAATTGAAAGATTGCTCAGTAAATTTTTTTGTCTTTGACTTATTTTACTCAAGCAAAAGTATATAGTATTGCTCAAAATAATGTAATTTTTGCTCAAATGAAAAATATTAAAAAAATAACTAAAATGAAAATAGCCTAACATAAACAATAATTAATTTTAATTAATTTTTTCTCAATAACTATATTGTTACTCGATCAAAAATCAGTTAGAATTAGATTTTTTTACTTTTATAAAGTTTAAATTTTATTAAATGGTTTTATGTTATACTTGTGTGATGTGAGACTGACTATATTTATATATTGGTATCCATAATTTATTTATTATATCTTAGATAAGTAAGAATACTGAGTTGATTTTTATAATCTATCAATTATGTTGAGACTAAGTATAATCAATCTACCAATATATGTGATGAATTGTTTAATATATATGGAAATATAAATTATATTTAAGTCTGATGTTTATGTTAGATCAAATTGATGAGATGTTATATTTCATTAATAGTTTGGTCATGTAGACAAAGATATCAAGTCAGTGAGAAGCCTATGAAAATTTCTAGAGACATGCCTTAAGACTATAATAAGGTAGATCAAATTAGGATAGTCTCAACAATAATCTTATCTGATGTGTAGGATAGTCTATTAATTAAGAATACCGACCAAATTATAAATTACAATATAACCCACAAATATAAATCTTTGAATACGAGAATAATAATTTTATGAGTCTAAAAAATATTTAAATTACATATTATTTATTTATTATCAACAATATGATGAATATTCATTAATTTATGATTAAAATGATGTCTATTGATTACCTCCTAGTTGTTATTTTTAAATAATTAAATTATTATATATTTATGAATTATTACCTTGTGTTATACATGAGTATATATTTTAATAGATAAGAAAAATACTTTTAAGAGATAAAAAATAAAAAGAAATTATTATATTACGCATACATAATTTGTTACCAAGTAATAAAATATCATTTTTTTAGTTGATCTAATATATATATTAAAACCAAATATAAATAGACATCTAATACTCAATAAAAGCTTTTTTCTTCTCAAACTTTCCTTTATTAATTATTAGATAATAAAATATCTTATCATAAACCACAGCATTAAATGTTTTAAATATAATTTTTATTGTTTGTGTATCAAAACTCTTTAATGGAAGAGTGAGAATGGATGAGAAAGGCCACGTACAAAAAAAATACTCCCAAATTTTTGTATATAAGAGATATCATGAATACTCGCATATAATAGTTTAATTTTAACTTTGAAATGAAATTATTTTAAAAATAATTTTTAAAATATAAACCCTAATAAAAGATTAAAAAATATAATCCAAATAAAATTTGTATAAAAAATATCAGTATAAATAAATTTATCTTATCTTATAAAAATATAAGTTTTAAAACATTAATATTTAAAAAATATTTTTTATAAATTTAGTAAATTTTGATCAGTTAATATTTCTCTTATAAATAATTTCATCTTCATCATAAATTTAAGATGACTGATATTTATTATTTTTGTGAATTTCCATGAAGGGATCAAAAGATGGCAGAGATTTGACACATGACAATGTAGAGTGGTGGTGCCAAATTTGTGATTGGTATGGGTTCTATAAATGGTAAGAATGGAATGCAATTGGAGATGCAATACTGCATCACTGCAATAATGCATTGGGGGCAACCCATCCATTCATCATCCCAGGCCCACCTGCTGTGCCCAACCATAGCTTTCTTTCATTTTTCCATAAATTTTATCCATCTACAAAATAACATTAAATTATATAAAACTAATAAAGTTAAACATGTGTAAGATTTCACTTTTATAATCTTCTTAAAACGTGTTTAATTCTTATAAATAAAAATAATGATTACAAAAATAGTTTAAATTATGAATCTTGTATTTAGGATTGATTTTACAAACTTCAAAAATTATTTTTGAAAACTTAAATTTAGTAGAATCTAACCATTACCAAAAATAAAAAATGAAAATAAAAAGCTTGACCAATTTATCAAACATAGGTGAAAGGTGATTTTTGGTTAACCACATGACTATTAAATGCCTATTATAATTAAGCATTAATTTTATATTTATAATTTTCACAATTCAACAAGAAAAATAGATTTTAGAAGTAATTGATTTTTCTTATAATAGTTTAGAAATCTTTCAAAAAATTGGTATCGATACGCTTTATTTTATTTTATTTTTGAATTAATTTTTTTATAATTAAATATAGGTTTAAGCTCTATTTAATATATGTATATATAAGACACAAATTTTGTTTTTAATTTTCCAATTGGAATTTCAACACTAACCTAATTGTCATTCTATGTGTATATATAAAATATTGAACATTAAGAATAATTATTTTGTACACATCAATACTATTTATTGTATTGTATTATTTATTTTAAGATTTTAATTATCTCTAAAATTAAATTATTTTATAACTAATATAATCATCTCTTAATAATTTAAATAAATATAATTGAAAATATGTATTTATATCTACGTCACTGTTGATTCATGATAGTCATTTTTATCATTGAACAAAATCTAATTTTAATATATTTACATAATAATTTATTAAAATATAATATGGTTAAAAGATTCTAATATATCTATATCTGTTTCTGTGAGAGGGAGATATGGGAGCAACTTCCAATGTGTACCACAGACCTAGAGAGAGGTATGGAGCAACTTCCAATGTATTAACTACAAACCTCGAAAACTGTAATTTTTAAGAATATAAGTTATTTTCAACTGTTTTAGGAAAAAAACAAAACTAACATTTATTTGAAGCTAAAATATAGAAACTTTTCATATATCCACGCATACATTTAAAACAATTTTAATGTTAATAAATATTATTTAATTTAAAACTTTGGATATATTAGATTTATTTATTTTTTCTCAAAAACATATTCTGCATTGTCAAAAACTTTATTAATATACTAATGATATATTAATTGTGAATATCTTTTAAGCAATATAGAATATAGCAACTTAATTTTATTAAAATATAGCATATATTTTATTAAATATAACAAAGGTCATTATATATATTTCATTATATAATGAGTGAATATTACAACAATGAAATCATTTTAAAAGGAAGTCTTCTCCTATGCTTGTATGGTCTGCCATGCTCCTGAAGACGTGTTTCACTATTTGTGTGATTGTTCATATCATCAAATAAGATACAATTAATTAATATATCAAATAACATACAATTAATTAGTATATAGAAAAAAGATATCTTCTATATTATATTTTCTTCTCATATTTAGTTTATTATATTTTCAGTAAACCCTTTGTATAACTATGTAGAGTGAGGAGAGAAGTGACAGTTTTGGATAAGGTTGAGCAACCCTTTCTCTGCTTCTTCATCTCCTCCTTCTTCTGTGTTCTGACACCTCGATCTTAGACATAACACTGTTCGAGACATCGTTCTCAATGCGAGCTTCGAGACTCAGATTGTTGACTGTGAAAGTAAGAAATTGTAAATGTATGCAATGGAAATTTATATCAATTTTTTAACCAATATAAAAACATTTTTAATATTATTAAAATTATAAATGACGCAGAAAATCCTTGTTAGTTAAAACTAAAGTTAATATAGAAAGTATTTATATCTTGATTCAAAATAACCAAATATAAAAAAAATCTTTCAAATTTATAATTATGTCAATGTCTTGAAAGTTAAAAATTGTTGGCATCATTAGATGTCTCCTTCTTGCATGGGATAGTGGTTTTCGTATACTTTTACGTGAGATGGATAGTTCCAGCATTCTTTCCACTTTGAAGAGGATTTTATTATTATCGTATTCATGAACTTATACTAAAGGTTTTAGACATTTTTATATATAGTATATTGAGTCAAAATAGGGAACCTCTTTATTTTTTGGACTTCCCTCTAACTTCTTATCTTTATTATCTACTTTTAAAAGATAGTTTTATCCTGGAATTGTTTTCTTTATTTTCCACTGAACCAGATAAATGTGAAGGAAATTGAAAAACAGGTTCGGGCTTACTCATACGAATCACTATGCCTCATAGAGCTTAAGATCCGAAAGCGATTTGTTATTAATTTTCATTAGGAATCATTGGTTGAAGCTAGTAGGATTTACTAATATAGAGATACAACTTGTAATCACTTATTTGATATATAAACAACATATCCGATTTAATGTTGAATAATTTGTCTTCTAATGAGGAATTATCATGGTAAATATATATATTTTCAATAGTGTTCATTATATTTGAATTATAAATCTTGATATAATTTTAGGAGAACCAAAATAATATATAAAATAACATATTCAATATAAATAATATTTAATACAATAAAAGTAAGTACATAATTTAATATAATTATATTAAAAAAAATTATGTGTGTGTATTATTTTTTGTTTTTTAAAATTATTGAACTTGTCAATAATTAAATCAGAATAAAATTTAGAGAGATGTAATTATTAAAAATAAAATTTATGCTAATTAAGTTAAAGTAGTTTAAAAGTGGTTAATAAACAATCAAGATTTCATTTTATATTTCCGAAAACAATTTTTATACAAAAATATTCTGTAAAAAATAAAAATATTTAAATTAGTTAAAGTATAAGAATACAATATATAACTTTTAAAATTTTTATATTTTAAATATTCTTTCATAAAAGAATTTACATGAGAAACGATAAAAACTCATACATCAAAAATATTATACTACGAAATTAATATTTCATAGTCAATCAAGTGAAGAGAGAGTTATCAGGTATTTTTTTATATTTAAAAAATGAACAGAACTAATGAATTTATATTTTATTTATTTTATTTAAAAATAAACATAACAGGTGAAGAAATGGAAAGAAACAAGTCTGCTTCACTGTTGAAAAGAGACACGAGGAAAGAAAATATTAAAAAATATAGTAGCTTTATTGTCCTAGTTTTTTTATTATATTTAATTTTATATTTTAATATTTATTAACTTAGATGATGTGATATTAAAATCCTTCTAATTTAATTCTAATTATTATATCCGAGAAATTATAAAAATTTTGGGTTCTCGACTCCAAAATATAAAATCAATTTGCAGTGTCAATTGTAACTCATAATAGTTACTTTCAGTGGGACCCACATGTACACCTTACTAATTTTTATTTTTTTTCAATACAAGCTATAAATCTCTACAATAGAGCAACCGATAGAACAGAGATCCATATTCTAGATGGGCCTTGATTAACTTGGGCTCAAGACCCAATCTGTCTCAAGTGTTGTTATGTACTTCTCTGTAAGTGTTTAAGCTGATAATCACCATGTATCTGTCTTGTCCATACTTACGTGGCTAAAAAGGAATGAGACTTTAACCAATATGCCAAGAGTAGCTTATATTGAAATGACATGGCCAAAAACCTGTCAGTTAACATAGATTAGTAAACAGTTATATATTAGATAAGTTAGTCGATAGGCTCTATACTATAATTGACTTAATTGTATGATTATTCTAAACTCATTTGACTTCATTCATATTTTTTTGCTTAATTATGTTTTATTATTATAGTTTATCAACAGACTAATTTTTGTCAATTAGTTTTAATTGTTCTAAGTTTTTTATATATTTAGGAGTCTAACACGTTACATACACATGTTCAGTTGAAGCTACCAAGAGTAGCTTTCCCATTTAAAAGAGCACAAAGTTAACCTATGCAACTGGATCCCGACACAAGGAGCAGAATTCATATTACAATTTTCTATTTTCCATATACGTAAAGATAAGACATATGAGAGCTAGAGACTTACAAATCATTGGCTTTCTACCAACAATCATGGGATCAAAGCCCTTCACACTGAAAGTCTCTCAAAGGCTCAAAGAGAAGCAGAGTAAATAAATGTTTCAATTTTTTATTTGCGACTAAGGCAATACCTATTCTTTGGGTTGGTTAGTTATTGTTTAGAAAAAGTACATTTTCTCATTGGTTATATTAATTGTAGTGGACTTTTACTATTTTTGACAAGATTTCTTCATGAGTTCAAGAAATTGGAGTGAGTCAAGGTTATCTTAATTGATAAAATTAAAGAGAAATTAGGAAATCCTCAAACAATGATACTTGTTGAGTTAGAGTTATATAAAAAATTAACATTACTTTTAATTCAAATTTTAAGACCTTTTGTAGGTTATTCATTTCTATAAAATATAAAATTTAGACTCATAATATAAAACTTAAATTCATATTTGAATACTGAATACTATATTAAATATACTAAATTGGTTAGAGACTAAAAATAAGTCATAATAAATCCATAACATTCATGCATCTCATAGTGTGATTGGAATTGTGCTATTTGAAGAAAGCTCTTAAAAGTTTTTACAAAAAGCACTTTTGACAAATCCAATTCATCCCTTCTTAGATCCAGTCATCTGTCTAACAGAAAGGATTTGCATAATATTATCATGTTGTTGTTGTTTTGCTGGGGAAAAATACTTAAAGCAAAAAGATAAACGAAAGTTATCCACTGCAAGAGAAACTCTAGTCCTAAGTTATTCTCAATGACGATAATATATAGGCTGTACATTGAAGTCTGGTGCACATGTACACTGAAGTAAAATCCTGCCACGGCTTACTCGCCTATACAATAACAATTGACAAGTAGTTTTGGCACTTCCTTTAGCTTAGTTGACTATACGATTTGATAGCCCTATTGTGTCATCGCTGAAGAACCACGCTGCTGCCATCTTCTCCTCCATCTAGAAAACTCCAAAACAATTGAACTTCCACTCATCACAACACCAAAGCCAGCAAATGTAGCAAGAAGGATCGACAAAACCGCATGCTTACCAACCTGAAGTTGACAGAGTAATCCAATGAAATTAGTCAACATGTTAGTTATTCTTCATGTAGGATCAAGTTTGAAACATGTCGTCCTACATTTGTCTAAGTGCTAAAGTTCAAGTTCTTGATTTGACTATTTTCCTTTTGGTAATAAAAAATTAAGGTTGATGATAGGTGGTCTCATTCTATGATCATGATTCAGGACATGTCACAAGCTCGAGAGCTTATAATGCTAAGTTGGATTTGAAAACAACTTTTTTGTCGCAGCCAATCCATCTAAACAATATTTGAACCAACCCTCAATGGCTGATCCCTTTAACAACTTATTTCTCAAAATAATGTCACCAATGTTGTTGTCATGTGAAAATTTATTAGTAAGAATTTAGCTCGTAACAAAATCTTACCAAGGGGTAAAATATATGGGCGAAGAGGACCACCGAAAGAAATTGAACAGATGCATACAACCAGATGAACCTGCTCTTCACTGGAAAACAAAATTTAAGTAAGGATTTGCATGGTAGTGAAATCCAACCACGCAATAGCAAAATTTGCCAAAAAAAAAGTATCATGCAATATGTAATAAACCAATCAGCAATTGCCATATCATTTTAAACCCTGCAATATTCTGAAAATAATGTTAGCCATTTTCGATTTGTAAATTAAACTAGGACAGTGATGAATTTCAGGGACGAGCATCTTGACAATGTTTATCAAGTATGTTTTGTGAACCTACCCATGGTCGTTGATGTCACGGAGGAGAGTAGGCCTAGGACACATGAAAATGGAAGAGAGACGAAAATTGCCTTGGTTCCCATTTTTCCAACCTGCAGAGAGTTCAATGACTTAGGCTATAGAAAAATGTATAACTTTGATAGTGCTGAATCATGTGATAGGACTTCTATTCTTACCAACAGCTGCTCAAGGAAACAGAAATAGGCAAGCATGCTGACAATGACAAGCACTGGGAGTTCCTGCCAAACCCTGTCAAATTGAACAGACAAATTAAGAATCGTTCTGTGTAACGGTTTATAGTACCAAGAAAGACACAGCAAGAAGATCTCCATTGCATTTGTAACTTGTAAGACTTAACTCTAGTATTGGCTGCAGAACTCCAAGGAAAAATATTGATTGCAAAATAATATTCTAAAAGCTTATTGAGAACGAGACTTGCAATTTGAACTAGAGATTGCTAGGAACGAGCCTACAACTAAGACACAGCAAGTCAGTGATCTGAATCTGATCGTTATGAAAGTAAAACTGTAAAATAGGTTACTAATTCAACGAAGTTATCATTAGAAAAAAGTTCTGAGATGGCAACCAAGTTTATTGCTTTAACATATTTAGTATCATTCTGTAGCAGGTTGGCTATAGCATTCTATGGTATCCATTTAGCTCACAATTGAAACGTACTTGCATGACTCACTCATGGTACACTAGCAGTGGTCTTTACATAAGAAAATAAAAACACATGCCTGTATTCATCTCCCTGCTCAGACCTTGCTCCAGTATTCTGGGTTTGAACACTTCGGATCCGTAAGAGGGTGACAGGGAGGTTCCGAACTTCCTCCTTGCACACATCACAGGTCTTGTTACCCTTGATACTAAACCATTTAACAGCACATTCTTGGTGAGCCAGAGCAAGTTCACCTTTGCAGCTGCATTCCATCTTTAATGTCTCACCTCCTTCACATAGATCAACCAGACAAATTCTGCACACCGCTTCCTCTTCAGCAATATCTTCACCACCACCATTTTCTAAGAAACACTTTCAAGTTAACAAGTGCATGTAGGTATGGAAACAGTTCGTTCTAAACAAGTGCATGTAGTTAGAATTTAGAAAGGAAAACAATTTTAGCTATTTTTAAGTGCCCAGTTGACGAAAGACACCATTCCATAAAGAAAATTATTATTTTAAACAGGAATTTTTACGAATAACACAGCAGATAGAGATAATTATATACGATGTAACATGAAATGTAATGTAAAAATAATGGATATGTTAAAAAGAAGACATACAATTACAATATATTGTTAATATTTTTCGTAAGTAATAATATTTGACAATGGCATGCCATAACTGTGTCAGTCCAGAGAATCTTGTAAGAGTTTTGACATGAAAAATTTATTGTTTGCTATGAATACTTATTGAAGTGCGTATAACAAGATACCAGTATCCTTTGTTGATTCATTCACTTCATGTACGTGAGGAGTGGATCGAATGATGCGGAAAACTGAATCCATTCTCCTTATGCCTTTTTCTTTGCTATTGACAGGCACTGAACGGGAACGAGCTATCATCCCCTGGGTTTCTCTTCCCTGCAAAAGGACCACACAGATTAAAGCACATTTATATGATTCCTCACTCGGCCACAATTTTATACCAGAAATAAGTGACAGTAGAAAAAGGGAACATGGTTAAGAATGGAGTTTTATTAATTCTTCATTATATGTTAAAAATGGTTATGCAAAAATTGACCTAGACTATAACGGCGATTTCAGCTCGTATAATCAATCATTTATCAGAAAAAAGGGAAAAAAAAAGAAGTAGAAGAAGCATCGACCTAATAACAAAAAAAAGTAGCAGTAAATATACGAGTGTTCATCATTCCTATTTTCCAATTTATACAGTTTAAATCTAAGAAAAAAAATTACCCTGATTCTAAGTCTCCACTCAACAATAATTTTAATTTCAGTGGAAGAAATCTAGCAGATAATGAAATCCTTACGTCAAATTCTGCTATTAAAAAGACATGATTTCCATTAATTAAATTGTGATTTTAAAACTTAAATGTTATAGGCTTGAAATCTTACGCATGGAGAAGCACCAAGAGTTCCACCGAGAGCAGATTCTACGTTTGCACGCCCAATTTCTTCTACCGGTAAAGAAGAAGTTCTGTTAATCTTAGGGGTGAATATCTTGGTGAGAGACACTGATCTGGAGATTGAGGACTTTTCTTGATGGCCAGAAAAAGAAGCTTCAGAAGCTGCGGTAACAGCCTTTTCAACATCAAGCGATTGACGATTCTTGAAGCCGAATCTCGGCAAGATGTTTCTCATGGATGATTTGCCTCTCGAAGCTGAAGAAGAAGAAGGTCTAGGAGCATCAACAGAGCGAGAAGTGACAAGAAAATTCACTCTCTTATGACTAGGAGTTGGACTCGGCGTCAGTGGCATCCTTATTCCAACAAAATCCCGACAACACTCTTCCGATGTTCTGGTCGGTATTTCCAACTGAATTTTCTCTCGCTTCCACTCATGCGAGGTTTCATCGGTTACACCCATTGTATCATCCACCTACAAACACAACAACACGGAAATTGAATGTTGGGTGTTCCCAAAATACAAAGGAACAACAAGTTAAAGGCAAAACATCGTATGTATGTAGCATGTGAAGTGGAAGAGAAACCGTTGGATTGGACGAAAGCGCGTCATGTTTTTCCGTTTCTTTTTGTTGAGCACTCATTTCGTGATGACAAAGCAAAGCAACAAGGTGGAACTAATCACAATACTATGCTACTATTAGTAGTAGTATCACTTTGTTATTGCTTAGTGCGCGTGTTCCTGAATTGAGAATGGAAAAATGCTTAAACGGGCTAACAGAGGAAATTGAAACGTTTATGAACAAAGTAGGAGCATGTCCTGCTCTCACTCCCCCACACACTCTTCTTTTTTCTCCACTATGCTCTCATTATATGCATTTACGTACACTTTTATACTCATCATCAACGCCTACAAATAATCCATGCTCATTGCTCTTACCATATTTAAAAGTAATTCGTATAATTGTGTTATTACAATTTTACAGATACAAAATCAGTATCAGATTGTCTATTAAGAGAGAAAAAACAAAACTTAAGAATATATAAACCCTAAAGTTAAGAATCAGTTTTGTTTTTTCCAACAATGCTATGAACATAATATTTATTCCATTTTTTTATTTGACTCAAATTTATTACCAATTACAATCAATGTGATAATTTTGAAGTAACTTTTAACGTTGTATGAGAACGTCATACAAGTGGATTTCTAAAACTTCTATTTGTGTTTGTATATACGCAACAACTATAAATGTACATAGTTACCGATTTAAATAGGAATTAGGTAAAAATTGTGATGAATTGAAAGGTAGGTGGTGAGAATTAACATCAAATGATTTTCTTTAATCTATTAAACTTATTAAAATGTCGGAGCTGAATTGAGTTAATGATTAATCCAACAGCGAAACTAGGTTTGGATTTATAAGGTAGTTTGAAGGAGATATGAATCATTAATTTTTAGTAAATAGTTATTAACAGCTGTGATGTTGTGTTGGAAAATGGAGAAAAAGAGAATGAAGCCTAGGATAAGTTTGACGTGTAGCAGTGAATGGTGGTTGTCCACTTGAAACGTGGGATGACGAGGAATGGCGGTGTAGAAGGTAGCTGAGTTATGCACTTTCCCATATTTTGAGCTTGTTTTAGGGTTCATTAACCCTCTTCCTTTCCATTCACGTATTTCCTGTGAATTTTGTCAGACAAACTGTGGCCACTCTTTTGTTCTTTTCTGAGAGAGAAGGTGAAAAGGAGCACGTACTTTTCATCTTTTTACTCAAAACGACTAAGGAAACATCATTAAACCCAATCTTCATCTACTCCTAGTATGCTTATACATCATCACCAAACTATTTTAGGTTTTAGATTCGTGTTGTTGCTGTACTTGTAATTTGAAAATCATAATAATAACACTGATAATCTTATTCACGCCACATAAAATCGAAATGGAGTATATATTCATTTGCAAATTAGGAGAGATAATATTATTAAGTACTTAGAATATTGTTTATATATGTGATGATCATTAATTGACGTGATGGTAATGAAAATGGCAAATCTGGAGAAGAGGACAAAAGCTTTGAAATAAATTAACAGAATATAATTAATGATTCTAGAGGTTTCTTCTGGCATGAATTTGGTAGGGCTGGGAAGATGAGCTTTAACACTCTTATTTGGATACTCTTTCCCTACCAATTCGGTCTCAAGAGAAAACTATAACCTCAAATATTCTTGTAAAAAATAAACCTTCAAATAGATTTGCATCTGGCCTACATGGTTACATCAATGAGACACCACAACACTGCTTTGATTTAATTATATACTACGTGGTGTTTTTAAAATTTAATTTATTTTTATGTTGTTTTGCTGCTTTAATTTATATAGATTTTGAAAATTCAATTTTGTATTCTTTATAAATTTTTAAACGAATAGCAGTAATTTTTCTTATTTAATAGATATGTTTTATCTTAATAAGAGAACAAGTATCTATGTAGACTTTTGTTGTATTTTTACTTATCTATGAATTTGATAACTTTTTTAGTATCTTATATAAGTTATAATAAATTATGACGAGTTTTAAATGAATATCTTAAAATAATATCTTAAATGACAATTTTACGATGTTAAATGACGAGTTTTACTTATCTATGATATTTCTTCTTTGGTCCTCAAATTTTAATAAAGTTTGCAATATGATTTCTTGGCATACATGCATAATAATATTCTAACGTGATACAGTCAAAATGTAAGTTGTTTAATTGTTACATATAGTGAACTGTGAATAATAGATGTTAACTTTATTTACCTAAGCTCTGAAAAAAATAAAGGTTTACTTACTTTACTTGTCTATCATAACTTACAAGGTAACATCTCAAAATATATATATATATATATATATATATATATATATATATATATATATATATATAATGTCATTTAAAATATAAAATATACTTTGTTATTTGTTTATTGTATTTACACAAAAGTAAAAAAAATAATATAATATTCATGATATAAATTCTACATGTTTCTTCCTATGTGTAATTATCTAGTCATAAGTTAAAATACCTGCATAATATTCATAGGTTAAACAACAATACAAATACAAACTACCAGTTTATATTTTAACATATAAAAAGTAATATCACTATATCTTTACAAGTCAGTTAATCAAAGACAATTTACATCATTAACAAGGTATTAAGTGTTTTTCATTTAGACTAATATTAAGTTTAAGTTGGTATTATTTACATCATCAACAAGGTATTAAGTGTTTTCTTTTAAAAAGACTAATATTAAGTGTAAGTTTGTATTGAGAGAGTAACATTATAAAATCTTATGTTAGTTTATATCTCATATATATAGAATTTCATATAACATTATAACTTCATTTCATATAACACTATAACTTCATGCACATTTAGTTAACTTTTATCCGTTACTATTTTTATTTATATTAATATATGTATTATTAAAATATAAATATATCATTAAATTCCTTAATTTAATATTTACATAATATATTTATTTAATAATATTTTCATGATGACAACTAAAATCTCATATCATATAATAATATCATTTAATTTTAATCTTCATTGTATAATATCAACATAAGTTTACTTCTTTGATAATGTCTAAACTTCATTCACATCTAATTTATCATCAATTGTCCACCTTTGATTAATTATTAAATTATGAGATTTTTCAAAATTTTAATTTTCATATGGTTCATTTTTACACTAAAATTCATTCAACACAACATCCAATAAACACACACATATACACGCGCACACACACATATACACATCCACGCACACAACACGTATGTATGTATATTGTTTAATTCAATTAAAACAAAATTAAATAAAATATTTCATAAACAAGAATGGTCAGTATAAGGTATTCTCACTTGAGCATCATTACTTTAAAAGAAAAAGTCTATATCTAAATCTTCATCAATCAAATGTCCAACTATTTCATAAACATTATCAAAATACTTAAGTAACTGAACTCTCAAATGAAATAACATGGTTATGACATCTTTTTTGCTTCATAAGCTACCAAGTAATCAAAATTCTACAAAAGAAAATTGATACTATATCTATTACTTAAGCTACTGTCCATAGCTTAAGGGATGAAATTTTTGTTACTGAGCAACACTGATTACTTAAGTAATATAAACAAACCTTATAAATTAAATCATTGATTCTAATTTAATTAAAACAAATGCTTTTACAACCTAAAATAAATTTTTCTCCACATAATTAAGAAGTCAACTAAATCAAAATATCCAATAGTCATTCATCACACATATCAAAACTAAATCAAAATAGTATTTATTAACTTAATTCAAACTAATGGCCAATATACTTCTTATTTTGCCATAAAATCCATTAATTTAAACACCCCTTTCAAAAATATAAGTAAACTACTTATGTAAGTTTAAGCATTTCAAAGTTTCATCATCTCATTATCCATACTTTCTAAGTCAATTTTAATTCTCTTTTCTTTAAGGAATTGTTTAAAAAGTTAAAAAAGGTTTAAAGAATATTGCCCCATATAAATTTAATTCACAAACTAAACATTTCATTATATGTAGACTAACCAAAATTCCTTTTATTTGACTCAAATTGCATGTGTGATAAAAAAATCCTCACAAGCAAACAAATGAAAAACAAATAAAACTTTTAAAAAATGTACTAAAAAAAGGATTTGATGGAACTAAAAATTAGAATCAACTTCATAAATCTAAAAAAAGATGTTTTATATTTTAGAGATACAATATATTAGATAAATAAACAATACATTATAATTTTATATAAATATAAATTTTTAAATAGTGAAATATTTATTCTATATTTAGGTTAAATTTTCTTTATCACTGGTTCAATGCATTACTTCATAAATTTAAATAAAATTTATGTTGATTTTATTGAAGAGAAAGTTGTGTGTGGCAGAGGATGCGTTTGTCTATGAACACACACAATTTGATCAAAATTAAAAAGCATTTTCTGGAATTTATATGAAAATTTAGCATATATATATATATATATATATATATGAAAATTTAGCATATATATATATATATATATATATATATATATATAAATATATAATATATATATATATATATATATATATATATATATATATATATATATATATATATAATGTATAACTTAATTACTAAAGCTCAAAGATACTAGAAAGTGATACTTGCACGTCTTATGAATATAAAACAAATGAATTAAACATGTAATATAATTGTCGAAGTAAATGTTAGTGTAATAATGAAAAATGAACACAAAAAATGTAGTGAATGGAAAATTTTCATAATACATATTTTCGTAGTACATATTAAATCCAATCCACAACGTAGTGCTCTTGATGTCTTAAAAAATATTCTTGAATTGGTTGTGGTATGTGTTAACTTGAAATCATAAGTTGTCATGAGATGCATGATCCACCAACACACAATATATTACGGCATGAGAATAAAAGATAGTATGTGTAATCTATCAAGAATATTTTACACTGGACTTCATATGCTTCGCATATGGAAATCTGCATTATGGAAACTTTTCAGTCATGATACTTTTGGTTGTACATTCTAGTTCTCATAAAGTGATATGGTGATTAAATTGAAAATATGTGTAAAATGTTTTAAGAAAATTATGCATATATATATATATATATTTATATGTATATAAATAATTGATATATATATATATATAATTAATATATATGTATATATAATGCATAACTTAATTACTATCTAAAGTGGAAAGAAACTCAAAAGTAAACTTTGCAGATCTTATAAATATAAAATAGATGAATTAAATATGTAGTAAAATGATCAAAGTAAAAGGTTATTGTAATAATGGAAAATGAAAAAATGTAACGAATGGAAAATTTCCATAATCCATATTTCGATAGTACATATTAGATCCACAACATAGTGCTCTCGTTGTCTTAAATTACATTCTCAAATTGATTGTGGCATGTGTTAACTTAAAATCATAATTTGTCTCCATGAAATCCATGATCAACCAACACACTATATATTATGACTTGAGAACAAAAAATAGTTTATTTAACAGATCAAGAACATTTTGTAGTGGAATTAATATGTTTTGCCTATGAAAATCTGCATCATGGAAAATTTTAGTCATGACATTTTTTTTACATTCGAATTCACATAAAGGGATAAGGTGATTAAGTTTGAAATATACATTATGCCTAAAATTTTAAAGAAAATTATATATATATATATATATATATATATATATATATATATAATGCATAACTTAATTACTACCTAAAGCTCAAAGAAACTTGAAAGTAGTCTTTACATATCTTATGAAAATAAAACAAATCAATTAAATATGTATTATAATTATGGAAGTAAAAGTTAGTGTAATAATGAAAAATAAACACAAAAAATATAGTGAATGGAAAATTTTCATAATACATATTTCCATAATGTATATTAGATTCACAACATAGTGCTCTTGATATCTTAAATAACATTCTCAAATTGGTTGTGGTATGAGTTAAATTGAAACTATAATTTGTTTCCATGAGATCGATGTGCAACTGACACACTATATATTATTACTTAAGAACAAAAGATAGTTTGTTTAACCGATCAAGAGTATTTTATAGTGAAATGAATATGTTTTGCCTATGAAAATTTGCATTATGAAAACTTTTCAGTCATCACATTTTTTATTGTACATTTTAATTCACATAAAGTGGTAAAAAATTGAAATAATTAAATTAATATACATTATGTATACTGTGTGGAAAAATATTTTTAATGGATAATTAATCCACATACTAAATATTCAGATCTTAACATATTTATAGATGGCATATGGTCTTTTAGCTTTGACATACTATTATTCTTTCTATATTTTGGTGAAATGATTGTCTATAAAATGATTTGATCTTCTACTAAATGTTTTTAATTCCGTAACATTCTCAAATAGGTTGTGACATTTTAGAAAAATGTGTTTAATTTGTGTTGTGAATGAAAATGTTCTTTATGGAAACTTTTTAATCATGACATCTTTTTGTTTTGCATACTAATTCACTTAATTGGCAAACAGGTTTAGCCTCACTAAATAAGAAATATACATTATGTATAAAACCTCTTAAAATAATTATATACACAAGGATTTGCTTTATATATATATATATATATATATATATATATATATATATATATATATATATATATATATATATATAATATCCATAATCAATATATATAAATATTTTTTATATATGGACAATATATATTCGCATACTTTAGATATACACATATATACATATAATGCGTACCTCTTCTTGTAAATTAGTACCTAAAGTTATCGGTAACTATAAAGTACCCTTTTCAAGACTTAGTTATTATCTTTAATTATATCAGTTATAAAAGTAAAAAAATAATGTCAATTTATCATCGAACACATGAATGTGATTTATGGTTATGGTGAAAAGATAAAGGTGAATTTAAGAACTAAACAAGCATTCAATAGGTCGAATATTTGTCGAAGATAATAAATCAAAAATAATATATTATATTTGAAAACTGTAGGAGAGACTCAAATACAAGTACTATAAAAGACTTAACTGAACCAATGATAATTTGATTGGAATGTATGTATAATATAAATTACATTTATAAATATCTACTTATATATGTATAATATAAATACTTACATATACGTCAATAATTTACATATATATATATATATATAATATTTGCATATTTATAAATAGTTTATATATTATACCTACTCGTATTATAATACTAGGTTCATTCAAATTTGATCTAATTTAATCTCATTTAATGCACTTTATGATTGATTATATATCAATTATCGTATTGTGAATTACCATAATTTCTATTTATACCAATCAACAAAATTTGTATTTATTAGCAACAACTGAGTGTTGGTCTAAAAAGTCATATGAATATAAATTAATGTCTCTTAGAGTACTCACTCAATCTCATCTCTACTCTCTAAATACTTTTAATATTTATTTCTATATTCTTACTAACTTGAGTATTAGAGAATTTCTTCCAGTGCTTCACTAGCAAAGCTCGATAACTATTGTAGGAGAGGGTTGGTCAAAATTTAGTTTCCTCAAAGTGAACCTTAATCTCAAATGGTTTCAACTCAATTCCAGGAAGAACATTTGGCCCTCACTGTGAGGTTGAGTAAAATTGTTCTTGAATTAATAAATCTTATGGTACTATTAGAAGTAGATTTGTCACATCATCATCGACTTCATTCCTTAGTGCATTCCGCTGCTCTTACTGGTAGAATAGTGATGTAGAAAAATTTGACTATGCTCTGTTATTGTAACTAGTTTGATCTCTCACTTTAGAAAAGAATTATTCTTATTATAGGATATCGAGTGTGGTAGTGTAAAAGTGCATGTCTAAAAAGGTTATGACAATGAAAGCCTTTGTATTTAGGCATGTTTGTTGGTAACACACATCTCTTTCCTAAAAACATATTTGATGTATTAATTCAATGTTCATAGTCATTGTTCTAGTAGACAATACTATTCATGATGAGAAGTGCTTAAGCTGATTTTAAATCTAGTGTAACAAAATATGAGATACAAAAATTAAATAATGTTGGAATACATATTCTCAACCTATACCCGGTGATGGTCATGCATACGCTTCGATTAACCTTTTCCGTGAAAATTTCTTAACATACTATTCATTAACCTACTAGCTAACATAGACGAGCTACACGATATATCAACATAAAGAGAACACTAACTCAAGAAAGAAATACATCTACCTTGAATACCACACAAGAAAAAGTATTCCTAAACTAGAATATATGGTACTTACTAGAAAGTTCATCACCTTGTGAAATCAAGGGCCGACTATCTTCAACGAGGATCTTGTCACTGGTTGACCAGTAAACCACATACTCATAACTTAAGTCCTCGAAAAGTATATTGGTGCCAATTACCCTATGTACCAAGCACTGGTGGTCTGCAAAACTTAGTAGTTCCAAGTGATTGAAGTCACGGTGGTGCAAGGAATCCTTCTATTTGGCAACGGACCCAAGCGACTCAGACATCTCATGTTTCGTCTCTTCCCAAGGTAATGGTTCAGGCGGGATCAAAAACAACCTAATATCTTGGGCTGAGATTACTCAATTCTTTGAAACGTTTGACAAAACAACTTCAAATGAAAGTCGGTTAAGATAACGTTATTGGTTGCACGATTCGTTCAATGACAAATATACTAATGACATAGTAGGAGGTGATAAGTAATTATCATTATTCCAAAGGACTTGTGCAATACATGACGATAATTGTAATTGAAAATGAATTTAGATAAATAAAAAAATTCATTACTTGAGTTGATGTTCAAGAAATTTAAAATATGTGAAATAAATTAAATTTGTTTTTGTAATTTTATCAAACACTTAGAATGCGGGATATATTAAAAATGATATGGTATGTTATTGTTAGGGTTAGACTTCACCAAACCTCACTCCCATACACATAATTTCTCAACTTCTTTCTAATTTAATGCTACAATTAATCCACAAGTTTACTCATACCCTAATTTCTTAATAGAATGGGCCTAAGTTTCCCTATCAAAAGTCAATTCCTTGAGTACTTAATAACCAAACTTCCTTTTATAACAATGGTTTAAGAAAACTAATGAGTCAAGTTCCATTCGTAGATACAAGCTTCATTAGGTATTTTGATTTTGATTTAGTTCTGGGTTATAAAATATATTTTCCAATACCCAATGAGTCAACTATCAAGTTATGGATGATCAAACCACAACAAGCATTAAGAATAAAAACAAAATACTAACATAGAATGGAAATACATATATAAATATAATCAATATTAATTACTTGAGAGTTAATTTGGTTACATCTAACCCTAACAAAATGGATTTAGCTCTTCATTGTAATAAAGAGCCCAAAAAGAAAAGATGAACAATGAAGGAAGATGCATAATAGAAGAGGAGAGAGGAGAACTCCTAGGAAACCTTAGGTGAGCTCCAATGTTGCCCAAATTGCATTTTCTTTTTCTGCAAACATTTATTACCTCATTCACTTGACGAAACATGAAGAAATAGCACTAGAGTGTCATGTTAGCAAAAGTAACACCCAACAAACAAAAAGTAAAATGCTCAAAGGAAGAGTGATAAACACTTGAGAGGGAGAGTTCAAAAATATCAAGAACTAAAAACTTAAAATGTTTTTGTAAGGCATATATTTTCACTGAATTTTGTGTATATTTTTCTTCATTTGTAATTTTACTTAATTGAATGTTTGGGAAAATGCCTCTAGAACAATCCCAATTTTGAATATCGTAATAGCTAAAGTGTTTAATTATTGAAGTGTGTCAAAGAGGCTCAAATTATCAGTTGCACTTTAACTTAGGATTTTCGTCTAGTTTTTACTTGGTTTCCTTTACATGCTTGGAATTTTTTTTACTACTTCTTTTCCTAGTTCTCCATGACAATTAGAGTTTTATCATCTTTAAATTAATAGTTTACCTTCCTTTGGTCTCTTGGATTTTTGTGCGCACACAAACTTGGTAAAAGTCGTTTTGAAGTTTTTACTAAAAGGCTTTGTAAAAGTCATATGGGAAAGCTCCGACAAAGAAAAACCTAGTACATAAGTGTGTCTGTAGTGACCCACCTCTCTTTCTTGAGAGCCTACATGAAGAAACTTTCAACAAATTTTCATTTTAGGAACTTTACCATAAAAAATCATTTGTGAAAACATTTTATCACTCACTCTTTTTGTGACAATTTTGAATATAAACATTTTGTGAAAATCTTTTCTAAATGAAAATGAGTGATCATTCTCATTCCTCTAGTGTACATGGAACTGTGAGGGATCACAAGGAGGAGAGTTTGAGATATGAACTAAAAGAAACTAGAAAAGAGATTTCGGAGTTGAGGGATATGTTTACCAGGTTTATGCAAACACATAAATAAGCTAAAGGTAAACAAAGTGATGAGGGCAGTAGTAGAAGGTGTTATCATCATGACCTCCTACTCTCAAAGTGAAGAGTTGTACGGTAGTCACCACAACATGGACTACTATCAACAACCACCTAGATATCAAAACTCTAGGCATACTAGCCATCAAAAGGAACCTAAGGTTAACATTCCCTGATTCTATGGAAAACAAAACGTAAAATATTATCTAGACTTGGAAATGAAGGTTGAGCAAATATTTGAGTGCTACCAGGTGGACTAAGAGAGACCAGTATCCTTGGCTACACTCATCTTTTAGGGATTAACAATATACTGGTGGACTTCTTTAGTAAGAGACCTTAGGATTCACACTAATCCCTAGACACACTATTGGCATGAACTTAGAGCAGCTTTATGGAAACATCATGTACCTTCATACTATGATCCAGAGTTGATGGATAAACTCTAAAGACTTCAACAAGAAAGATGTGAGTATCAAAGAGTACGAGTAAAAAATGAAGTTACTTTTAACAAGGTCGAGGATTAGAGAACAACCCAAACTCATAGTGTTAGATATGGAATCTAGGATAGGGTTGAACTGCTTCCTTATAATGGCTTAAATGATTTGGTTGAACTATGTATTGAGGTTGAACAAAAACTAAAGAGAATATGTAGAGACTACCGAAACATTTCCTATTCTAGGAGGGACTCCAAGAGCGAGGGTGACTCCTCCAAATCTATGTATGAAAGGCTATAAGAAAAGGAAAGGGAGGGATAAAAATAGAAATAAAAAGAAAGAGAAAAACAAAAATATAATTATAAGAATAGGTGTTCAATGGTTCAAGTGTCTTGAAAGAGGACACTACTCTTTTGAGTGTCCTCATAAAAAAATATGGTTTTAAAAGATGAAGACATTAGGAGCCTGAAAAACTCTCCTTCTTCATTTAATGAAGAAGAATTTTTAGAATTTGAAGAGGAAATCATTCCTTGTGAAGGAGATTTATTGTTAGTGTCAAGGCTTCTTCGAAACCATCTTGTTGAACTAGAAGAGTCAAAACATGAGAATCTCTTCCTCAGAAGATGTAAGTTTTTTTAATATACTTGTTGTATCTTGGATAATGGTTCTAGTTGTAGTTATTGTAATACAAGATTGGTGAAAAAGTTAGTCTTTCCTTCTAAAATCAATCCAAAACCTTACAAACTTGAATGGATTAATATGGTGGTATAGTAGTCCAAGAACAAGTAAGTATACCTATTTTCATAGGCAAATATTTTGAATATGTTTTATTTAACATTGTTCCTATGGAAATTGGGCATATTACACTTGGTAGGTCATGGTAATATGATAATAAAATTTCACATAATGGCTACACTAATAAAATAACTTTCAATCACAAAGGAAGTAAAATAACTTTAGTTCATCTTTCACTACAACAAGTGAGGAAGAATCATATAAAGTTGAAAGAGAAAATTGAAAGAGAAAAGACTGAAAGGGAAAAGAAGGAAAAATAAGACAATAGTACTAAGAGAGTTAAAACAACACTCTAGGATAATTCATAGAAAGGAAAATATTGAAAGATTAATCTTGCTTCTTAACACTTCTACGTCAAAATGTAAAAATTGTAACATTCCATGTCTTTCATATAACAGGAACTTTATTATATAGAAATTATATAATAAACCTGTCATAACCAGGATCACGACGCGAGACAGCGACCCAAAAATACGAAAAATTTGTGAAAAGAAAGAGATCGAGTCGCCACCATAATTTATTATGGAAAACTATGGAAAAACTAAGAAGAAGGAAAAGGAAATGTTCTGCGAACTAGAGATGAGTTCGGGAGTCGGTTACGCGTGGGGAAGGTATTAGCACCCCCACAGCGCCTGTCCTAAGACAGTACCGTTAATCAAATTAGTAAAAATCAAATGTGGTTTACTAAATGTTTATTTTTCCAAAAGTAAAAGATAAAATAATAACAAAATAAAAATTTTTTAAAATAAAGGACCCGACAAGGATTGACCTTGCTCCTACGTATCGACATCCGTAGAGGTGAAGAATCAGGGATTACGTAGTTCTAAAAGACAGTTGAGTTGTTTTGAGAATTTATTATTTTTGAATTTTTATATATTTTTGTTATTTTTGAAAATTGAATTTTATTTCAGAATATCATAGACGCATGCGGCCTTTTGATAATCCAAATTAAAATTAATATTTCTTAAATTAAGTTTCACATGACGCGTGCGGTCATTTAAAACTTAAATTAAGAATTATGATTATTTTATTTATTTATTTATTTTTTTAAAGAAAAGGGAATCCCGCATGACTCGAATGGTCATTTGGAATTAAAATTTATTAAAACAAATTTTATGTAAATAGGAGAAGTAAACTTAAAAAGAAATAACTCAAATGTTAAATTCTTAAAACTTTATGTTTAAAGGAAATTAGGGGCAGTTTTGTAATTTAGAAAATCAGTCGGTGCAACTCTTAATTAACGGGGGTGCGATGAATAATTTTTAATTAGTGATCCAAGGGCGTTTTGGGAATGAGGAACAAAATGGAAGTGCAGGTCCAAAAATGTGGAGGTGCGGCAAGTAATCCTAATAATTGAAAGCCCATCCTATTTCCAGGGGCGTTTTGGGGTTTGTGAAAAATGTGGGGTGGAAGACACGAACATGGGGGTGCAGGAAGCACCCCCACTATTCAGAAATTGGGTTAGGGGCTTTTAGAGAATTTGGGTCTATTTTGAGAGAATATAACAATGAAATCAAGGTGGCTGAGTTGGTCTAAGGTGCCAGTTTGCTTCAAAAGGGCATGGGTTCAAAGCAAAGCTCTCCATTCTTAGCTTGCCACGTGACAAGCAATTCTAATTTTATTTTATTATTATTAGTTAGTTTTTAAAAATTCAATTACTTTAATTAATTTAAAAAAAAATTCTTTAATTTTTTTCCTCCTTTTTATTTTTAACAAGAGATTTCAATCAACTTAATTTAAAAACAATTTTATTTATTATTATTATTATTATTATTATTATATTTTTTTTAAAGCAACTACAAAATTGAATAAATTAATTATTAGTAAAAAAAATTTATTGATATATTCTTACCCGGACAAAATCGGGTATTGACAGTTGCCCCTCTTTACTTAACTTTTACTTAATAACTTTGAAAATTAAAATTTCCAAGGTTTTAGAGTAAAAGATAAGTAAAGATAGAAATAACTGATTTTGTCCGCGATGAAAATATTTTCCAAAGCTTAAAACTTAAAAGGAAACAAAAATGACGTCGTAACCTTGACCTTTTTAGGACGAGAGGGCTACGAATCATCACAGTTGAAAAATACAATGTGAGATCGGATCTTGTATCGAGAGGATCACGAATCATTATGGCTGAGAAACTAAATGTGAGACCGGTTCTTGTATCGAGAGGATCACGGATCATTATAGCTGAAAAAATAAATGTGAGACCGGATCTTGTATCGAGAGGATCACGGATCATCACTGCAGACCTAAGGTTAACTTCGTACAAGCAGGTCAAACCTAAAATCATGGAAACGGGATCTTGTATCGAGAGGACCACCGTATCTACATTTCAGACCTTGTATCGAGAGGGTCTTCTATCTTCGGAGAAAACAACTTTGGCTAGTTTAATCAACATCGAAAATGCATGTATGAATGCATGAAGACTTTGAATTGTTGATTACTTGAATGTATGCATGTATGAATGCATGAAAACTTTGAATTTCTGATTGTTTGAATGTATACATGTATGAATGCATGAAAACTTTGAATTTCTGATTGTTTAAATGTATGCATGTATGAATGCATGTATGAATGAATATGTGTGCTTGGCTGTGTCAAAATTTGATTGATTTTTCATTGTCATCATTTTTTTTTAAAATCAAATGCTTTTCAGCAATCATTGAATTTATCGAGTCAGAAAAATTTTCTTTTTCAACAATCTTTGGCAAATCTTAGGCTTGGCAGGTGAATTTAAGACTTTGTTGACTCCACCATCTATTACATTTTGCTGCATGTGTACTTAAACTGGTGGTTAAACAACAAAATAGGAAACAAGGTTTTACGATCCACTGAGGAGAGTTTAAATGAC
>Ga0209700_100380_pt1 | contig 80397 bp, 38 predicted proteins | sample SiratroredBW_FD_187528 | JGI IMG/M metagenome (GOLD analysis project Ga0209700, IMG submission 187528) | Root nodule microbial communities of legume samples collected from California, USA - Siratro red BW (SPAdes) (version 2) | ecosystem: Host-associated > Plants > Roots > Nodule | place: USA... | reverse complement strand
AAAAAAAAAAAAAAAAAAAAAAAAAAAACACAACAAATGTAAATTAACCTAGGTGGTTACGAATCATATTCACGGTAACATCAAATTCAATTACAATAAACTTAAAGTAAACATTTCTTCTGGAGAGAAATCTACGCCGTTTCATGGCCATCTTCATTGTGGTCCTCCCCTGAAAACAAACGCGCCCTGTTGGTGGTCACTGGCAACGGGCTTTCCACCTCTTGCTCGCTCACTCCGCCGACCTTCTTCCCGAAGTCGAACCCCACCGGCGACCAGAACTCCGTCAGCGGTGCCGGAAGGTTCAGGTCAAACCCACGGAGCGTGTGGGACGAGGCAGCACCGCCGTCAGAGGAGGAAGTGATGGCGCTGCTGTTGTTGGCGTTTGCGTTGCTGTTACTGTGGTGGTTGCCGCCTTCGTAGTGGCAGCGCTTGTGGCCACCCAGGGCCTGTCCGGTGGGGAAACTCTTGTGACAGATGGAACACTCGTGCATCCTTCCGCCGCCGGCGGCGGCGGAAGCGGCAACGCTGTCGTTGGCCACGGCAGAGACAGAGGTGGATTCCGACGAGGACTTGCGGTGGCTGGCCTTGTGCCCACCGAGCGCTTGATAAGAAGGAAAGGCCTTGTTGCAAACGGTGCACCTGTGGGATAATTTCAGCGGCGGCGACGATTCTTTCTGTGACTGTGACTGTGACGGTGACGGTGACGGTTGAGTTTGGCGGCGAGAAGAACTGTTGGTGTTGTTGTTGTTCCCGCTCTGAGCGAGCATGATGAGGCAAAGAGCGAGGTACTCTTCCTCGGTCTCAAAACGCGGTCGTTTTGAACGTTTTCTTTTAGACCAAGGCTCGCGGAACTGAAGGTCAACCTCCTCCTCTTCTTGGTAGCCACGGAAGGGAGTGGCGGCTGCTGTCGGAGAATTCAAAGCCTCCAAAGCCATTAAGGAACCCTAAATTGAAATCTGATGATCGGAGGTAGTTTTTGGTTTTCTGGTATACTGAGAGAGCACAGAAGAAGTGTGTGTTAGGTAGTTTAGTGGGTGTGAGCATAGAGGGTGTGGTCTTTATATAGCGATGAAATGAGATGAGTTGGTGTTATTATGATGGAAAGAGAGTGAAGTCGGTCAACTAAAGAGCGAGGGGATTCACTTGGATGACTTTTTCCAAGTCAAAACTACGTTACGTAATACGTCTGTCTGCGTTATCTTTACCCTTTTTTCTCTTTCATTCATTGCCCCCACACCCACACTAAGCTACTGCTTCTACCTAAGCCAGATGTACCACGACTCGTTCACAACAAGAACATCCTAGTTACTCATTTAGTATTTCCACATATGTGGTAACGCGGTTGTGTTTAATCTTTGTGCCGTGTTACTGCCATTAGTTTAAGACTTGTGTTTAAAAAAGTAGCTAAAGGATTAAAATATTAATTAGATTGATGTATCTGTTCTCCTCACGAAAGCGCATGCATCAATTCACATCCTTATCCTAGATATATATGGAATGTGATTCTGCTAAATTGCATATTTGAGTGTTATTAGGAAGAAAGAAAAAGAAAGGAGGTTTGACTGGTTGAATTTTGAAAAAGAAAAATGGAAAATGTGAATTTGGTTTAGACGCCTCGTGGCGATAAAGGGAAGGGGTAGTTGTCGTCATGGCTTTGATCACAGTCTGGGCTTTGGAGTTTCGTGTTTAAGTGCGGTGCTATCACTCATCCATTATTCGTAAGTTCCCACACTACAACTATGCTAATACTTACCAAGATAATCACCACGTGCCACCTGGATTCCCCCCAATTAATACATACAAATACCTTTTTTTTATTTACTACCAATTCAAACAATTACTATTCCGAATAAGAGAACAACTGTCAACATGCAACCATTTCTGTCAAATCTAAATTTCTATTTTTTCTATCTATAGATACTATTTATTTTTACAAAAGTCTCACACTTTTAATATCTTAATTTGTGCAACTCATTTTTCAAACAAATAAATGCCTTCAAAAACACTCCAGAAGGTAAATATTTACTTTTGTAGAAAAATATCTTTAATTTTTTTATCGGAGAAAAAAAGTGAAACCTATTAGGGGTTAAGGAAAGCATAACTTCAATAACGATTCCAATTTTAGAGTTAAACGTCAGATGTGAATTCATTTTTGAGAAAACTGATCAATGAAATTTTGTTTTTAAAAAATTCTCGATCTGTTATAAATGAAAAGGATAAATAAGTTTTAAATAGTTAAAAATACCGAAACCAATGGTAAGAGGTAATTTAATATGTAGTAACAAAAAAACGTTGCTTTGTAAGCTATTAACTTTAACACCCTTGCTAGTAATATATATAATATTAAATGTGATATATTAAGGAATTTATATATTTATAGGACAATGTAAAAAGAATTAGTTTAAATCGATTAATATCACCGATATTTTCAACTGTTTTGATTGATGTTAAATTAAGTAAACACTTTCCACCTGTTTGACTATTTTCCTCGTTCAATTTTTTGAACTTTTTGAATAAATGACCCGACTAATTCTTCTTTTTTCTATGAAAGTAGCTAATTTAATCTAATTTGTTCATCCACCATCAACTTAGATTATGCATTAATTTTAGTAAAGTTTTAATATTTGAATTAGTAATAAATTGGAGAGTATTCCTCTCTGTATATACAAAAGCACAAGTATCTTCTTACATAAATTTTAAAAATAAAACTAAAAACTTTTTGAAGAGCTGATGGAGTATAATTAATGGTGACTAGATTGAGTATAATGAGGCAATTATGACAGGGTGAGATGAGGATGATGGAAAAGGAAAATATCCATAAGAATTATTTTGATGATTAAAAAAATGATTGGGGGCGTTCTAGAACCATAACGGAAAAAGGATGTGCAAAGGCGTGTTTGTGGTTCATTTTAACGTGTCAAGCTGAGAGAGTGAGCGAAGAGGGGTAGAGTGTGATAGTGGAAGAAAGTAGTTGCTTCACCGACGCAATAAAAAAACACGAAGAAAAAAAGCGTTTTAGAAACATTGATACGCAACACACGTAAGTTTTGTATTGGTGACACGTTGCACCTCCATCTCTCAATTGCATACTTCCACGTGTCCTCAATAACCGACACACCTCATCGTATCATCCTACAACGCTTCCACTGCCCCTAGAACAACACATACTCACTTTTTATACTTAATTTATTAGTTTTGATAATTATTATCTTAAAACCCATTCTAAACAAAATTATAATTATATTAATCATATAACTGTTGCAACCTATCTCCCACACTCTCCTTCAATGAATATTTCACTGTAATATTATCAGCCATTAATCTCGTTATTAATAAACAATTCACTAAATAGTCTGTTCATATTTTACTCTTGCAAGTTACTTCAATTTCCTTGGTCAATTATTTAGTAAAATTCAGTTAATGCTTTGAAATGTAACAAAAATATTTTATATGTATATAAAAATTAATATATAAATATAATGTACCTAAAACGAAATACTCATCTTCATGTTATATCATTGAAAATTGCTTCCTAATATACAACTTGCTTCCTACACTTAATAAATTATTAATTTTACAATAATATTTTTGTTATTTTTATTTTTAAATTTATTAAATAAATAATTTTTTTCTCCACAATGAATCACGCATTAGATTTACGTTTTTATTTTATATATCTTCTTTAACTTTAAATTAATAAAGTAAAAATTATTTATTTTTTCTCTTTTTCTCTCTCATGTATATCTCTTTTAATTTTAAATTAGTAAGTAAAAAAAATAATTTTGTTATAACTATAATTTAAATCTAAAATTTTTATCATTTTTTTATTAATATAATATATGTAACATAAGTAAGGTATAATTAATTAAAAAAAAGTTTATATTGTACAGAGAAAATAACAATTATGACCTATGTTTATAATTTTCTAAAATACTGAAATTATCTTTAACATTTATAAATTATTATTTTCATATATTTTTATTCATTTTTTCTTTTATAATAAAGAATCTCTTATGATTTTTTTTATTTTTCTGTCAAATTATTTTCTATATGAAAGTTGAATCTTAAACATTTTGTAATTTCTTTTTATAATTTATTATGATTTGTTTTTTTATAACTTAATTTTTTTTAATATCTATTGATGAAGTGAAAATAAATAATATGATAGAAGAAGAATAGAAGAAAGTGAGTAGAGAGAAACTACCAAAAAATAGAATAAAAATTCTTACTTTATTAATTTAAACTTAAAAAGGATCTCTTTTAAAACAAAAGAGAGAAAAAAGGTTAACTTTTTTAATTTGGTTGCATTTATTTAATACGAATCAACTGTGTGAGAAAGAAAAAATAATTATTTAATAAATAAATTTAAAAATAAAAATAACAAGAATATTATTAAAAAATTAATAATTTATTAAATACAGAAAACAAGTTATATCGTACAGGAATCAACTGCCTATATCATTTCAGGATAGTAAGAGATGAAATATCACCATTACAACTTCATTCAATAATTTTGAATTGAAAATTTATTCTTAAAATTTACGATGGTCGATAAATAATATATGAATCAAATATCATCAATATCTTATTTAGATAAATAAAGCTCATAAATCATTTTTAGAATATATTAAATTATGAATAATTTATTTTTCTTCTTAGTTTTGTATAAAATTAAAAAAAAAATACAAGGAATACATAATTGTAATTTTTTGAATTAATAAAATTAAACTAAGTATAAGATAATTTCCAATATGAGTCTTAATCAATGTCTTAGAATTAAGATAAAAGGTCTCGTAATAAAAAAAAACACTTCACTAAAACATGCTAATTTAATGTTTGCGATAAATGTTATAAGCCTATAAAATTTAAGATGTAAAATTCTAAGTTATATGGATACAAAAGTATATAATTGTATTATTAAATTAAAAAATTAAATTATAAAAAAATTAAATGTAAATAGAAGAAATGTAAATCTTACAACACCACAGTTAAAATATAACTCATAAGAAGCTCATGAAATAATGTAATATAATAAAATTCGCCAAAAATTACGTCTTATAATACTCTTAAATTAAAACATTCTAAAATTATTAAATAAAACAAAAATTCATGTTACATTTCACTGATGTTATTTAATCATTTCTTTAAGATATCAGTTAAATATCTTTATGTTTGATTTAGAGAATTGTATGCCTTCTCTTCAAACGGGCTTATGAAATTTCAACTTCCAATCCCAATTGGGCTTTCTACACATGTAACACGAAGTACGTGGACTATTCGGAGCAATTACTTCCTGCAACCCTAATTTGAATATGCACCTCCGTAATTTTCAAAATAACTATTTTATCTTTCTTTAAGATTACTTCTAAAAAAACTGAGTTATTATGCTTTTTCTTTTTTTCGTTCAGTTAAAGATAAATATTTATATGATTTTGAAGACTACTTTTTTTTTCACTTGGAAGTATATTTATAAATTATATTTTAAGTTTACAATGGAAAAAAGTCAATTGTGATGTAAGTTGTCCTTAAAGTTATGTGCTTAATTGAGAGAGGAAAAGTAGCAATAAGATTGATGATATTTTATATTTTTTTATTAAGCATTAGCCTTGAGAGATATTTGCACGATGAAGGTTGGAAACACGTGTATGTTAAGGCTTTGAACAAATTGCATGGCTTCTGATGTAGAATAACAAAGAATTTTATTTTGGTTATTCCAATGGATCATTGTCATTTTCATGCAACTTATCCTTTTCTTTTTAATTATTTGTGACCACTAATCATTCAGTGCATTTAGAACATATTCGAGAGTCTTAGAATGTTGGTGAGAAAATCAACGAAGTCTCCATCAATTTTTTACTTTAAGCTTTGGTTATGTAAGCATGTTCGAAAATAGGTTTGAGATAACTTTGTTTAATTTTAGAAGTCTGTCTTTTTAATTAGTGAAAGTAAAAGATGAAGTTATTCCAATTTCAACAATTTCAACGTGGTTCCATAATTTGTGTTTAACTTTTACTAATTTATTCTACTTTGAAAATTAATGCACCTTTATATAAAGATTTTTAATTGTAAATAATTTGAAATGACATTCATTTTTTAGATTGGATGAACTCCTTTTAGCAAAGTGCTGTTTACAAGCGGATTTAATTTAATGATAAATAAAGAAATAAAAAAATTATAAAATGACCTATTTTTTAAATTTGATTTTAGAAATAGACTGAGCTAATTCAATTATCCGTGCTTTGATCAAATTTTGAATTCTAAATCTATATATTATATAAGAATATGTATGTGTCTTTTATTCATATACTTATGGCATCAATTATTTTACTACTTTTATACATTTTGGAATTATCACATAACTTATACTTATTTATGAAAAATATATTCAATTAAAAACAGCTTTTATTGACTATTTGAGTGATAAGATGTATAAAGACAAGTATAAGCTGTTTAATTTTTTTTTTTATGTAATGTATATTTAGAATGTTATAGAATCACGAGTTGTATAATGACATATAAATGAAGATTTTAAATTATATTTTATTACATTTATTATCATTTATTTAATATTCTCTTAAAAAATTATATTAGAACTACAAATATATTGAATACAACCCACCCACTTTAAGTGGGATTCTGTTAATTTTTTTAAACAAAAAATTTGAACGTCAATCTAAGAAAATTGATATGATTAGATCCGACTACGATAATTGGATACAAAACACTTCAAAAACTTTTAATTACAAGTTAATACCAAGTTGAAACTCGAACCTCATGATTAAAAAAACACTATCTACGTATCTACGAGTAATTTGCGAAGAACCTGGAACAACGGTGTTGGCGGCATTATTTGTTTATTTTTTTATTAAAAAATATTTAAATTAAACGTAAAAATTAAACAATTTTTATTTGATTTCATTTTTAATTTAATATAAACTCTGAATTAAATTAATTAATTTGTTATCATATTATTTAAATTGGTTTTAGTGATTTTCTATTACAAAATTATGAAATAATTAAAATGTATATCAACTTGTAAGGTGTATAATCATAAATATTTATTAGTTGCTAATTAATTATAAAAATACAACATCACATTTAAATAAAATAAGTAACTTTATTCTATTTAATTTAATTATTAATTTTCAATTCAAAATTTAGTTACATTTGAGTAATTTGTTATACTTTATTAATCAATTTTAACTTATTTTTTAAATTTAACGTCAAATAAATAGTTTTTTGTGGTTCAATGCAACAGAGAGTGAGCAGAGCTGGACATAAATGGTTGAGAGCTAAGTATAAAAAAATGAAATTCAGTATATACACACTAATTTTCATATAAAAATTATAAGTGTGCCTTTCTTTAAAACAATTTTATTTGCGTACAATAGAAAATATAGAAAATAGACAAATCAAAATACTATTTTTATAAACTCCGTATTACAACTATTAAACCGTGTCACCAGTTATTTTACCAGTTTATAAAAAAAAATTTATATTAATAATAGCATTTTTATAGAAGATCTTGTTTATTATATTCTAAAAATATACTAAACCAAAATAACAACATTATTCACTAAAATTACTTTTATAATAGAATAAGTAATATGAAGATTTTTTTCACATCTCTTAATATATATATATATATATATATATATATATATATATATGCAGAGGTGTTAAGTTTTTAAAAAAAAAAAAAAAATTGTATAGTGATTACCACGAGAACCCGAACCCGTACCCGTTTACCACAAGAACTGGATAGCACCTTCTCGCACCTATCTTCCTCGCCGTTGGAACCGAAACCACATTTCTAGTGCCATACCCTTCACCCGTTCACATCAAATTTTGAAACTTTGTTTCCAATTGCGTGTACCCATGTCCTCTTCTCTCTCCATGTCACTCTCTGCTCCTTCCATCCACGGTTCTTCCTTCCTCCATGGAACAAACCTCTTTCCCCTTTCTCGAAGAGTGACACCACGCGGCTTCAACTCTTCCTCTGCCAAGTGCTCCCTCGAACACATCCCCAAACAGTTCAGAAAGGAAAATCTCAAAGATGGATGTTAGTTTTTATACCTTTCGTTCCTTCTCTTTTGTGTTTGATGATAATTTACTCTGTTCGATTTAGTTTAGGCCAAAGAAAAAAAAAATACTTGAATGTGTTTTTTAGGGAAAGTTAGAGCAGAAAAATTGATGGAGTTGAGATTTTATAATCTGTTTATGAATTAGTTTAGTGCTATTTATGTGATTTAGGACTGTACTGTCCAGTGAGTATATGAGCTTGGTTATTTTTACGCCCTTAAAAAGGTTTAAATAATTAAATCGAATTTCGGTTTACCTTCCTCGTTTTTTGTCCAAGTTTATGCTCGTCAAGTTTCAGGGACAACATGAACAGGTCCTTAAATTTTGAGTAGAAATGTAAGTGATATTTATTTTGCCCCTGAATTGAAAACCTGATGCATATAGATATGTCTTTTGAAATGTATTAGTATAACAGATAGTGAATTACGTGCATAAATTGTAGGAAAATAAAATAAAGAGACACTATGAATTTCAAAGTGTTCTAGGCAAACAGAGGGGTAAAATTTATTTATGAATCATAAAGCCTCAAACTAGTGCTCTTAGATTAATTTGGATGAAATCTTCTGGAGGTTGACTACAATTTTCCCAAATAAAAATCTTGAAAAATTCTTATTCAAGTTCTGTTGAAAACTTTAAATACTGGGTGCCCTACCTTTAGTTTTATTTTCTCTATCATATGCAGTGACGGAAAACTACAAGAACGTACCTCAATATCTATATGGCCTTACTCCTTCACAAATGGACATGTTCATGACAGAAGATAATCCTGTCCGCCAGCAATCTGAAAGAGTTACAGAGGTTCTCACCGTATATATTCTTCATACTGTCTAAGTGTCTGTGATGCTATGATAGCAAATTTGCTAATCTATAACCTAATTGTTGATTTTGCAAAGCACCCAAATTTTTATTCCACTGTTCAAAACCACTCTTAACTTTAATCATTGTATCAGGAAAGCATCTCATCTGCCAGTAATTATATAAATAATGGTGGAATGTGGACTCTATCTGGCATGGGAAAAAGGGATGCTTCAAAATACAGCATGAGTGTTAGTATGTATCAAGGAGGCAGGGGAACTGACAGGCCAAAAACTGCTCCACCAGATCTGCCTTCTTTGCTTTTGGACGCTCGAATATGCTATGTGGGTATGCCGGTAAGCTTCATCCTGACTGATTGTGTTTTTAGCCCGCTAGCTTTTGTATATAGATAAATACCTGATATCTTTCATCCCAATCTTCTTGATGTTCCTCCATAAGTCTTTTTGATTTTTTACAGATTGTTCCAGCTGTGACAGAACTTGTTGTCGCTCAATTCATGTGGTTGGATTATGATAACCCAACCAAACCTATTTACTTGTATATTAATTCATCTGGAACTCAGGTAAGTGTTATGACCATTTTCTAACATTTTCCCTTGTGATGTATGAGGTGCTGATTTATATAATTGCCTTTACTTACCATTTTTTCCTGTCCAGAATGAGAAGAATGAAACCGTGGGATCAGAAACTGATGCGTATTCCATAGCTGATATGATGTCTGTAAGTTTTACTATGAATCATGTGCCGCTCCTACTACTCCCACCCCACCAAGGCTGGGACATGGTTTTTCTCTTTGAGCACTCTTTTGTAACTTCCTTTTTAATTAATCTTATTTCTTTCTGCTTGAAGTATGTCAAAGCAGATGTGTATACTGGAATTGTGGTATGGCATTTGGTCAAGCAGCAATGCTTCTGTCGCTTGGAACAAAGGGTTATCGTGCTGTACAACCAAACTCATCTAGTATGAATCATATCTTTGCAAACTTTTGAAAAAAAAAAAAATTGCTTTCACTTATTTATTGTGGTTTCTTGGAATGGAACTTCTGACAAATGGCTATAGTATCCGATTCATGAGTATATTTGGAGAATGGACAATGGGTTACTGATTTATAATTTTCCCCTTATCTCTTTTGTCATCTCATATTACACCTTTTGATCAAATAGCTACTAATATGGTTGCTACGAAGTATTTTCTGGAAGATCAGTTTTTCGAATTCTTGTTCATAGTATCCTTAAGGCATGGATTGTAGAGTTATTGTCTCTGTGAGCTGAAACCCCAGTACTCTACATTGAAACTGTTGGGTTGCCATTTTTGTGATTAAAAGAGATCCCGATTTTCAAGGAGCTAATAAAAGAATTTTGATCTTTATATAATGCTATAATCTGCAATACTTTTTGCACAGACGTGTGGCCTACATTTTCATGGAATGAAAGGCTGCTGCCACAGCAGACCGACTTATTAGTTATGTTTTTTCCCTGTTTGTGTGTGGGCTTCGTATTATTTATTCCTCGAGCACAGGTAGAACCTATTTTCCTTTATATTTTGGCACACATAGCACCACTATGGTATTGGTTCTTGTCACATAAAATAGTTTAGGAAAACATAGAAAAATGTCTTAATTGGATTTTCATAGAAAGCCTTCTCTATTGGCTATAGAGTTTGTTTCCATCATTCAATGCTGAATTGCTGATGGTATATTTTATTTTGTTTCCATCTTTCTTCCTTGTCAGTTGGTAGTTTTGATCATTGACAAGGTAGAAAGATGAATATTCGTATGTTTTGTGTAAATTATGTGGAATAGAGGGATGTATAAACTATGATTTTTGACACTGCCTTACCGTGGATTAACTGTTTGCTATTGCAGCAAAACTATATCTCCCAAAAGTCAATAGATCAAGTGGAGCTGTTATAGACATGTGGATTAAGGTACTGTCTGCCTGTTTTTTCTCTTCTCTATATTCTCTCCGTTATTTTGGACACTATATTTATATCAATTTATGTTGGCAAAACACATACAGGCAAAAGAGCTTGAGGCAAATTCTGAGTATTACATTGAGCTGTTGGCAAAAGGGACAGGGAAAACAAAGGAAGAAATCACTAAAGATGTCCAGAGGCCCAAGTATCTTCAAGCACAGCAAGCTATAGACTACGGAATTGCTGACAAAATAATTGATTCAAGTTCAACGGATGCTGCATTTGAGAAGCGGGTATTTATTTCTATTTACTAACGGTATTCTCTCTAAACATTTATATAATATACTTACGATTACTGTCTGGTTCAGAATTATGAGGACATGCTTGCTCAATCAAGAGCTATGAGGAATCAACCTGGTGGCAATCCTCAAGTGTCTCCTTCAGGATTCAGGTAATCGCACAGCGAAAGGCCACTTAATCAGCTCCGAATCCTATGCCCTTCAATGCTCGTGGGTATAAAGGTCAAGCAGCCATCTCATATCTAAAGGTCAAATGGAAACTTTCAATGGAGATAGTATATGAAATCTGTATCTTGGCTGTTGAGTGACTTGCGCAATACTCAAGTTATTTTGAATTTACGTATGCTTATTTTCAATAACTAAAGAAAATGGCCAGGTTTTTAAAAATGTAAATATCGAACCATTACCGATGAAATGGACTTGATTCAGACAGACTTCATGTTTGCACAGTAGCTGGCATTGCGTCCTTGAAATTTTTGCCTTGATTTTTCTTGTCCTAGATTAACAATTTTGCAGTACTTGTTTTACAATTAAGTGAATGCATTATGACTTGATTCTTGTTGGCTAAGCAGCCCTCACATGATCATGACAAAGGTTTCCAGTGATGATTTGAAAATGAGAGGCACCGCGCTTTTAAGGTTGTCCTTGGCTTATCAGTTTCAATTTATACTTTACAATATACCTACTTGCACGAAGTGCACAACTTGAAGAAAATCTAGACAAGCAGAAACTATTTCACAACAATAGTTTACATGTTTTTGGCGTTCCCAAGAGGGAAGTGAAACAGTTGAAATAAAAAAAAATGAAGAAAACTCTATTTTTGAAACGGCCATCAGGAATTACGCTGGAGGATTGGGATAGACTTTGGGCTTCGGCTTGACCTCAATCTCGTTTACACTGCGAACGTAGATTGCATCTGGTTCGGAGCTGTATACGAAGCGAGAAGTTACGTTAGCGTAGCATGTGTACGGAAAGATAAAGAGTAAGAGATAGAACTTACAAGTTAAGTCCTGTTTTGGGCCCTTCTTCGAATGTGTAACTTGATGCAACGGCCAAGAGGCGTCCATCTCTGCTAAACGACAGTGCAGCAATGCTAGTTGGATACTTTGTGTACTGAATGAGAAAACGAAAATTTAGAAATTGTTATTGCTATACGAAAATTCTGGTCACTTAATTACTCAAAAACAAAAAGAATATAAAAACCTGGTATAGCCTCTTCTTATTGTTTCCGTCCCACACGTTAACATACCCGTCACAACCACCTGTCGCAAACGTTCCATATCTGCACAGATTTTTATAAAGCATTTACATGGTCACAATTCAGTCAACGAGTAACACGAACAATAATATCTAATTCCAAAGTTCATTTAAAAGTTAATTCTGCTCTTCATCTTTGGAGCTTTGGAAGTTTTAGGAATTCGGTAAAGGAGGAACACAGAAAGGTATAACTAAGTCAAAGATTGTGGATATTTGTAATACTGTAATACAGAACACTCATCTACTAACTCCCATGCATTTATTATACCACGCAAACTGTGAAAAAAACATCTATACCCTCTATTTTGGATGACAATATGTACTAAGAATACTTTCTTAACAATAAATTATATTTATATTTCTCAACTAGATCCTTGAATGATGGAAGCTACTGCTATTCACATTATAAATAATAGAGAAAAAATAAGTAAAAGCAATTTGAAATACTCTTGACAGAGTGTCTAATTTTAGAAGTATTTCAAATTATGTGATTTTGAACACTTACATGGGGTGGTATGCAATTGCATTTACAGGATACACAATGTCTCTTCCGGCTTCGGATTTTCTGTGACACTTGAAAGCATATCTGCACAAAGGTCACAAAACATTAACAGCTAGAAGTTGATGTATACATGCTACTTTTCCCATGGGCTGAAAGACTACATTATGAATGAACAGCAAGTTCAAAATATCTATATCACATTATCATTAAGAAGGGAAAACAGAGAAATAAATAAAGAAGTATTTACTTTTTTGCCTGGATAGCTTCTGAGAGGTCAAAGAATTCCATCGCAACACGCCCTTCAACAGAACTAAGTGCATATCCTGAATAATGTAGTTGTAGAGATATGAAAGGAAATCTCGGCTAAAAACACGACAGAGGCCTTGTTAACCATTATTTAAAGTTGTGTTATCTTTGAAAAATCAACGGTTGAGTTATAGGCAGTAGTTAGTTAAAGTTCACCTGTTCCATTTGGGTAACAGCGCACACATCTGGTTTGATATTTCAATGAAGATTCTCTTTTCTGCTCAGGTTGAGACATGTTCCTCAAATCATAGATATTAACATGTCTTCCAGCTGTTGCTACAACCAGGCGATTTCCAACCAGAGAGAGGGAGTAAACACGCTCAGGCTGTGCATATGTCCCAATGAGTGTGCGCTCTTGGCCACTTGCACCTCTGGGGTCCCAACATTTCAGGGTTTTGTCCCAACTACCAGTGATCAATTGCCCTGTGGTGACAGACAAGATATAACTAAGCATGAAATATCCTTTTAAGAATAATTTCGCGGAATTAAGTGACATAATAACATAGATGAGATGAGTTCAACATTATAGAGACAGAAAGGAGAGACCTGCAGCATATGAGTACTCAACACAACGAACAGGCGCATCATGCCTTCCTAGGATATCCTCTTTATTAGAGCTGAAGACAAGCCTGGAGCATAATAATATAAAGGGTGAATTACTCTCTTCACGGCTTAGAGATGCATAAATTACAGTTTCCCTTCCCTTAATTCAAAATCTACAATTCCCTCTATAAACAGACACAAATTGTGTTACATTTTAGTCCATTCTAGAATCAGTTTGGCAGGACGGGAAGAAAATATTTTATTTTAGAAAATAAATAAGAAATATATTAAAAATAACTGCTGAATCTTGCAACTTTCAATTTTTCTTTTCTTTTATTTCTCCTCAACCAAATATATAAATTAATTTTACATCTCCCCACTCTATTCCCCGTTTACCCAGCAAAGGTAAATGTAAACTAACCTCGAAGTGGTACAACTACAAAGAAACCTATATCCAAAGGGCTTTTTTTTTGTTTTGTTTTAGAACATATCGTTTTGGATAGATATTTAAATAAAACATTAATTTATATATAAAAGAATAAGTAGCAGTTATTTTCTATAAGTTTCATCAAATTTATTTTTTAATTCATATCTTAGTTTATAAAACATAAATTTCATTGTTTTTTATTTTTTGCTTAGAAGTATGTACGAAGAAGTTAAGATCGGCTCAAGATCGGCTCAACTTCTACGGAGAGTTAATTTTGAACTTTGGATTATCAAATCTTGGAATTCAGAAGATAAATGATGTCTTATATACACACAACATTTGGAGCTTAAAACATCTAGGTTACAGGTCAAACAAGTATGAAATTGAAGAAGAGAGTAAGAGTGTGACCGTCTAACAGTGTTGTCAGCGGCGACACTGAAGCCGGAGGAATCGTCGTGGAAGCAGCAATCGAGAACGGGGCCAGCGTGCATGAACTCTCCTCTCAAGACATTGGCGCTGGCATCATACAGCCGCACACTCTGAACCGCACAAACACCAACCAAGGGAATCAAATCATTGAGAACTGAGAAAGTGGAGCATGCATAGCATACATACCTTGTCCCATGAGGAGACCAAGAGATTGTCGCTGTGATTTGAGAACCGGAGATTGGTTATTCCGTCCGACGGAGGATTCGACAACTCTTGCCCCGCCGCAGCGGCCACCGCAGATGCCATGTTTGCGATTTGTCCAAATTTGAAAGTTGAAGGGGGTGGAAGTGAAAGTGAATAAAAAAAAAAGTGTTCAAATTTCAAATCTTAGGAGCCACGCATTCATTTTCGCGTCATGTGTATTAAAAATGTAACTGAAAATAAATCATGATCTCCCAACTAGTGTATGTACTATTTATTATTAATAAAATTAAAAAAAATAGGAGAATGCTTATTTTTTTAACAAATTTTAAATTAAATTAAATCAAATATCAAAATTAAGAAACATATTTATCATAATCAATATCATGAAAGGATGATAAAAATAATTTTAATACAATGATCTACCATCCATATTTATTTAGGAAAAATATTCAAAACATTCTTTAAAAAGAAGATGGTTTCTAAAGTCAAATTTTGGGTACAAAAGTTAATTAGACAGAATAAATGGATTAATATGACATTTGTCCATTGAAGTTGAATTGACTTTGTGCTTACCTTTTTGCTAGAACAATATTGACCTAGAAACAAACATACCCTTATTTCTACCCATTTTAAAATGCAATATAGAGTTAAATTATATAATTCTTTTCTTAAACAAATATTTATAAATATCAGATTTTAATATCTCTATTTTAATTTAAAAGAATTTTAACATATAAAAAAAATGAGAAGTGGAGGTAAGATAGTTGTAATTAATGTTTACATAATGATAGAAATGTTTTAAATGTATGAAAAAAAAATCCATACTTAAAAAGTTTACCAAAAAATTAAAAACTCACACACACGAACTACCTACAACTAACATAAATGATCCATAGACTTTTAACCAAATAGTCAACTGTATGTATTATCCAAAACACAAAGAAAGACACAAGCGGGACCTTACCTTTTGTAAAATCAAAAGAAGTAAACCAAAATTAAAGAGTATAATCAATTATTAATCATATTTTACTTTCTTTTCGATAAAATTACATTAGTTAAACATTTTTGTAATTTTAATCTCAGGTTATCCTAAGAGTATGATCATTGATTGAGTTTTGCATTAATGTTACACGGCACACTTTTCTTTTGTAGTAAGTTTTCTATTAAAGTAACACATTAATAGTATCAATCTCCCTAAAATTCTAGCAATAAAGATGATATCTTATTAAATATATCAGTTAAATTTTTAACAGATATTAATAATCCATAATGTCTAGAGTACTTATCAGTGATAGAAACTCTAAATGAGTTTCCACTAATAAGGCTCAAACGATTTATTTCATGTTAAAGGATATAATTTATTAGTAAAATTAGTAAAAAAGACATTGATTTCTTAATTTTATTTATAGCAAATAGTTTACGAAACAAATGTTTGTAAAATAATGTATAAAAATTTTCCACTATCTCAATCAACATTTTAGTTAAATTTTATTTATTTATATAAAATAGACAAAAACTCTGCTGGCCCAGTAGAGAATAATGTGGCCCATATTTACTAACCCGGCCCGTGTTTTTTTGGATTTTTTTTGTTCACCTGTTTTTTGCAAATAATTAATTAACAGAAGAAAAAAAAAACGAAGGAAATAAAAAACTCAAACGGATCTGAATTGCAAACATAGGAGGGGGGGTTTTGTTTCGCAGTGAACTGAGCGTTTATCAACACAAACAACAATTTCAGTGAATCAACACAAAAATAAAGAGAGAGAAAAACATTATTGTCTCCGTGATTTCGATTATTTGATCATGCTCTTTGCTTCAATTCCCCTTTCTGAATCCTCTTAGATTTTCTTTTTCCGAATAACATCAGATTCAATTGAATTATACCCCTCAATGCAATGGTGGTCTGCAAATGTCGCAAGGTTCCGCTCCTTTTCTCTTTCTTTGCATACAGTTCGCGCCTTTTTCTTTCCCTTTTCAAAACCCTGTTTTCTGTTTTCCCAATCACGATTGATTTGTTAGCTGGGTCAGTAGATCCGATTGGTATCGTCAATTCAGATCAACCGCGGGTGATCTACGTGCTCTTGCATTTTGCTTGATTTGATTTTTATTTTCATTTGAATATGCATTTGGGTGAGAGAAACAAGTGCTTGAACTTGAGGAGCATATAATTGATACAAGTGATTATTTGTCTTGGCTTGTCGATGTTGCATGTGGTTCTCGTTTCTCGATTATCTTGGGGAGCTATTCTAGTTGTTTGCCATTTTCTTGCTTTGAATTAGAGCTAATGCTGTGTTGTGTATTATGTTTTAGGCTACTAAGTTATATTGCTTCGTGCACAAAGTTCCTGTCTGCGGGGAATGTATCTGCTTCCCGGAGCACCAAATCTGCGTGGTAATTTATTTTTCTACAATTGTATCTTTTGTTATCATTCACTTTCAATTTATGCTATATAGCTTCTGTTCTCTCGCTCTTTCCTTCTTCATTCCCCCCTTTTGTTATTGCTGATTTTTGTTTTCATTTAATTTATTATTTGTGGTCATTTGTTTCCTGGTCCAAGACTTCGATATTTTTTGGACTGAGTATTATTGGGGATCATGCAGTCTTGTGATTTGCCCGCATAGTTATGTATGAAGCTGTAGAGTTTCCAGGGTTAAGCTGAGTCTACTTTGTAAATTTTGCAGGTCCGAACTTATTCGGAATGGGTCGTAGATGGGGAGTATGATTGGCCTCCGAAATGCTGCCAATGTCAGGCTATTTTAGAAGAGGGGGATGGATCTCAAACAACTCGACTGGGCTGCTTACGTATGTGATTTTGCTTATGTTTTCCTTCTAAATAATTTTGGCTGAGCTTTCACTGGTAACATTTATAAATTTAAATTTTGTACATAGATGTTATCCACACAAACTGCTTAGTCTCGCATATCAAGAGTTTTCCTCCTCATACTGCCCCAGCAGGATACGCTTGTCCTTCATGTTCTACTTCTGTAAGATCTATCTACCTTCCGATGGTTTCTGTCTTCTTTAGCAAAAACATATTTTTGATTGAAATTAGTTTACTAATTTATATGTTTTAACTGAAAGCTAGTATGTGGTTTCTGTCTGGTTATGTTAAAACTTGAAAATATGTTTTACGGTGTTCTTTTCCTTGAGCATTATGTAGATACAGGGAAAGAAAAGGATCGTACTCTTATGTTCTCTGCCCGGCTAACCCCGGCAATTGGTGTTTTAGGTGCCCAGAACTATGTGTACAGAGCGGGAAAGTAAAATGACATCCTATTCCCTCCCAACATTTTTTTTCTTTCCCCATTTTATTTATTCTTTTTCTTTAAACAAATTTTATTAATTACGAGTTGTAGACAGAAACTCCAGAAAGCTAACCATTCATTAGTATGTTTTAAAACGACTATTTAGTGGCTTGTCCTAGGAGGGACCTAGTCACGGAAGTAGTTTCTTAGCATGTAGAGTTATAGTATGTTTTGGAAATAGATACTCTATTAAGAATCAGCTACATAAAATGTGACTTGTTAAACCACTATTGTGATTATGTTTTCCCCTTTACCTTTTAAAACTAACTTTAGACAGTACAGTAGTACGGTAAAATTCTCAATCATTTTTTTTTTGTCCATGTGTCGTTTGATGAAATAACTGTACAGATATGGCCTCCCAAAAGTGTGAAAGATTCGGGGTCACGTCTACATTCCAAGTTGAAGGAAGCTATCATGCAGGTGATTTATGAAGTTGATAGTATATGATTGTCTCACTTTTATATAGTTTGAGATATAGTGGGGTATATTTCTTGACATACAGAAATCTAGAACAAGCTTGTTGCATCAGTTATGAATTATAAATGACTTGGGACTTGACTGTTATATTCATAGCACTTTTATTTTTAAGAGAATCCCTCTTGTTCCAGGTCTTTGTCGGCCTTCATTCTTTGATGAGTACAATGAAATAGTATTATATGGAATGTCAACATTCTTTGGTGCTAAGACCTATTGAACTTATCAGGCAATCAGTAGAATTTATTTACTAGCAAATGCCTGGACTACGTATATACTCTAATATATTAGTTTGGGTTTCATTTCCATCTAATTTTTGTTCAGCGTCTTCGTGGTCACTGTGGAATGGATGATGTTCAGGATTATGATATACCATCTGGGAAATTTAGTCAAGGCATCGTGTCTGATTCTTTGTTAAATGGACAGTATTGAATATTAGTGCTGTACCACTGATCAATAATTGTGGTTGTAAATTGTTGATTATTATTGCTGAAAAAGTTACCATTTCTATAAATCACATAAATCCGCACTTCCTTTCCGTTTTTTTGTCTAGATGATTTTATATATATAGACACCTACAGTTTTTTTTTTCTGTTTTATCCTCATCATATAAATAAAATTTTCATTAGTTTTTCTCTGTTTTTGTGCAGTCTGGTATGGAAAAGAATGTTTTTGGAAATCATCCAGTTTCAATGACAGAATCACGTAGTCCTCCGCCTGCTTTTTCTTCAGATCCATTGATTAATAGAGAAAATCATGGAAATTCAGACTCGGTTGATGGATTCTCATCGGCAACTGGTTCAGAACTACCTAAGCTTACAGTGGGAGATATTATCGAGATAGATGGTGCTAACTCAGCAGGAAATTTCATGAAAGCCTCAAGTCCTGTTGCTGTAAGAGGATATTTTCAGTGCACTGTTATTGTGTTTGCATTTATCTATCCTCTTAAAACTTTAATAAGTAGGCTGAATTTTCACGTTTTTATTGCAATGCGAGTTGTATCTGATTTCATGTATTTCATATTTTTTTTAATATAGTTTTGTTTTTATTTCAATCAATTTAGCCTGGTGCTACCACAAGGAAGGGCTCTGTCCATGTTGAACGACAGAATTCTGAAATTTCTTACTATGCTGATGATGAAGACGGGAATCGGAAGAAGTACTCAAAACGAGGTGATATTGTCTTTTTGAATGATTTTTAGTATTTTAAAATTGTGATTAAAACTTGACACATGTCTTCATCTCTCCTTTTTGTTATAGCTTGTTAATTTAAATTTCATCTTCGAAAGTGTAGGCCCATTCCACCATAAGTTTCTTAGAGCTTTGCTTCCTTTCTGGTCTAGTTCCTTACCAACTCTACCAGTGACTGCACCTCCAAGGAAAGATGCAACAAATGCAACTGAAACCTCAGAAGGCCGTACACGGCATCAAAGATCATCAAGGATGGACCCAAGAAAAATTCTTCTTCTGATTGCAATTATGTATAGCTCTTCACTTCATGCTAATATATAATAATCCAAAGTAGGAAGTGCAGTAGGGGGTAAAAGATGAAAAAATTCTGGGATCTGAAATTTGGGCGGTTGAAAATATGTTTGAGCCACTGATGATGATTCCTAACGAGGAATGTTTTGTTTAGGGCAAGTGGGGAACAACTGGGTTAGTGAGCCTGTTCTTTTATTGCAACAAGTAGTATGTATCCGAGGGTTAAAGTGCTTGCAGTCTCTTTTAAATTTATTTACCCTACATCTTCGCAATGCTGATACGGAGTTTCTGTTGTGGTATATACTGCTAGTTTTTAACTGATGAAGTTATTATGATGATCCATTTGCAGGGCTTGCATGGCGACTATGGGTATATTGTATTACAGACTGGTGCAACGGGGTCCAGGGGATGAGCTTCTTAATGATGAATAAATTTGCAATGTAGCTCTTAAGATCCGGAGACGCTCAGTGGCTCCCATTTTGGATATTGCTGGTTTTTTGTTGCTTCTGCTGCTTCTTATCTGCTTGGCTTCTTTATTTGGACCAGTCACTGTTTTGGCCAACATACAAGTAGATTGTTGATATTTTTCATCTGAATGGCTATGACAGTGACTTGTTACATAAAATCATAGTCAGCCATCTTTGCTCTTTGCCCTCAGTTTTGGTGCCCCTCTTGGAATGTAATTGCAGATTCAGATTAAAATATTGCTCTCTTAATTGGATTAGGTTGTCTTGGTGATTTCAAATATAATTCGCACATTGTTAGTCAGTCAACATTTTCATCTGTAGTTGTTTTATACAAAACAAACTCATACAAAGTTGTTATGCATTATATATTTTGATAGACCTGTGATCTGTGATGTGAAGATATGATCATCTGCATCTGCAATGATGATACAGCATGTTAATGATCTTAATCTTTTTGATTTGGTGAAGTGTAGGACGTGGAGCAGTATTTCTGTTCCATCAGAAAATTGTGAAGGAATGCTATAAAACTCCGCAGCTGGGACCATTCATTTGAGCCTACAAATCATAGGCAAGAATGCCGTGAAGTCAGCATTAGGGTGCACTCCATTTTATCGTTTAGGACGAAGATATTATGGCACCCATCAGATAAAAATATTCAATTAATAATTCAAAATAATAGTATTTTAACTATAATTATTCTATTTTTAATTTAAAATTCTAATATACGTTGTTATATTATTAAAATGGGTCGTCAACAAAGTAATATTTTCTTATCGTTTATAACCTTAGACTAGAAGACCTTTACGTTTTTGGTTGCGAGGAAAGAAAGTAAGAAGCCAAACTTTTGCTATTTAAATTGTGGGGAAATAAAATAAATTTAAAATTCTGTTTCTAGAAGACAATTCTTATTTTTCTAATTCCCTCTTCAGACAAAGAAAAAGACACATTGGCTACGTTTCTTTTATCTCAATTTTATTTCCTCATTTTCTGTTTTTTTTTTTCAAACAGATATATCTGCATAACCTTCTAATATTTTTTTTTTCTACAAATTTTTCTGCTTTTTTAAGAGTAGCTTAATATGTTTCTCAAAAATCAAGAAATATAATCTTTTTTAAGTTTTAATAAAATATTTTAATCATTTTACACATTTTAATATTATATTACATTAATGTCTATATATATATATAATAAGAATATAAATTATAAAAAAAGTAATTAACGTTATTTTGAACTTAGTAAATCATATTTACAAGCAATAACACATTTTAAATTGTAAAAGTTGACTTAGAATTTTGTTTTGATTATTAAAATCTTACACATTCTTTTTTTAAGGGTTGACAAAGTACAATAATTTAATTAACATGTATTGACTCGAGTAGAATTAAAAATGAGTAAAATTCAATTTAGCTCACCTTTTATAAGTCAGAAATTTTGTAATCAAAATCAACCTAAAGTTAGATAGATCAATTTAAACATATTTTATTCTTCTATATACCTATTGCATTACCATCAAAATATATTGACTGGACCTACCTTTTATAATAGTACAATAAAAATGTTTCCTTATATCAATAAATATTAACCATAATTAAGAAATGACACTATAAAGATAAGTAAAATTCAAAATATGGACTTTGGAAAAAAATAAATGAAACATCTAAATCATTCAAAAATTATTGAATAATATTTTAGTAAAAAAACTCAAAGTGTTTCAACTTACATAATTAAAAGTAATAAACAATTATAATAAAAAAATTATAAAAAATAGTTAATAGGTTACAAGTAAACTCACTTTCAACCCAATCTATTTAACCGTTGGGTTGGGTGAGTCACGTTAAATTTGATCTACATTTTAAAAATAAAATATGTTTTCTCAACCTAACCCGGCTTCGTGAGTTTGATTGATTCACGAATTTAAATTCATTTTTACACTTTTAATTCTTTCTTTTTAAATATATAAGTAATAGTATCTCAGGGTGGCTAAGTTAATATTCTTACACAACTATAACAATTCAGCAGTAATAATGAAATGATGATAAGTGTGAATTACATTATGTTTTCTTTTAATCGAATGCTATGTTTCTTTAAATAAGTATTGGCTCGCTTTATACAACCTTTCTACCTCTTTGGATTTGAAAATATAAGAAACACATTATAAATAAATAATTCTCACAGTTGACACACTGGTAACTGAAAGATATGTTTGTTGATCTGACAATTGGTATCTTGGTGCAGTTTCTTACATATTACCTTCTAAGAAATAGTTTTACAAACATGTGCCAAACTCCATTGTCAAAGCTACGATCAAATAAACCCATTTTATTTCAGAAGTCAAAGCAAATATTAAATGTATTAATTAAAATTCAGACGCCTTTAAAAAATCCGAAAAAATAGGGTGCTTAGTTTTCATTCTAGAAGTCAAACTCATTCCAATATTAAATTGGATATTAGGGCTGAACTTCTTCCTTTCTCACCTACTATTGATTTAGTAGTTCAGATCCTCCAATTATCTAGAGTTAAATGGTTGACAAACCAAAAGTCAATTTTTTAAAATAAAAACGAAGGGGCCTATTATTTGAAGCCATTGAAGTCAACTATTATACTTAGATCAAAATTAATATAATGTTTCCCTTCATTGACTTGCATGCATGGTCTTCTCCTAAGAGGGTTTTCTTGGATGATATTATGCATCAACCCTACAAAAGATCCTACCCAAGGAAGTGTTGCTTCATTCATGCTGCATTGAGATGTTTTGCAATTTTTATGGCTATATGTTTTAGGAAATTACTATGACATGTAAGTACCTAGTTTTTACTTTTTGCTATTTTTAATGGAATTTTAAATATTTATGATAAATCAATCAATAAATATTTCAGAATTTATCTAGTCATATATATACACATATATGAGAGAGAGAGAGAGACTTTGATTGTTATTTCAGTTACAAAGTTCCAAACAGTTTCTTTATATGAGTCTTACAAAGTTAATTAATTTAATTTAAAGTAAATATCAATGTGAGTTTTGATGATGGCAATTTATGAATAATGTTTATGGACTCTAAAAAGTCAATAAAATAACCTTGAAGCCATTTTATATGTTCACGTGATTCTGATACCCGTACAATTGGAGAGGACGTTATTGTTAAGTTAAATAACAATGATAATGATTATAATAATCAAATGGGTGTATTGATTAGAGAAGCCACGACCTAGCAGTGGACTGCACGTTCCAATATTTTGAAAAATATAAAGTAAATTTATTTTTTTTTTCCATGTTAAACATAAGTTACTTTAATATTCTCCATCTTATATTTTTTTTTAATTTTTAATCTTAATTTATTTATTAACTAACTTTAAATTTAAAAAAAATAAAAAATATTATTTTTCTTTAAAATAACTTATAGACATGTCTACATATTCCTTCTCAAAGACAAATTTCTTACCTATGTTTTCCTTTGTAAAATAGATATCCTAAAAGGAATTGAGCATTTCTTAATACAAAAATGTTATGAAATTATAAAACATGTATCTCTAAAGTTCTATAAAAGAAATAATTATTGTATTTTCATTTAATTTCTTTTGTTATTTTCTTTAAGGTGCAATTGTTATTTTCTTTTTTTCTTCTTTTCAGTCTCTTGTTTTTATTCGTCGAAGTAGAGGTAACATGAGTACTTTCTATCTTTTCTATTTTATCTTGTTTTTATCTTTTACCTTTTCAAGAGATGAGCTTATTCAAAGATCATGTCTTTTCCAATGAGTTAATGTTAATGGGTCAATAGTGAAACAATAATTAAATGTTTAAGTTAGAAAGACTAAGTGATCTACAATATGATTATTATTTATCATAAATCATAGGTGGGTGATGAGTGATTTAGTGTTAAGATTATAGATGAGTGAATGCTGTTAAATAATAGATGAATGATATATACAAATTGATTATTAAAAATAAAAATAAATGTTTTTTTATTACAGCGTATGTACTTAGTTATTTTAAGCATAATAAAATTTAAGTTCAATTGATAATCTGAATCAAATTATTAAATATATTAAGAAATAAAAAGTGAATAAAGATTTATGTAATCAAGTTCTTTTTGAGAATTTTTAAAAGCTATCATATAGCAAATCTAAATTATTCACACGAGAACATATAATATTACAGAATTTTCAGAAGCTACCCTATAGCAAAATTTAAATTGTTCACTCGAGAGCATATAATATTATAGAAATATCAAGAAACATGTAAAGGCATTGTTGAAATATTTATGTCTTTAAATGTTTTTAAGAAAATATCTTTTACTTTTTAATATAATCTATTTGAAATAATTGATAAATATTATAACATATATATATATATATATTTATATTTTTAATGTTTATTTTGGGATGTTAAAAATTACATTCATCCTCTCTCTTCATCAACCTTTTTCCACATGAACAATAAAAAAAATACTAGTTATAAAAAGTTAAAATAACAAGTAATTTTTTTAAAATAATTTTTTAAAATAACTTAGTTTGTAGAAAAACTAATTTTAAAATAATTATTTTTCATCTCTCTTTTTTTCTAAACGAAAAATTTTATATATATATATATATATATATATATATATATATATATATATATATATATATATATATATATATATATATATATATATATACATACACAATATGTTGTAAACTATAGGATTAATTCACAGTAACCACTATACTTCATGTTATAAAATATAGACTTACATCAAATAATAAGGTTGATCTTAAAGTAATTTTAAAATACTTTGTGAAAAACAATTCTTTAAATTTAACAAGTCTATTTGATTGAATTTAATTGATTAAATTTTTATTTTAATTATTTTGAAAATGAGTAACACGTTGATTTTCCTATTCTCGAATTAACCATTGATTAATATATATATATATATATGTATGTATGTATGTATTTCAATTTGTAGCAATACAAATTATATGTATATATATTTAATGAAGGGACAGAATAGTTAATAAAAAATAGTAGTTGTAAGAAATAGCTAATCAAATGCCAACTGTTTTATAATATGAATCAGCCAACAAATAAATAAAAATAAATACATGCACAAAAACCCTTTTCCTTTAATTAAAGTCGTGCCTGCCGGTTTCTAAAGTTTCTTTTTTTGGTGCATGCTTTATACACTATTTTTTGCAATTTATATTGTAATATATATACACACACGCCAATGATCAACCATAAAGGCGAATACATATTATTTTTTTTAGTCTAAAATGCAGACGCATGCATTGCCAGAAACAGAATCTCATTTTTCTATAGCCTTCCAGAGTTTATAAATAAATTATTGGTAGTTAAGTTATTAAGTACAAATTTAACAGCTAAGCAACCTTTGAAATATTGATTTTTTGAAAAAATATTAATTGCTAGAAAGAGAGCCAGTTATTCACGATGAAGATATTTTGAACTTCAATATATTGTTTATTCAGACCCATACCAAAATTAGGCATCACACATCCGTTTTGGTCCTTTCCTTATTTAACCCATAAAAGGTAAGTCAGTATAAGAATTTGCAGGTTTCTCAGGTTACGTAAACAAAATCTTAAAAAATAAATAAATTAATACCAATATTACAATAATAATTTATTTTAATATTTCACATATTTATGATATTTTATGAATGTATCATTAACAATAAAAGTAAGTTAAATAAATATAAGATTAACATTTACATTAAATAAATATATCAAAATTATTTTTTTTATAAAAAAATTATTATCAAAGTTACTAAAAAATTATAATAATTAATCATCGTCTTGACTTTAAAAATATTATTATTGTTTTTTCATTTTAATAATATTAAAAAATAGGAGAATTTTGGGAAAGAAATAAATTCTTTTAACTATAGATAAAAGATTGTTTAACATTATAAAATAATTGTTTACAGTTGGATAAAAAAGAATTGCGCATAGAGTTAATAGACTAATTGTTGATAGATATATAATTACATTGGGTTACCTTATATTTATAGAAAGAGAATATTAATTAAGTGAATACTTTTCTCTCTAGTTTGCATTTTTCTCGTTCTCAATGTAAATAATTTGCACTTAATTTACTTTATTTATTTTTTTATAGAGAGTATTACGTAAAATGAATTTTGTTACAAGAGAAAGAGAAGAGATCATTCAATGAAATGATGAAAGTTCAAGATTAAAAAAAATTAAATCATGCTCTTTTTAAGTGATAATCTATAATCACATAACTTTTAGATTAATCCACATAGGGTTCTGAATCTGTAATTTTTTTTTTATAAAATTGTAATTATAAATTTAGTCTGTAAGTTTTTTCAAAATTAAGCAAGTTTAGTGTATATTACTTTTAATCTTAATCATTCAAATATGATATTACTTACTAGAATCGTTAAACCCTAATCATTAACTTTATTTATATGTATAAGGCTATTATTCAAAGCTATTTTATAATCCACTTTCTTAATTAGATTCTTCGATTACATTAATCTCTATAGGCTTTGAAGATTCCCCTATTACTTGCTCTACAAATGTATTGGCAAAAATAATTATATATTTGACCATTCATAGAAGGTAATTCGGGTTTAGTTTTGACTTTATTAATTGATAGTGTTTAACTGTCGGTTTTCAATACATGATATTGTTATCGCAGTTTTTTATATGCTGATAAAACAATCATAGTTTTTTATATAAAAATTTATCATAGTTTATAAAGTACATTTGCAAACTTAAAAAAATTATTGCAAAGTTCATTTGAATAATTTATCAGTGTTATTATGAAATTTGAAGCGTGTGACAGTTGCTATGAATGAAGATACTTACGCGTAAACTCTACCGTGCAAACTGGCGTGAACATCGGTGATTAGTTAGATAGTGACACAACTACTTTCTAATTCATCTCAAACACTAATCATTTTCTCTTCTTCTTTTCCACACTTTTTTTTTTTCTTTGGCCACTTATTGTTCATCATACAACCTCTAATTTTACATTTTAGAGTGGTTAATAACACTATATTTCAATACACTTTCACACTACACTTAGTAAAGATTACCACAAAAAATACATTTTTAATTAACCTAAGATAACTCCAGTATCAATTCATTAATTTTTAAAGATCAATAAAATTGTTAGAAATAATGTTGAGGAATAAGCACAACACGATTATATTGTGGCTTATTCTTAAAATTGATCATGGAAATGTAGTAATTGTGGTCCACATTTTCTATAATAATAAAAAAAAACAGTTAATACAGTAAAAAAAAAAAACGAAATTACCAACATGAAAAAAATATGTTTTTATAGTAGTTTCATTTTATACATGCAGACAACTACATTTCTTCAATAGCTATTCAACGGTTTTCTTAATCTGCCACTCTAAAAACCTAACTACTTTTCTTCAATATGTATCTGTAGGTCCATTATTCTATTTTGAATTAGGAACATTGCGATTTCTGTCACATATTCGCCTTTTTTTATTTATTTTTTTTATTTTATAAATAACGCGTTTTGAGTTTAAGAGTGTGAGTGACTAGTTATTTTTATAGTAAATAAGTTTATTTCGCCAATTTCAGTTGTTTGTTCAGATATTAGTAAGAAGAATATTTGAGAATATTATTATTATTATTATTATTATATATATATATATATATATATATTTAAAATTTCACTCTACATTGACAAAATTCTCCTTTTTCTGTCTCCAATAATATTAAATTATTCATCGTAAAAAATATTTCCTTCAATACTACATTATTTATTTTATTTCTAGTGAAATATTTAAAATAATAATTAGCCAAATATGTTTTTGTATAAAAAATATATAAAATTACCTTTTTTTTAAAGTAAATACTATCATAATTGATAAACTTCCTTTACACAGTATATTATAATTAGAGTAAAAAAAACACTTACAAAAAAAAAAATCAAGACTGATTTCTTAAGATACTGAGATGCATTAGGAGACTGGCATCTTTTAATGTATATATTGTCGAATTATCTATCAATCATGTTAGATGTTGGATTATACTTCTTCCAATTAAAAGTAGTTTTTCACTATTTAATTAGCTTTCTTTTTACAAAAGTTTAATTGACTTTTTTACACTATTCCAAATAGAATAACTTAACAAAAATAAGAATGATTTGCGAGAAAGCCATGAAAAGGACTTCAACACACAACATGTTAGTTAAATACAGGTTCATAAGTATTAACAAAAGAAAAACATGAGTTGAGGGAACTGAATGAGTTTTGGAGTGCTTGGGAGGGTACATGAACCCAGTTGGTAGACATCAAACAACACAGTCCGAGGGAAATTAAATTAGACATTAAGAATGTTGGACAGACATGAGACACAACTTCAATTTCCCCATATCGATGTCATTTTCCTTCTTTCTGTCTAACACAGATAGTTGTTGCTAAATTAATATCATATTCTGGGCCAGCAACGACATTTTTCATTCTCCTATTTTTGTCTCTAACGAACCAAGTCCCACATCGGTCTCATTCAGCAATACTTGATCATTGTATTTCTTTCTCACCTGAGAAGGAAGTTATAAGCTCATTCAAGGATTATTATTTTAATAAGAATCAATAGTATTAGCTGAATCTTTTAATCTATAACTGGTCTCGTCAATGACTAGTGGAGATTAATTTCAGGGTATTAGTTCTTTGTCAGCGCTTAATTATTTCCAATGATTTTGGGATCTTTTTCCAAAGATGGATCCAATCCCTTTTTGGCATTACCTGAGGTTGTTAGGTATAAATGTACTACTAGTGTTCTCTCTTTTCCCATCCTTAGAATACTGAAACAAAGCAAGTTTCTTCAGTTGTTGCATACTAGCACACACTAAAACAAGAGAACCCTTTTTCATCTCACAGATTCTAACAAGAATGGAATCTTCTCAACAGATTTCTGAAGAATGGGGTTCTCTTTGTGGATTGCACACAACTGAAGAAGCTGACTTTATGGCTCAGTTGTTTGGTGGTACCAACTATTCTGTCACAGAAAAGCACTATGGAAATACCACTTTAGGCTTTTGGCCTGACCATGAATCCACAACAGTGACCATGAAAGGCACCGATAGCAACTCATGCTTCCTTTCAAATGTTACAGACATTAATTTATGTTTTTCACAAGGGAGTAGCTGCAGCATTGATAGTGGTAATAGTATGTTTTCTCCTACAAGTAGTGGACCATACTCCTGTGATCCAGCAACAAACTTTGACTCTGTGTCCATGGCTTTTTGCCTGGGAGATGCCCAATTTAGTCCACATGCTTTTCAGTGTAATGACTACTCAAGTCAACAGATAAATGAAAACACTGATGAAGAGTCAAGTCTAGACCCAGTGGCTCTTGCTAACAACAATTTGCAGGCTAAGAGGGAGTATGAGATGATGGTTTCTGAATATGTACAAGAGGTCAGAAGTGCAAACCTGGAGAACCTAACAAAAAGACCTAGGAGTTCAAAAGAGGTAGAAATACCATATTTCTGCTTTTTTTTTTTTTATTCAGAATATTTTGAGTTATGTTGCTTACTTGTGTTGACTCTGATCATGATTTTATTATTTGCAGGTCTCAAAAACTTTGAGGAACGCTAAGTTGAAGAAAAATTCAAAATGTGCTTCAGTGAACAAGAATGAAGATGATGGAAGCTTGAACCTCCAAGGGCTTGGATGTTTTTCACAGGGTGACTCTAATGCTTCTCTGAAGCCAAATGGAGGAGCATCGAAAGATCATGCACCTCCAAATTTGCCTCGAAAATCAAGAGCAACTAACGGTCCTGCCACTGATCCACAGAGCCTTTATGCAAGAGTAAGTCACCCTTTATAGAAGCACATTTCATCAATGAAACCACAGTAACAATTGCACAAGTGTGATCACTGTGCTAAAAGGGTTTTTCCTATTGGGTTGTGCAGAAGAGAAGAGAAAGAATAAATGAAAGGTTGAGAATACTGCAGGGTCTTGTCCCCAACGGAACTAAGGTAACTCTCTCTGTTAATTGCACTGTTGCTCAGCAATTGGTCAGTGTTCAAATTCTCATGTTCTTTCTTCCTAAATTGTAGGTGGATATCAGCACCATGCTTGACGAAGCAGTGCAATACGTTAAGTTTCTACAGCTCCAAATTAAGGTAACAATTAGGAAAACCTTCCCATTAGCTTTTTCCAAAGATCTTCTGATTATTAATTCATTTTGATTTGGATGAAACAGCTTCTGAGCTCTGACGATATGTGGATGTATGCCCCAATAGCTTACAATGGCATAAACATTGGACTTGACCTCGCCATTTCTCCAACCAAAGGAAGATGAATTAATGTGATAGTATAGCAACTAAAGAGGTTACAGCATTTCATTAACCTAGATTTCCACTGTGATGTTTTAGTCTATTCATTTCTGTAATGTTACTCGATCCTGCAAACTATGGACACCATTCATTAATCAAACAAGTCCTTTCAAGAAACCAGACACCAGTATGTGTCTGCTTTCTAATGTTTCATGAAAATTAATGTTTTTAAATATCACGTGTGTATTCTACAATTTGAGTTCACTGTGTAACTACTTGGATCACTTGGTATAGTTAAACTAAAAGTAATTCGGTTTCATTTTTTAAAGTCACCTTATTAATAAAAAAACATTTAACTATCTTTAATAGATCTTTTAGTAAAATATCGAATTATAATATTATAGGCAGAAAAAATATAGTTGAGAATATGCCATACCTTGTGATCAAAATATATGGTTCTTCTAATCAGTAACAGTAAAAAAAAAACAACATTTTGTTATTTCATTTTTATTTGGATTTGATAAACTCTGCCTATTTATTTTATTGGTATTAATAAGGGGATGGTGACAATTTTGCGCGCGTACGGACCATGATGTTCATATTTATAATTATAATCATGTAATAATTTATCCAAAATAATTAATTTATTAATGAATAAATAACAACTAATAGGAGACGCAAACACACGTCTACGGTGGTGATGCTTCAGTTGTGATTCTAAACCCGTGCTACGCTATTCATTTATTGGATTGTAAGTACATTTTTAATATTACGGATAATTCATGAACTAGAATAATTAAATTTAAATATATCTTTTGTTCCAATAAATTATGGAGCTGAAAATAAATAAATATATATAACGAATAGAAATATAATCAAATTAAATAAATTAGAGGAAGACAATATATTTAAATTAAATAACTATATTTAGGAATGATGAACTGTCGAAGGACTTCAGACCACCTTATATGCAAACATGTTCCAACAAGTTCTACTAAATATAGGCACTGAGAAGAGAATATACATTGAATCGATAATAACTTAATATGATACGATGTGTTAGCTGTATAATGAAAAAGAGAAAATATTAATATTACGATTATAATTAAATAAGAAAATAAAACAAAACAAATTATAGAATATTATGTTTAAAAAATTTGATGGTCTTCGTCTAATTTATGATGCTCAGACAATCTCATATTATACTTTATGTCTAAAGATGATTTGATCTTATTATTTCTCTTCTTATGTAATAAAGTGTTTTCTAGTGTTTTGTAACATCCATAGTATCAATAATAAGTTTTTATCTTTGGCTTCTCTTCTGCAGTCTGTTCTTTCTCTCTTTTATTCTTGGTTGATAGAATATAAGAGAATGTTGAAACAAATCATAAGAAATAACCTTTTTTATGAACCACAAAGTGTAGAGCAATATCTAGTTAAAATAATTAAGATAATAATAACACTGTAATTAATTCGTGGCTAAGGCTTTGTAGCATGAGATATCTTACGTGTAACATTCTTAAATTGGAGTGTAAGAGGAAGAAGAATCTCACGCCAGGTTGAATCTCTCATCTAACCAAACGGGTACTCACGTACTCACAAAGGATATATAAAATACAGCAAATCTTGTTAATCATTCGTATGTCGAGGAATATATTGTTGTCTATATATTCCAACACCATAAACATAAAATATGATTGAGAATGTAGAACACTGCCCTGAAGCCAGAACTGGTGCTCACATACAAATCATAAATTTTGTGCCATTGTTTCATATATGGATTATAGCCCAGATTTCCCAACTCACCATTACCATAAATGGCTCAACTGGGCACAAGAATCTCGCATTATATCGATCCACGTAATGTCTGCAGAATCTCTATAACTGAAAACTGAGTTGAAATGATGAAGAGAATGTGGTAGGTTTTTCACAGCTCTAGAGGGGACAAAAACACAGTTAGCAGATAATGCTGTCTAGTTTTGAAAACAGTTTTCAGAATGGCAGACTTATCACCACGATCTCTAGCCGTCCTTCTTGCACACGTCATTTTTTATTTTGTACAATACATAATTCATATAATATCATATTCAGGGCCAACCCCACGTCGGTCTCACAATTAACAGGTGTAATTCTCTTTGTACAACTCTCCAAATCTCCTCATTCTCACTCACAAGTACTTTTATATTGTCCTTCTCTCTCATGCGTGGAAGGAATTTTCAGGTTTTGGAAATCTGCATAGAGCTTCCTGAACAATGATATATTCATATTCTAATGAATGAAAACCAAATAATTTTCATCAGTGCAAGTCATATCCCACAAACACAAATTAATCATCTGTTTAGAGTTACTCTGTGGACCATGTCCATGAAAAAAAGTACTTAGGAAATGGGACCTCTTTAGTTACAACTTATAAAGTGGTCCCATATAAGGGTGTAGGACTTTGTCAGATGCTAATTATTGGCAATTATGAATTGAGATATTTTTATATGGATGAAGTCAATCCTTAGTGGTTTATGATTTCTACTTGTTGGGTATAAATAGAGTGCAGTTCTCGTTCTATAAGTGGGCTTCTTCAATAACAGAAGAAAAAGAAGAGCCACACCTAAGAAAGAAAATGAATCCTACTGAGCAAATTTCTGAAGAATGGAGCTCTCTCAGTGGCTTTTGCACAGCTGAGGAAGCTGACTTCATGAGCCAGTTGCTCGGCAACTGCTCGCTCCCTGAAAATCTGAGTGCAAATTTCCACTTGGGAATTCCATCTGCCACATGGCCTGGCCATGAATCAACCATAGTGACCGTGACAAGCATCGATGAAAGTCCATATTTTCCTACAACCGCTGATAATAGTACTTATTTATGTTTTTCACAAGGAAGTAGCTCCACTTCTGATAGTAGCAATATATTTCCTACTACAAATGGCAATAAACACTGCTTCAATGACCCATACATGTCCTTGGGTTTTGCCAAGTTCAGCCCATATAATGTTCAAGGGAGTGACACCCAACAGATGAATGAAAACACTGATCAAGATTTAGGTCAAGAGGTTATTGCTGACAAGAATTCGCTGGATCACCAGGAATGTGAAGTACTGGTTTCTGAAGCAGCAAAAGAGGGTATAACCATCAATCTGGAGAAGTCAGGAAAAAGATCTAGGGGCTCAATGCAGGTAGAATAGCATAAATTATTGTTCTTTTCGAAATAAACCACTTACTAATGCTGTTTCTTAGTCCTATAATAATATAGTTATATAAGCATTTCCTTTTCCAGCAGAATGAGTTTGGTTTTGTGTGGTTCTTCTCATCATGATTTGATGATTTAATGATTTCGTAGGTACGAAAGAGCAAGAAAAATGCTAAATCCGTGAAGAAACCAAAATCTGATTCTAGAAGTAACTCTGAAGAGGGTAGAAGTCCTGATCTTCAGGGTTGCTGCTCAGAGGATGATGACTCCAATGCTTCTCAGGAGCTAAATGGAGGAGGATCTTCAAGTTTGAGCCAAGAGGATTCTAAATCCCTTAAGCTGAAGGGGAAAAAATCAACAGCTAGTAGAGGTTCTGCTACTGATCCACAAAGTGTATATGCAAGGGTATGTGCTTCATCAGATTAATCCATTCTAATAATTTTATGAAGTTTTATTGTTTTCAATGTACTGTAAAATGTAAAGGATATGATCTCAAGAAATTTTGCTTTTTGCATAATGCAGAGAAGAAGAGAAAGAATAAATGAAAGATTGAAGATCCTACAAAACCTCGTCCCCAATGGAACCAAGGTAGATTTCTCAATCAATATCCAACTACTGCCAAAGTCAAACAAGTGGTTGACTTAAGATGCTGAATTTTGCTTCCTCATGAATTGCAGGTAGATATCAGCACCATGCTTGAGGAAGCTGTTCAATATGTGAAGTTTTTACAACTCCAAATTAAGGTAACAACTTGAGTTGAGATCATCCAAATTTTAGTTCAGTGTAAAAGATTTTTTTTTTTTTTTTATATTATAAGATAGAGACTAATTGTGATTTCAATTTAACAGCTTCTGAGCTCTGATGACCTATGGATGTATGCTCCTATTGCTTACAATGGAATGAACATTGGACTAGACCTCAATATTACCCCGACCAAACAGCCATAAGTATATTGATGCAGCAATTTGGGAGCTACCTTTTGTCACGCTTCTATTATGTTCATAAGTGTGTATTAGCTGCCATTTAATCATAAAGAAGTTTGAGATTCTTTTTATTCATAAAGTAAGAGTTGATTAATTAAGCGAACCTTATGTATTTTTTTAACCATGAGAAATCATTTTCGGTTGATTTCCTGGTTGTTTACTCCTCATACTTTTAACAATCTATGTTCGGTTTCACCTTATATATAATGTTTTTGAAGATAAAGTGACTCTTGCAACTTCAAATATTAAATGAGATTGAGTTTGATTATCTGTGGAAATAATTTTGATCATTATTTTTAAGTCAAACTAGATTAATCCGAGACAAAATGTCAGAACATTAATGGACAATAAAAAATATAGTAATTTTTCTTCAAAAGAGAATTCTAATCTGGTTTCAAAGCGTAACGTAAAACACTACCAGAGAATTAAAGGTCCTCCTAAGGGTTTTTCTTAACACGCAACAGCGACACGATTATAAAAAATCGTTGTTATAAAAAATTATAGAAGCAAAAGACAAAAATTGTAATTATAAGTGAAAATAAAATATTGGGACCAATTTCATTTCTTTTTTTCTTCAATAGTGAATCGAAAATAGTTTCAAATGCTGCATCTAGCTAAGCTAAAAAGCAGTGTTTATTTTTTCTGCGTCCTATATTTTTTAAAAGAATTATTTTATCCTTTATAATGACTTTTGGATTATCTATTTTAGAAATTTTCCAGAATTTCGGGACCATAGTTTCTTCAATAGAATTACAGGAACAAGTTTTTCAAAACATGAGAAATACATTATATAATGAGTTTTCTGAAATAAGGCTTTTGAAACAAGCTTTTGTGATGTTTTTTGAATTTTCTGTAACAAACTTTTCAAAACATATGAGATGTATTTTAGAATAGAATTTTCAGAATAAACTACCAAAAAATACAAGCTTCCTACCAGACCTACCAGTTTACTCTCTCTTTCTTTTTCTGTCTCTCAAAGAGTGCAGTGGTAATAGAGAACAAATGTGTAATTGAAGGTGCAGCAACTACGATGACAACAGTGATGGCGTAATGTATGAGGAAGGTATTCCAAATTTCTTTACTGTTAGGAAGGTAATAATCATGGGGGTGCAAAAGAAAAAAACCAAAAATCAATGATATGGCATGCTTATTTATGCTATACTATTTCTAACTAATTCTTAATAAGATTTAAAATATCAATCCTTTTAAATACAAAATAAGTTCATAAAAAAATGGGAGGTATTCGTTTCATTTTTTATACCACATTACTACAAATTTGATTGCAAAAACAGGTTAGGAAAATCTCCTTTACACATTACGAAATCATTTTGATGTGTTACAGCTGTACGTAATTACATATTAGGAATAAACTTACATTCATTTTTAGTTTTCATAATTTCCTAAATATGTGACTTTGATTTTTTATAAAAAAATTAATTACATATTTGATTCTTTATTCTTTAAAATTAAATAATTATAGTCTGCTTCTAATACGTTTTCTAAACCTAACATAAAATATTAACTTATCTGTAACAGAAAGTCTAATATTAATTAGTTATTCACTTAAAACATTGATAACAATATTTAAAAAGTTTTAGTACCTATTATCGTTGAAAATAAGTTAGCATTTTTTTAACAATTAGATCATATATTGAAATTTTATCAAAATTGCTTAATTTAAAAAAAAAAAATGAGAACCAAATGTGTTGCTAAATTTTATAGACTAAAATTACACAATAATTATAAAATAAAAAACCAAAGTATGCCTAATAAGTAATTGCAATACAAGAATGCGAAAAAGGCGTTAGCTTGTAGCAAGAAAAAAAACATTCTACCAATACTGATTCGATTGTTCGGACGTTATCTACAACATAAATATGGTACTCGTGCAATATGTCTGAAATTTGGAAGCAGATGAACGCTCGTTAATGTGTAGATGAGGGATTAAAGTTTAAAATCAATAATTTCTAAAATGCATTACCATTCTCATGTGGAATGCTATTCCATGCAGTCATCTCACAAATAAAAGGACAATTTGAATTCTTTGTGCTCATATTATCATATTTTTTAAGTCTAATGATGTTACACAACATATTCTTAATGAAGACATTTAATGCATGTCATATTCGATTTGAAAATCTCAAGACAAAAGTGCAACAAACTCAATGTTTTATCTACCTTAAATAAATTGTCTGGTTTAAGAAAAATATTGAAAAAAAAAAACAAATATAAAACAAATAGAATTGATTTGACAGTTTTTTTAGACGCAAATAACACTAATAACCCACTAGCAATTTCTAAATTTGGCGAGTTTCGAACCATCAGTACATATAATTAATGCGAACATTATGTGTGAATATAAACCGCCTGAAAAAAATGCCTCTCCTTTGCTATTTCCATGCAGGAAATAAAGTGTGGATCTCACTTCTACGTTACCAGTATACGTCTTTTGACAACCAAACAAACCAATTTTTCATTTCATATCTAAATGTTCTCCCTCTTCCCTATTTTCCCACCATTTCTGCTAGTTCAAAGAACAAAACATTTAAGATAGAGGGTGAATAAAAAAAAACCCACATATAATTGAATGAACAGTGTTGTTAAGGCTGCAATGAAAAGCAGGACAGGTTACAATCACAAGTGTGGAACAAGAAGTCGCATAAATAGAAATCCTACAATCTAGTGGAAATAAAATAACGTAAAAAAAGTATGGCCTAAATTAAGTATACAACTAGCTACATTCCCAATAAAAACGTAGGACAACTATATCTAATTCTGAACCCTTTTATTGTCCATATGATACAGTATCAAATTCATGTGATCAGAAATATGAACTCAAAAAAGGTACACAACAGGGTAAGCCACACCCAGGCTTCACACATAAATATGCAATCCAATGTATTCTCCTCTCACGCTCTTTCTTCATCGTTCGCATGATTTACAACCTCTGATTGGCTGTCCAAGGGCATATACTGTGCCATGATGGCTCTGATCTCGGAATCCATATACGACTGCAAAAACACCAATAAAGAATACAGGTAAATGGTAAATGACATGTTCTCATATTTGATTAGGAATTTGATGGATCTCATTGCATGCCATCATGCTGTACAAACTAAGAATTGAATAGAAAAGGAAGCTAATAGCATCACTAAACTGAGAGAATGGAACTAAGCTTACCCGTATTCTATATTTGTACACGAGGTATGCCCCGGCAGCAGCCACAACTAAGCCCACTAAAATAACCCAAAAAGCAGCCCAAGCTGATCTTCCCTCCTGACTGGCAGTTTTACCTGCAGAATGCCCAGTTGGAAATAAATGAAACCAAGCAATTCAAATGTCATGCAAGTAGAAGAACATCAAGCGTGTTTGACTCACTTATGCAAGTATCGTGATCCCTTATATACAAAAGATCTCCACTACAAGTGCACTCATAGCTGCCCCAGGTATTCTTGCAGCTACATTCAGGGCACTGACAAGCTTTCTTCTCTCTGCATTCATCAATGTCTGCAACGATAAAACACAAGAGTTCAGATGTTTTATTTAGTTTCGATGAAAACTGACAAAGATAATTAACAACGCCCAGGTGATGGATTAATAGTAGTACACAACTACTTAACAGTGAGAGGAAGTTAAAGTATGGCGCTTATCAAAGTAATCTCTCTTCTCTCAAACAAAACCAAAATAATGTGTTGGATGTATGTCTCTAATATAAACAAATCTCAACTAATTTCACCTTGTCTAATGAGACTATTCCTAAAATTCCTTTCATTTAGTTGGGTCTTTTTCTAATGACTCCTGCATTCTTGATAACAAGTTTCAATAAAGGATAGTATAGGAAAAAAGAATTATTTTTTAAATGAAATTAGTACAATTAAATGTTACTTTCTAAACTAGTGTGAAAATAATTTTTTTCTAAAATTTGAGACGGGTTACATAATATCCAGTTTCAATTAGGGTCTATTTAATGGAGCTTCTACAACAGAAAAAAAAATCAAAAAATAAAATAAAATTGACTTTTTCATATGTTAAAATTAATTTATATACAAGCTAAAAATAAAAATATTGAGAAACTATAGGGGAATGATTCTACAAAAGCGAGCTTTTCATCTAATGGAGTCAATTTTATTTTTTACTTCTTATTTCTTTTTCCTAAAAGTACTAACGGAGAAACTCCTCCAGTTAGGCCCTCACTGAGACAGCTATACATCTTTCCTACTTTTAGACTTCACTTTTTCATTAGGGCTCAACTGATTTAGTACATAATGTCCTTGTAGGGAGTTTGTGTACGTATAGCAAATCAGCTTGTTATGTTAGAACGGTAGGAACCTACATTTTATGTTAGATCAGGAGCAAATCTTAACCACAAGATCTTCCCATTAACGATAAAAAGATCATAACATACGAGTATGACATTTAATAAAAAATTGACTTTCAAATAGATATGTGACTCTAATTAACATTTAATTTTAATTTTGACCATTGAAGTACTATTATTATACATCCAAGATCAACTACTTTCACTGTTATACAAAAATGGCTTTAGCATTAGATACAATACAATCCCAGTACATGTAAACTGAATTTCATCCTTAATCCAATATGATGCCAAAATTCAGTTGATTTGTGCTTAAACGGAATTTTATCTCAAAAACATTGGTTTGGGTGGAAATGAGAGCAGTTGTTTTTCTATTGGGTCTCAAACCAGGTTTGAAAAATATAACACACATGCATATACAGTAAGCCAGGGTATAGTGCAAGAGCTCAATCCCAGGAAAAAATAATAATAAAAGACAATTATCAATATATCTCACCTTCACAATTCTTGACACCATCACCTTTAAAGCCCGCAGGACACTTACATTTAACCCCTCCATCATCCTGTCAACAAAGCAATGACAATATAAGCCATAATTCAGTTTCCATTATAGATTTATAAACCTTGCCGAGTGAAGTTGACATTCAAAAAATTTAGTAAACACTAACCACACAAGCAGAATATGCATGTCCGTTCCGAGCATCATGCCAACAACCTCCATTGTTTATCTTGCACCGCCCAGGTCCACTAGCTGCAAACCCAGAACAAACTAGTTAAATAAAACTCTGAATAAATTTAACAAAAAGGTTTATTATTCTATAGTATGTGCGTATATAATACATACATATCATAGGTTCCTATAATTTTATTGAATTGTATACTAGGTTATTATAATTTAAATCTAAAAGCTTCCAACAGTATCCCTAGATGCTAAGGAGTCAATCTTGGAGAGCAGCCCCTAAAACTGCTAATGTGGGATAGCTGAGAGATGGCCACTATTCTAATTGTTTTACTATTATTTTAGTTTCTTATATTGTACCTTATGCTTTGTTTAGTGGTTATTATTACTATCCTTATTTAATAATTTACCTTTGCAAAAATACAGATTTACTAAAACAACAAAGATCTACAAATAATTTACATTTATGAAAATACAGATTTTCTAAACTAAAGAATCATCACACCCAGCCAACGCATGTAATGAGATTAATAAGTAAATATCAAACCCAGGAACCACTCTATTTCATTAATCTTAACATATTTGTAAATTAAAAAAATACGTAATTATGATCATGGATAAGTGTTCATAATGTTAAATACACAGCCTTTATTCCATCCTTATCTTATTCTATTCAATTACAAATAACATGCCCGGAATTTGATGTAGTTTAGATGACACATGCACAAATAGATAAGTTTGAATTTAAACCTGCACATGTTGTATAACCATCTCCTTTGAACTGCACACCATCCACCAAGGGGCATTCACATACTCTCCCACGGAACGTATCCTGAGAAAATTTTCACGTAAATGATCAGGAATACAGAAAACTGAAACCAGGATTCTTCGACAGTCGTTTTAATTTAAGTACAAATACCTTGCATGCGGTGATGTTAGCTGATTTATCCTGCCAGCAACCACCATTATTCTCCAAGCACTCATTTGTCTCCACATCTGCCAAGAAAAAGTTTCAGACTTAGAAAACAAATCTTGTTTCTTCAGAACCAAAAGAAAGCCAACATTTACCATTGCTCAAACAAATAGCAGGTTCAGTAGTTTCTTCAAAACCAGCACAAATAGCTTTCAGAACAGCACCTTTCTCTAATTTTCCTGAAAAAAAAAAAAAAAAAAAACTTGAGAATTGGAAATCCAGATCAATATCAATCCGAGAAACATTTAGTACAAACCTCGATACTGTCTATTGTTGACAACGAGAGTAGGCAATATGGTAACATCACCTCGTGATCCCTTTCCAACCTACAAACACTAGTTTGTTAAAAATCTATGTCTAACAATGTAATACAAGCAATTAAATGATAAAATAAACTGGAAAAAAAAAAAACAATTAATGTTATAAAGGAGTACTTGGGCATCTTGCTCTTCTTTCAAAACAGGATTTTCAGAATCACTATTTGGATCTCCCATGCACCTTTCAATCTTTTTAATATCAAGGCCTGCAAATATTGAATAATCATCTTTTAGAAGTCATTATCAACCAACCACCATGAAAAGCATAATAAGCAACAATGATTCACTTGCCAAGTGATTCAATGACAGCATCTGCACATTTCTTGTTGTATTTTTTTTCCTTCATTGGGCATCTAATTTGAAAATCAGTGACATAATCCCACCACACCCAAGGCTTTTTGGTTTCATTTGCCACCTTGAAAACACATAGCTGCCTTAAATTTTCAATAACCACGTCCTTTCCATCATATCCGGTACTGAAATCCTGCTCAGGATCTGGAGCACAATATCTCCCATGATTTATGCACTGGGACTTGCACTGTTTGCTCAATGTGAATGCCTGGGGACAGTACCAAGTTATATAATGGGGCGTAAATTGAGTATAACCACCTTTCTCCAATATCTGCGCTGCACCCTTAAAATCTTTCACAAATTCCATCAACATATCACATTTAACTCCACACTCATCATTGCTGTTGGTCCACAGTTCATACTCCACACGATCATCCGGGTGGGGGACAGCCTCTCTCCAATCCAGATTTACATTGACCATATCCCCATTACGTATGGCATCCTTTAACTTTCCACCAAAACTTTTTTCAATCAAAGCAGATGGTATTGTTATGTTCTCTATGTATTTTGCAGAAGACCCATCCTCTTCAGGAGTGTCCATGGTTATCAACTTTTCCTCAATGTCATCTGCAACAAGAACAGCAGAAGCTCCAGCTTTTTGGGCATTCCAGACCTTCAAAGCAAAGAAGCAATCTGCAAAAGAAAGAACACATAAAAACATTTAGAATACACCCAAGCAACATATCAAGACTTGGTCAAACTTACATCATGCCCCTTGTGCAAAAGCAAATCATAAATTTGAACTAATAGTCTTTGTGTGTGATTGGACAAGTGTTTTCAAAACTAATTTTGAATGAAATTAACTTTGATCAAAATTGATTTTTGTCGTGATATGCTTTATGTTTCTCTGTCTTTATTCTAAAGATAGTAGCAGTTAAAATCAGTATAACGCTACTTAATATTTGTTTCAACTCCAAATAAAAATAAAATAAACTAAGACTACGAATCAACTCCTAAATGTAGAAATCGCGAGAATAACTCAAATGGAACCAGTCGTGCAAACGTTTACTTATAATCATCTTAGATGCTATTTTAACGCGATTTTGTAGAATCAAATGTGAATCCAAACACACGAAATAAAACCTAAGACCCGTCATTATCTATCTACCCATTCAAAAACAGGGGCAACAAAATCATTCTCTCCATAGATACATGAAAAAATAATAGCTAAGCCCCAAGAACCAAACAGGCCAACAAGCAAAACGAAAAACCTCAAAACCATGAAAAAAATTACACCCCAAAATTACTAACAACAGAACCTGAAACCTTAAAATCAGACGTGAAAATAGTGGAAATAAGAGGATCTTACTTCCTCGATCGACCAAAACGACAGTGGGAAGAGCACCGGGTTTAGATTTGAAGGAAATCCCATACTCATCGAACTCCGTGCAACCATTTTGGTTGTCCTTAGGGTACACCACGTTCCCAGCCATGCTGCCTCCGTATTGAGGTATCCCGAAGTTCCCAATCGCGCTATCGTGCGTGCCCTTGATGTTGTCCGGCGACGTCACCGTCAAGCTGTTCTTCTCCACCACGAATTTCGCCATTGACGGCGGCGAAAGGAGCAGCACCAAAAACCCTAAAAATACCCATAACGAAGATCTCCGAAGCTTCATTTTGTGAACACCCAGAGAGCTATTGGAGCAGGGTTTTAAGAATTCCAAAATGGGTCAGCTTCAGATATCGCTTCAACGGAGAAAGAAGGGTAAAAAACTAAAAATTGAACCTTTGCTTTCTCTCAGTTTCCTATTGAAAAAAAAAAAGGAAAGTGGGATTTTTTGTTGTTGTTAAAGAAAACAAAACTGAGTTTAGTAATTGAGTTGAGTATTTATATTATGCGAGGACTTGGAAACGCAAAGATCTTTCTCTGTTGAATTCTTAATTCGGGTAGACAACAACAAAATTGCTAACCTTCTTTCTTTCTTTCTTCACTCATAAGTCTTAACCATTAAGCATTTACAATTTTCATTTTATTTACTTTTTACTTTATTATTGAATATATATATATATATATATATATATATATTATTTTATATTTGTGTGTGACAAGATGTAAACATTTTGGAAGTTAGGTTTTTGAAACCAGAAATATTAAATACACAACTATTCATATAAGACTCTGTACAATATTTCTTTTCGTTTTTATTTATTTTTTAAATATATCATCTATTGCATGTAATAATGATAATAAAAATAGTAATATTATACAAATTATTGTATGAATTGTCTCGTGGTGTTGCTTGAAGAAAAAAAAAATTATTGTCAAAAAAATGTTATTATACTTCTAGCCTTGTCTACGTATACAGTATATATTGTCCAATCAGAAAATAAAACGTATCGTAAAGGATTGTACGCCGTATTTCAATTCTCAACGCAAAAAGAGGTTTTTGTTCTCTAAAATTATGGTACTCGATAAGATTAACAACTTAAGAATGAATTATATTAATATTTTCTAACATTTTAAGGTGTTCTTCCTTAACCGGATTAATCTACACAATTTCTACATTGTTTTTTTAATTATTAGTTTTGATCTTTAATCTTTGACTTTCACTTTGAGCAGAATATTTATATGATGACACTCACTCAAATCAAAAAATGTGAATGGTAAATAGGAATATTATGAGAGATAGATAAAAAATGTATGTTTACATGTTTAGCAATTTATATTGTTTGTGTTGGTTTCTTGTATGTACCAGGTTTATTTAATGTTATTAATTATTTGATTATGTGATAATTCTAAATTGCACATGATTGAGTGGTATCTCTAAGGGAGATGTTGAAATGTGATTTTTTTTATTTATTCTGATTGAGTGGTATGATTTATAAAGAATTACATTTTTTAACTATTATGTTAGTCTCTTTTACAGAATATAAGTAAGATTTTTTTTCTTAAATCAAAGAGGTGTGAATACTTATAAAATAAATAAAAGGGAGTCTTAAAAGGAATTGGAAAGTTTAATAACAATTTGTTTCAATAATTGCATTTTTTTTTTCTTTTAGAAATTTAACCATGTAATAAATAATGGATTTTGAGTCTAAGCTTTTTTCGCTAATTTTAATGATGAAATTATAATTATCTTTATAAGGATTTTTTGGTGATGAATATTTTTGAGTTCACTTAATTGATTGACTTTTCTGTGAAATGTATCATCTGATTGAGTTGAAATCAACATGAATTTATAGTGAATTCATTTTGATTTATGAAATTTCTATATTTGGGTTTTGAAAATTGTACTCTTATTATATCAAAATATGGGATTATACGAATATAGAAGTAAAAATATTAATAATATAAAGATAGATCATTTGTGAATGTATATGTACGTATAGAAGTTTATTTATTAATGTTGATTTTGTGAATTATATTGATTAAAGTTTTATTATTTGTATAAGATTTTATTACTTAATTATTATTTAATTGTTTTAAAGTGTTTTTTAATTAAAGTTAAAATTTTATGTTGTTAATATAAAAAGAGATTATTCATAAATTTTTAGACTTACTTGAAACTGACTTAAATATATTTACGATGCATGATAAAATATTATTTTTACCTTTTGCGATACGAAAAAATAAGAAGATTTTTCTTTCCAGAAATGTTAGAAAAAGTCGAAGACTTGAACTAATAAAAATGTTTATTTAATTTAAAACAATAAAAAAAGAATAAAGCTTTCAGGATAAAAATGCTTTTAACTAAATAGGAGAAATTATAAATTTTTTCTCTAAACTTTAAGAAGACAATAATACCACATTCTGTTAAATACAGAAGAACCCCACTACTATGATAGATAATCAAACTTAAAAAATGATAATCAATCTTAAGAATTTATGGAGGTTATTACATCAATAACCAACTCTAATGAATATATATTTGTAATTTTTTAGTTGTAAAATGTATATTATATATAGGGATATATTCTGCGTCAGATTATTTTGAATTTAAAGTAAAATTACATTCCAAGTAATTTATTTTAATTGAGCTTTTATTGCATTGAGAATTTTACCAATTCGAACAGAACCATTATAGTCAAAATAAAATTAATTTTATTGATATCAATATATTATGATAAAAAAAGTATATTATCTACTTTGTATAAATTTTAAGTTTATACACAAAGTAAACATATTTCTTGTTTTTTTTTATATTTAGCGTCTACTTAATATTCAATTACTTATATATTTATCAATTTACATATCTCTTTAATTTATTTTCTCATCTTAATATGAATTTACACAATAAATATGATAAAATTAAAACACTTTTACAACATTTTTAAAAATTCTAGATTGATTAGAAATAACAAAATTATATTATATAATTAAAGTAAAACTTCATTTTATTAACTGAAGTTGAATTAGATTTAAAATATAATTTATAAGAATATTTGACAAGATCATGAAATGATAAACAAGGTAAGAAAAAAAAAATAGAACAAAATAAATTATTCAAAGTTTGAGTTGAAAGTAAATAAATCTTATAACTGTTTTGATTTGAATTTAAAAAATAATTTGTCAAACTAATTAAAAATGAATTTATTTTGGATCCTTATATTTATGGATTCAATTCGCTCCTATAAATACCTAACCATAAATTCCATCCTTAATAATAAACCTAAAATTCTCCACAGCTGTCACTTTATTTTTTTTATGAATTCCGAACAGTTTTATTTAATTGCACGTGAAAACGCTTCTTTTGAATAAGCCCACATAACACGACTCGGCCCATAACTGTTATATGACATTGAAAAGTGTTCCTCACTAACCCATGCATAAGTCATTTTCTATAAAATATTTTACTCTTTTTTATAATTTTTATTGTAAAAATAATATTATTTCAATCAGAATATCTGAGTATAGTTAATTTTTAATAAATTTTGTTTTAAAAGCTATAACTTATTGTATTTGAAACCAAATAATTTATGAAAAAAGCAGTTGATTTTATTATAATTATTTAATATTAAAGACTATTGTTGTCCTTTATTTTTTCCATTCTATAGCTCTTAAGATATTTTTTTCTTATCTTTACTTTTTGAATTTGTTTTTTTTTTATTTTTTGTCTTTCTTGCTATTATTTATTAATTTTATCTGTTTTTAGTTTTTGAAAATATGCAGATTTAGACAAAATAAAACTAAATATTACTGTAATAAAATGAAATGAGCATTCTTTTATCTACCAATATTAATTCAAAACGTTATCAATGAATCACCCTCCAAACCACATTATGAACGTCTTTTACAGACTTCAGTCCTTCAAAATTGGAGTCCATCGATCATTTCAACTCAAAAGATGATACCTTCAAAAATTGACAATAAAGAAATGTTATTTTCTAAACGAAGAAATAATAGAATAGAAAGTGAGTTTGTATATAGGTGTCCATGTCATTTTTATCCTCGTTTCAATATTTATCTCGTACTTATATTTATTTTAAATTATTAAAATATATTTAATTTATTATATTACTTAAAAATCTTATATTAATTTTTATTTATCATTAATTTGTACCTTATTTATAAGTTATATATTTTATTATTTTTATTTTTTTATAATTAGTTTATTTTTATTCAATTATTATTTGATATTCTTATTTAGTATTTATATAATTATAATTTCTTTCTTAATATTTAATATAGAGAAAATGAGATACCCATAAATTAAATACTTGTTAATGTCTGTTTTTTATTTTTTTCATAAAACAGTATATAATTAATATTTAGAATAATCAGAAGATAAATGTAATAGGAGTACAAGTATACTCGTTCCAATGAAACAAAAAATTTATATCCATTAGATATTAAGATGTAAGTGAGGATAAATTTTTACTCAATAAAACATGAATGAGGTCATCAAATTCACACTCATCTTGTCCCATTGTCATCTCTAAACATCTACCTTAACTCATCTTCTCTAATATATTTAGATATGTTCACTTTAGATTTTCTTTAATGTATTTAGATATTTTTATTTTAGAATATTTTAGAATATTAATGAAGCTAATTTTTTTCGTATGTACACATTTATCTATTTAAAATTACATATTGATTTTGTTCATACATATTTTTTTTTTGGATTTATCTATATATAATTATTTGTGGAGAAATCTATAACATATACATATTACCTACAACTATCAATGTATAAATTTACGTACAAATCTTGAAAACCCAAAAATACAAGTTATGTACGCCCAGATTGTTTTTTCATAGATAACTATTTTTCGTATTACCTACAACTTTTTACAATAGATAATGCCAAATTTTCTTTTAATAAATAATTGGAAAGATACATTAACCTTAGTAAGTCAAAGTTAACATAGGATTAAATTAAAACGTATTTTTTACTTTTTATTTTTATTTTTTCTTTTTATTTTAAGAAATCAAATTAACAGTACAGTTTCTAAAGGCAAAATTGAATATTTATCCTATTTAATCAATTTAGAAAGGAAACACTATGTTTTATCACATTTCTAAAGTCACTTTTTCATAAGAGGAGTAACATACATTTTTTGTTACTTGAATTTATTAAAAACTATAAAATTGTGATAATCATTAAATAAGAAATGGAATCTACGAATTTATATAATTTGTAAGAAATACTAAAAAATGTGTTACTGATGTATTTTTTTTAATATGAAAAATATATTCAAACTTTAAGTTATTTTTCTCCTTTCTTGTTTGTTCTCTAAGAGAACTAGAGGAGGATAAATTTTCTTTAAAGACACTTTTTATTATTAATTAAAACTTATAAAAAATATTTATTTTGTGAATTCTCCTTTAATTTTATAATTCGCAACACGTTTTTATTTCATATTCATTGATACTGTAGCACTATAGGCAAAACTTTGATTATCGTGATATTCCAATACCCTAACTTCCGATATTTGACCACGTGCTAAATGTCAATTTTTTATTTATTCATCAAGTAGAAATTAGATCATAATTGAAGATTAAATTGACATATTTTTCTTTATTTTACTAAAATAAGAGAACAGAGATGGATTTGGTTTTGTGACTAGAAGAATGTAGATGGATAACAAATTATAAATAAGTAATCGAATAATTTAGTATAAAATAATTATAATTTTGATAAAGAATATAAGGGTAATGATATATACCAGCCACGTATTTGCTTTAGAGTAATTGTTAAGTACTGGTAAAGAAAAATAATAATTGTTAAGTTAACTCTTTTTTACTCAATTGTTAAGTAACCTTAATGATATGATTATGGCTTTATCGTATTCATTTGATAATTTTTTGTTATTATATTGGTTTTTCAATATGTTATTTATAGAATAGTTAAAGCATAACTAAATATATTTTATATTTTTTTATAAGGTTTTATGAGATGGGATGCTTAAAAGGAATTGATTTTTGGTTCACGTTCGTTATGAAGTTCTTATTTCCCGTTTTCTCTAAGAATCGGTACAAGATCCATTCTTTGAACATATCCAATTAAAAGAACTCTTCATCGATGTCATTTTTTTTAATTCGAGATGTTTTTTTATTAAATAATAATAATAATAATAACAATAAAATTTAGTAATAATCAATATTGAAGATGTATAAGAATATATGTGCTTATCTGTGGAGTTTCTTTAGTAAAAGAAATTAAGTTACAGAGTTGGAGAAAAAATTGTTTAGATTGTAAAGAATGGAAACAAGTAATGTTTAACTAAAATGCCTATTTAGATATCTGAAAAGTAAAAGAAAATATATTTCAATTTTGTTCTCGTTTAATTTCTAATTGCTGGCAAAAGTTGAATTTATTAAATTTTTTATAATTTTTTAAGATTAAACAAGATAAAACTTTTAAACAGACTAAAACAACACAGTAATATACGTGTGACTGAGACTTAATAATGATATAAGGATGGTTTAAGTTAGTGAAATCTGACTCCTCTGTTGTTTGCATCTCTATGTGTAACTATAAGAAGTATTTAGATGTATAGAAATACAAACCAAATTACAACTTTGGTCTCTTTTAATTCTTGATCAATTTTTTTTGTTTTTATTATTTTAGTCCTCTCTTCTTAAATAATTCATAATTTTAACTCAATTACTTTTCTGCATGTTTATTTTTTATAATTTAATTAATTAAACCGCTTTTAAATGGTATCTTAAATAAATATGATAAATTTATTGTTAATTATACATAAATAAAAAGATTGGACTTTTTGATGTGTTGTGTCTTCAAAGGCACCCTAAGGTATGACATGAGTACCTCTTTCTCTTTCAGTCCCCTCCCACCACACTTTTTTCTATACTAAATCTCTTTCATATGTACTACTATCTTATTTTCCAAGAAATACATAGATAGTTATTAAACGTGTATCAACAGTCCAATCACATTCCTCGTAAAGGATCATGTTCATAATTTCATAAACAATCCATTTGTAGGAAAAATGTTGGTCCATGTAGAACACCAGTGACTAGTGATGCCACGACATGAGACACTTTTGTTTTGTTTAAGCATCTTAGTATCATTCTACCATGTATCTCAATCCACAAGCAAGCAACTTTTAGCATGAAAAAGGAAAAAAATATGCACACAAGCTTAGGCCTAAACCTTTTTTGTGTATAAAATGAAGCAGAGGGGTTACAGCTCTCCAACTCCAACATAACATACACAACTGCATAAACTTCAGCAAACAATATCATGAAAAGCCAACTTTGGTTCTTATCCATTTTCCTTTCGTTTCTGATTCTTCCAACTTCTTGTCAAAAACATGCATGTGACACAGGCTCTGCTAAGACTAGCAACTTTTCATTTTGTGACACTTCTCTATCTTATGAGGACAGGGCCAAGGACTTGGTGTCACGCCTAACACTGGAAGAAAAGGCACAGCAACTAGTAGACCCTTCTGCGGGTATTTCCCGGCTTGGTGTGCCTGCTTATGAATGGTGGTCAGAGGCACTTCATGGTGTCTCCAACTTGGGGCCAGGGACACGTTTTGACAAGAAGGTGCCAGGTGCCACTAGCTTCCCAGCAGTGATACTATCAGCTGCAAGCTTTAATCAAAGTCTGTGGCACAAGATGGGACAGGTTGTTTCAACCGAGGCTAGAGCCATGTACAATGTGGACTTGGCTGGGTTGACATTTTGGAGTCCAAATGTGAACGTGTTCCGCGACCCTAGGTGGGGGCGTGGCCAAGAAACTCCAGGGGAAGACCCCTTGGTGGTGTCTAGATATGCTGTTCAGTATGTTCGTGGCCTGCAAGAAGTGGAGGATGAAGCAAGTGCTAAAGCTGATATGCTGAAGGTTTCAAGCTGTTGTAAGCATTATACTGCTTATGACATTGACAATTGGAAAGGCATTGATCGCTTTCATTTTGATGCAAAGGTAAAGAAGAAAACGTAGGTCAAGTGGTCTATAATTAGGCCAAAAATGCGGGACATAAGTACATAATGTCTTCTCATAAATTAAATTTGACTACATTTTACTTTCTAACATTTTCTTCAAAAATGCATGTCATGAAGAAGTTGTTTGAGAAGTATGCAGAAGTGGTGTTGGAGTTAATAAAGATGTCTGATTCTTGATGCATAATAACTTTGGGAATGTTATTGTTATGATTGCTCCTGCTGCAGGTGACAAACCAAGACTTGGAGGACACGTATCAGCCTCCTTTCAAGAAATGTGTGGAGGAGGGGCACGTTAGCAGTGTTATGTGTTCTTATAATAGGGTAAATGGTATTCCTACATGTGCTGATCCAGATCTTCTCAAAGGAATAATAAGAGGCCAGTGGGGTCTAGATGGGTTTGTCTTCAATACACAACAACTCATTTGATTTAATTTATATTTTATATTTATTTAGCAATTTCTACCTTTTGCTGGCCATGAAGAACTGTATATTAATATAACACAGTTTAAGGCCGTCAATTCATTGAACTTTTAATCTGAATAACCAAACCAAGTGAAGCTCCCTGATCTCTTCTACCTTCCTCACAGATATATTGTTTCAGATTGTGATTCGGTGGAAGTCTACTATGATGCAATTCATTACACTGCAACTCCTGAAGATGCAGTGGCTCTTGCACTTAAAGCAGGTAGAACTACGGTTACTTACAAAGCTGAAGATTTTCTAATAAGGAGAAAAAATTAATAGTTGTTTTTGGATAACAGAATGGTATCTTATCATGCAGGTTTAAACATGAACTGTGGCGATTTTCTGAAAAAATACACTGCAAATGCAGTAAACTTGAAAAAAGTAGACGTAGCAACAGTAGACCAAGCCTTGGTGTACAACTACATAGTCCTAATGAGATTAGGCTTCTTTGATGACCCCAAGTCACTTCCCTTTGCAAACCTTGGGCCATCTGATGTGTGTACGAAAGACAATCAGCAACTGGCAGTAGATGCTGCAAAGCAAGGAATAGTTTTGCTGGAAAACAATGGAGCTCTTCCCTTGTCCCAAACTACCATTAAAAAATTGGCTGTGATTGGACCAAATGCCAATGCCACACAAGTTATGATCAGCAACTATGCTGGCATTCCTTGCCGCTACACCAGCCCTTTACAAGGACTACGAAAGTACATATCGTCAGTAAATTATGCACCTGGTTGTAGCAATGTTAAATGTGGTAATCAGAGCCTCATTGCAGCAGCAGTTAAGGCAGCAACTTCAGCTGATGCAGTGGTGTTGGTTGTGGGATTAGACCAATCTATTGAAGCGGAGGGCCTGGATAGAGAGAACTTGACATTACCTGGCTTTCAAGGTAAGCTTGTGAAAGATGTGGCCAGTGCTACCAAAGGAAAAGTGATTTTAGTGATAATGGCAGCTGGTCCAATTGACATTTCCTTCACTAAAAGTGTTACCAACATAGGAGGAATATTGTGGGTAGGGTATCCTGGTCAAGCTGGAGGGGATGCCATTGCCCAAGTAATATTTGGAGACTACAACCCAGGTAACTTGTCTAATCACAAACTTCACTTTCAAATTTTCTATCTTAAACATCATACTAAGGATGACTTGTGATTAATTAATAATGTATGAACTTTATACTAGTTGTACATGTTTATTGTACAATCTTTATACACTAACAATGGAGTATTAAACTTTAGGTGGAAGGTCTCCTTTTACATGGTATCCACAATCTTATGTTGATCAAGTGCCAATGACAGACATGAACATGAGAGCCAACATAAGTAGAAATTTCCCTGGAAGATCCTATAGGTTTTACAATGGTAGCACCCTCTATGAATTTGGTCATGGATTAAGCTACTCCACATTCTCCATGTATGTTGCATCTGCTCCCTCCACCATAGTGGTTCAAAGCACATCCATTTCTGAAGCACATAGCATCTTCTCTTCCAACTCAGCCACCCCAGTTGAGTCTCTCACTGAGGGTCAAGCTGTTGACATTTCCTCCATAAATTGCCAGGACTTGACATTTCTGCTTGTGATTGGTGTGAAGAACAATGGACCCCTAAATGGATCACATGTGGTGCTGGTGTTCTGGGAGCCAGCAACTTCAGAGCTGGTGAGTGGTGCTCCAATTAAACAGCTTATAGGATTTGAAAGGGTATATGTTATGGTGGGGATGACAGAGTTTGTGACAGTGAAAATTGATGTATGCGAACTGCTAAGTAACGTGGATAGTGATGGCAAAAGAAAGTTAGTGATTGGACAACACACTATTTTGATTGGCTCCTCCAGTGAAACGCAGGTTAGACACCATATTGATGTTAAATTTTCAGGGAGTATGAAGGCCAAGGAGTTCACATCTGAATGATCAGAATGAGAAAGCTTTGGTAGCAGCTAGAAGCCATAGCAATAGTTACTCATGTTATGTGGTAAGAATATAAAGCTGTATCAGAAGTGAGGAGTTTGACAACGGTTAGTGAAAGTGGAAGAGTTTTATGTATGATGGATCAGATGCTATATGTATGTGTGTATGCATGTATTAGATTTTAATCTATAGTTATATATTATATATTTAAGTATATATACCTATTTCTTAATTTTTTAATTAGTTGTGGACGGTATATAAGAAATAAAAATAATTAAAATAATTATTAACACCAAGGAAAATAAAATATAGTGCAATATTTAAAGCAAATGTGTATTTGTAAACCAAAACTTACTTAATGCAATATTTGTATTTGTAAACAACCACATTTAAAAAAAAGAAAAAAGTAATTTCTAATTTTTTTTATAGAATGTAAACTTGTTGGAATGGGAAACAAAGCAAGATGTTTTAAAAAAGACAAGACATAGGAAGATACTTGATTCGAAAAACATAAAAATTAATGAGAAAATGGTGAAAAATGAAATGCAAAACAAAAACGCTAGAGGAAGGGCTTGACCCTTCGACCTTGTGGTTAACAGCCACACGCTCTAACCAACTGAGCTACTCCAGCAATTGGAAAACGCTTGAAAATAACTTTTTTTATTATAAAATATATGTTCTAATTTCTTATTTAAAGTGTTAGATACTGGTGACAAGCCTTTTCATGATCTCTACTTGTGGACCTCATATGTAGTTTTTTGTGAACAGACCAAGTACAGTTGATATTTTTCCTTTAAAATAACTAGTATTCCATTAAGATAAATATTTATTTTTAAATAACTAAATGTTACAAATATAAACATTTTAAATTTATAACTATATTATAATTAAATTTATAACAATAGATATATTTAAACATATAAATTATATTTTATATTTGTAATAAATAATTTAAATTGTTATTACGATTATTTTATTTATTATTTTTTTAATCATATTGAAATTTAATTGATTAATGAAAAATAAAGAGGGTAAATTAAAAGTGATATAAGATCAATAAGATTAAATACAAAAAAATTATGGTAGTTTGAGTATATAATCTATACTGTAATTAAAATTTATAAAAAAACAACATTTATGAATATATAAATTATTTTTGAATTTGTGATACATAATTTATATAGTGATATAAATTATTTTAAATATTATTATTAATAACATATTTTATAAATATTACAATTTAGCTTAAAAATAAATCAGAAAAATATTGATAACAGAATAAAAAGTTAAGAATAGAGTTCTAAAAGTATATTCTAATTAGAGAAAAACTTTTGAAGATATAATTGGTAAAAAATAATTCTTAAAAGCAGTTTGGTTCAAGACAATATTAATTTATATAAATAGATAATGAGAAAATTTTAAGAATATTGTTTGTTTACAATATATGATACAAAGTTGTTAAAACTTGTATTATATATTTTAGTGATTCTTCTTCCAGTTTCATGATTATGGAAACCAAAACTTAATCTTGAGTGGTTTTGCTTACTACGCGTAATGTGACAGCCCCCAGGGAGAAAATCTTACAGTCAAATTATGAATAATAATGATTTTTTAGATAAGAAGAATAGGCAGCTTTCAAACTTATAAAGCAAGTCATAGTCAGAGTTGTAATCCACACAACAATTACAACCTAAAAACACAGTTTCCGCGTCAACTTTTCTTTTGTTGGAAGGGATATTCATGCATCGGTTTTATTTACTTAACGGATAATGTATATCAGTAGTTAATATCAATAAAATAATATTTATGTATTTTTTTTGTTTTGTTTTGGTTTTTGGAAGAAATATACTACATGTGGATCTTAATTTTATAAATAAAAAGTAACAGAACAAAAATATTTTTAAAAGATAAGGAAATTAAGAAGTGGTAGAAACGAAAAGCATATTGTGTTAGTGGTGGAAGGATATGAATGGAATAATCTGCGTTGACAAATTGAGGTGTCAAATCTCTGATAGGCTCATAGCACACTCCACCACTATAAATATGTTCTACCATTTCAACCTTCAACACAGAAAACCAAAGTTGAGTTTGTGAGAGAACAGAAGAGAAAGAGAAAGTTAAGCGCATATGGAAGGTCTGATTCCGTATCTGATTCATGCGATGAAGAAGCAGAAGCCTCATGGTCACCGCAGCTACAGGAGCTTCTCCCATTCTGAGAGCTCTAACCGCAGCTACCATTTGCTGTTGGCATCTGATTCCTTCTCAGGATCTTCTCACAGGAGAACCAGGTCTGATTTTCAGCCTCCCACGAGTGAGTTCTTGGAGCAGAGACATGGTGCTGATGGATTCTTGGTCAGCCCCAGAGACCCCACTACTACTGTTAATGTTAATAATGCTTCTTATTCTGCCCAACCCTCTGACAATACCACCAACATTCGCCATCGCAAGTGACATCTTCAACATTCATTTTTTTGGACTTTTAGATATTATATGTCTCTTCTAAGCTTTTGTTTCATTCGTTTAAGATCATGGGTGACTATCAATTGTAATCTTATTGTGTATACTTCTGATCTTCTGTAATCAATGAATATTAATTCTGGCCATAACTGGAGTTCCGTTGTTTTGTGATTTTGCTTTTAGTTGGAAAACTCCGGTTACCAAGTTAGTAGTGATAAAAATAAAAAACAACTTTACAGTTGAAACATGTAATCCTCAGAAAGTAGCAGATATGGAATAGGTAGACGAGTTGTCATAAACAAAAAGAAACAGTCTCACTCTAGATATTGTTCTCTTACCAAAAAAGTAAATTGAAGTTAAAACAAAAACAGGTGATCCGAGCTTGTAGATTGCATAATTCAAGCATCTCTGGATATTGTCCGACAAGCCACGACTTGAATTTTTGAAGAAAAAAAATTATAGGCTTCGCAAATACTGCTTCTGATTGATATTACGAAGCCAAGAGTGCTTCTAACTTAGCAATCTGATCATCCTCATTCTTTGGAATAGGCTCCTTGTTAACCTCTTGATACAAATCATGTTTCCACTTCTCTACTCGCGACTTAACAGGACGATGAACTTGTCTTCCATCAAGTTTATCTCTTCCCCTGTAAATACTGTCGCCTCCACTGCCCCCAAACCTTGCTCTTGATGAAAAGCCATCCCTCCTTGCTTCACTCTTATTGAGTGTTCTGTTCTCTGTAATTTGTTTCTCAGGTCTATCCAGATGATGAGGATTGCCGCTTCTTTCCTCCTTCCTTTCATTCCTTTCCATAAAATGGTCAGTATGGCTTGACTTTACTGCTACCATTGGAGCTGGATTAGCATCTGCTGAATCCACAGGAATCTTCTTCTCCCTAAATGCCCGTCGTTTCCTCATAGTAGGAGGTACATCATCTTTTCTTTCGGCAAAACCATCTCTTTTCTGTAAATTATCATCCAATTTCACCTGAGATTTCGTATTTGTTTGCCCTCTACTCTGACCTGTCTCCACCTTTTCTTTATCGTCTTTACTCTGAGCAAAGACTTTTCCTGCATGCAATGAAAGAATTTTTTGTGCTTCATTTCAGTGTATTGAGTCAATCTAAATATCATTCACGCACAATAAAGCCAAGTAAGCTTACCACCAGCTTCCCTTTGTCCATTGCTTCGACCACCCTGCCCAGTACTACCCCGTTCTTCATGCTGTTATACAACAAGCATAGGCAAGCCTAAGATGGTTATATATGGTGGCACTTGAAGGCATGGGACTGAACAAGAATCCGCTACATCAGCCCAGAAAAATAGTTTGCATATACTGAATAACAATCAATCATATAAAAGAAATTTTAAACCTATTAATCAAATGAATCTCCACGTCGTCTAGAAATTGATAATTAAGACATTTCCTTTTAAATACAGCAAAATAAAGAAAGGCAAGAGTAGATAAATACAGCAACTTCTTCAAAATCAAGTGTTGTAAGAATAAGAACTATTTTCAAGAAGTGTGGCAAAGCAAATGATTTTATATCATACACCTTGCACAATCAACTATGCAAGTATAAACTATCCATAGTCATACAGTGTTTAACCTTAAAAGAAAGTTCCAGTTGTTTTCTTCTGATAACATTTCTAGTTCACATTTCACCTAGTATAAAATACCATGTACCAATCCCACCAATATTGAACAACTTGAAAGTCAGGACAAATTGTAGTGGTTAAATGTTGTGATAAAGGTCATGGCCAAGAACCAAGCACATGAAATCGTTCACAAGTTATACCTGACAGCTACTGGCGTGAAACAGAGTAAAAATTAGTTTATCACCTTTTTCTCCCTGCCCCTTCCCTTCCCAAAACGATATAAACAATTCTTTATTAGCGTCACAAGACAACTGGTTCTATACAATGACTGTGAACTCAAGTTCACAACTTAATCATGGGGAATGACACAGCTAGGTAGTGTATAATATTAAATATATATTTTTTTTTCTAAAATGATTAAACGCGAACCTAACATGTTCATGAGAATAACATTCCTGGGTATAATATTCTACGGGATTTGACTCCTGGGAAAGAAATATTATACTACGAAACAAACACCCTCAGATAAGTTTGGTACCTATCTTTAACATCAGAGAAATATTGTTGGCGTTGGTAAATTACTACAAACAATTGTGTAGAGAATAAAATTTACAACTTTCTGATCGTGACTACAACTTAAAATCAGAACAATTATATGGAGAAAGTATATAGTTTAACGGCTTAAACAGAGCAGGGGAATGATACATTTATTTTTTTCTTTCATTTCCTACGAATCCCTTTTGGCTTGACACACACACTAGGAAACGGGACTTACACAGAATCTAAACAAGATAAAAGTCAATATAGAAATTTGAGCACAATTAGGAGCAGAATTCAGTTCACTAAAAAACAGGAATGGCTCATGCATTCATTTTAAAAAATTGGTATGACCTGGTAATAAGAGCGAGATCTTGATGGCTGAGAGGAATGTTTGGATGGGTGTCCATGATCATTTGAATTTGATTTCTTGGGAGCAACAGCATCGAGAGGTTCTCGCCTAGAATGATGTGGTAGCGGTGGGTTTCTCTTATCTCCTCCATTAGAGGTTACTCTGTTCCTGTCCCTTTCTCTTTCATGTTTTCCATCCCTTCTATATCTCTTGGGACTACAACCCACAACCCCAAAAACAACAACATTCAACAACGAAACCATCTATGTACTTTCCCATAACTACAATCAGTGCATTTAAAATTAATCCAACACCAAACAAAACATGGAATTTCAATATTGGAACAGTGAATAACCCAATGCACTATGCTAAATGTTAGGTTGAATTGAAAAGCAGGCGATTGTGATTAGGTTGAAAATGGGAATGGGAATTGACATTGGAGTGAGGGTGAGTGTGAAGAGAGAGCACCTTGGTTCTTGATCGAACTTGGAGTGGCGACGCTTGGAATCAGAGTCTCGATGAGACATTAGGTTTTTTCTGTGGAAAATTGGAATGGATTAGGATTAGGGCTAAACGTGTTTCAGTTTCAGTTATAGTAACAGTGATTCATTTTAGATCTCACATTGCTCATGGAAGGCACACTACCACCTCGAAGATCAAAATTTATTTATTGCGTATTGAATATATTATTTCTTGAATATTAAATAAACAACGAAATTATATTTTTTTATACTAAAAATTATATATATCATCTTGTTGAGCGTTTTTATTGATTAGTGTAGAACACACTCACAGAATAATTTAAATCATAAGAACTGTATATTTATTTGGTGCAACATAAACTTTTAAAATTTAAATTAAATTTAAAATTTTACGTGCTATCGGAGAGTGTAGAGAGTTTTCTCACTGCCAAGGGTGAGCTTACGTTAATTTTTCCCATCTTAGAACTTTTGTTAAGATTATACAATCTCCACTGCATCAACGAGTTCACATCATACTGTATAAAATAGTAAGCTTAAGACAAAAATCTCATTTCATCAACACTATTAATGGCAAACGTGGTTGACATAAGTATGTTTATAAGAAGTAATTATATATAATTCTTAAGTGAATGATGAATGGAAAAGTTTTTTAGAAAAGTTTATAAATAAATTTACAATACTAAGTTATTATTTTTTATGCATATTACATATCTTTTCAAAAATATAATTCAATTATTTATATCTTCTCAATAATTATCTATTGTTAGTCATCTAAAGAATATTTTTAGTGGTACATTTTAACATATAATATGTTATTTGCAATATTTTACATTAAATAGATTCTTATAATAATAACTACAAAAGCTCTTTTAAAAGACCTACAATATTTTAAAAGACCTAAAATAAAGTCTTATACTAAAGATGCTCTAAAGCATTACCAATTATAATTTATATTTTGATACGTGTAAGTTGTATTTTCCTGATACTAAATATTTTATGATCATGAGATGACTTGATATACATGATATATATTTTGTTTAGGTACTTAAAACATATCATGAATTAAATGATATTATAATTGTATGTGAGTAATTGAAATGATATCCTAACCTTTAATCATAAGTTTTAAATTTAGGATTTCATTAAAAAAATAGATATAATTTTGTAAAAGTTTAAATCACATGAAATAAGATATCAAAGTTTTAAAAAGAAAAAACAAAATTCATGCATCACCCTAACATATGAAAATTAAAATATGAATTCTAAATATTTTCTGATGGATGAATTGTTAGTATATAATAAAACATATTTAATATAACTTTTTTAGAAGATTTTTAGAATTTTAAAGAGTAAATCAAAAGTAATTTTTCTTTAATGCAATAATGGTGTTATAATTGTTGCAATTAATTCAATTAATTGTATGTTTAAAAACTGATAAAGTAAATAATGTCGCACATAAACAGTGAAACTAGATGCAGCTAAAAATTATATTATTTTATTTCTAATATTTTTATATTATATTTTGTAGTTACTTTATATAAATATAAATAGTAAGTATGATTTATAGTTTCTGATATAATTATATTAATGTTAGACTAGTATGTATATAGTTTTTGTGGTAATTTTTTTCACCATTGTTATGCACCATAATTTATGTTATTGGTGATTCGTCTAAAGCTTTGTGTGTAGTCTTTCCATTATCGCACTGTAACAAAACAATTGATCGATTTCTTGTTGAGCTAGTATCTATTAATTTTCATAATGAAAAAATAAATTAAAATTATTGTTTGAGTTTCTTTAAATTCACAAATTAAAAGTACATTTATCAATTAATTTATACATGATTACCAATCTTCCTTAAATTCACTTCATTTGAACAATTTCATCATCCATCAATTTCTCTTTTCAATTAGAATTTCATTCCAATTGAACTTCTTCAAATCATGCACATTAACTATTTTTTCTGAACTTTTCAAAAGTTTAATTTAAATTGTCTTCTTTTAAAAATATGAAAAAGTTTTTTAAATATCGTATTATTAAAATAAAAAATATTCTCAATAAATTGTCGTATCAGAATTTTTGTTATAAGATTAAGCAAATAATCAAATTATTTAGTATCAAAACAGTCCTTAATGCCAAAAAAGTTTAATTATTATTATAATAATTATGCAGGACAATAGGAACTAATGATAAATAGAAAATTACAAGAAAATAAAGTATTTAAAAAATGTTATAGAGAAAATAGCATAAATATAAAATATTAAAAACAGAAAAACAATAACTGAAATTGTTTTAATCGCGTATAGAACTTCTCCTTAATTTTTCTACAAAACTATTTCTTTAAGTACATTTGTGTTATTTTGAAAGTGAAAAAAAAATGTAAAAGCAATAAAAGGAAACAAATTTTGAATACTGATACCAGAAATATTATAAAAAATACGAAAATTAAACTAAGTAAGAAACTTATCTTCCAAAAGGAATAAAAAAGATAAGTAAAATACGAGTTTCCTGTTTATATTTAATATAATTAAATAAGTAATGCTCTGGAAATAATTGATAAATGAAAATAATCCCATATAAATTAATCCATTAATTTATGTGATGGATGATAATCTATAATTATGATAATCTAAATAAAAAAAATCAATAGATACAAATTTTTGAAAAATATATAAGCAATGAAATAAATAAAATTAATTACTAGAAAATTTAGTTAATTATCTATCTATCTATATATATATATATATATATATATATATATATATATATATATATATATATATATATATATATATATATATTAAATAAATAAGAATTATTTTTTATAATTATTTTTTTGTGTAGATATTTTCTATCTATTTTACTCTTTTATTCTAATATTTGTTAACCAATTTTTCTTTTAATTTTCATGATTTACAAGAAATTGACCAACCATATTGAGTAGTTGTGATGCAAGATATTTTTTTTATTATATAATTTTTTTTTCGTATATACATTTTTCTACCGCGTTTATTTTTTTTATCCAAATATTTATTAATCAACTTTTTAATTTTGAAGAAATTAACTAACCATAGTGAGTAGTTTGATGAAATATTAAAATTATTTTTATCATATAATTATAAAAATTAAATTAATTTTTAACTATTTTTTATATAATTTATTGCAATTTTATTTTTTTATGTTTAGATATTTATTTTTTATTACAATAATAAGAATTATATCAAATTATTTAATTATATTATTTTTTTATTTTTTAATACATAAATAAAGCAAAATAAACGTCACTCATATACTTAAACATAGAAAAAATTTTCTAAACTAGTTTAGTTTTTGTGTGAAATTCTTAAAATGGTGCATTTTTTTGTTTAATTTTAGATATGGATAAATCGTGCAGAGGATGCATCATTGAGAATAAATAAATCGTGTTATTATTGTACAATTTATGCAATAAAAAGTACGATTTGATTAATTAAAATAGTTACTATATTACACCATGTGAGAAGATGCAATACAAATACGAATTTTAATTAAATAATTAATTAATTAAAATAGTTAATATACTGTACCATGTGCACTACCTCCATCACACCATAAAAGACCAAATTATAAATGCATCACCTCCATCACACCATAAAAGACTAAACTATAAATAATAATACCTTATTGTGGAATCTGTGCATATTTAACTTTTAAATTGGTTTGAGAACTTATTTTAATATATATTTTGCTTGAAGGATGATGATATCATTTATATTTACTATTTTCTTAAAAAAGATTACAGGATTATTTTTATAAAAGAAAAAAAAAAAGAGCGAAAGTAGTTTTAAAAAGGAAAACAATCTATTTTCACATTCTATTTCAAAAATTTATTAAAAAAATATATAATATTTTGGGTTTCTGTATAATGAAATTATGTATATTTTTGTTTAGTATTTATTTATGACAAAAGTTAATTATAAATAAATATATAAATAATTATTTATGTATTTTGAGATAATTTGTAGATATTTTACTTTTAAATTGGTTTGACAACCTATTTTAATATATAGTTTGCTTGAGGAATAATTATCATTCATGTTTACTATTTTTTTTAAATTAAAGCAATGATTATTTTTATAAAAGAAAAAAATGGAAGTAATTTGGGAATTTTTATAAAATTACAACAAAGATTATTTTTATATAAAAAAATAGAGCTAACGTAGTTTTAAGAAAAAAAAAAAGATATAAATAAGTTTTAAAAACTAACCAGTTCAAATAATGTAAATTTTTACTATATAAAAATGATATTTTTATTTAACTACCTTTTATATACATCTTCCATTCAAATTAATTTCACATTAATTTTAATTATTTAATGATAATTAATTTCAATCATTATATATTTAATAAAATTTCACTATGAATTAATTTTATTAATTTTATGTGTACAACCCAATACAACTTAATTCTATTAATTATTTAATGAAAATTAATTATTTAATTATTTAATGATAATTAATTATTTAATTAATTCTATTAATTATTTAATTAATTCTATTAATTATTTAATTAATTCTATTAATTATTTAATGACAATTAATTTCAATCATTATATATTCAATAAAATTTTACTATGAATTAATTCTACTAATTTTATGTACACAATCCAAAACTAAGAAAATAGGAAAGGAAGGGTGGAAAGAGTAATCACCCGCAAATGGTGTATCTTTGCATAATTTTATTCAATCAACTAATATGATCTTCTATTTCCACAATTTCACGTCATCTTAAATTAAATCAGGTAATAATGACACGATTTAACTATAATAATATCTTGCAACCTCTGCATTGTGGAATTAAAAAAAAAAGTACACCATTTTAAGAATTTCAAAAAAATATTACACTAATTTAAAAAAATTTGCCTAAAAAAAAAGTAACCTATTAAATTCATTGGTGTAAAAATCTCACCAATTATTTCAACCGGGTTTAACTAGAAACCAAATTAGTGTCCGGTTATAAGCTTCTCCTCAATATTTTCAATTATTATAAAATGTAACTTTCGAAAAATAATATCATAAATGAATATTCTAAAATTGCAACAATTTAAAGATGAAAAATAAAACTAAAACATTAAAAAATAGTTTAATTAAGTTTTAAGTATTTCATAAATTTAATTATTTTTAATTAATTTTCTACTACAAAATTTTATTCTATTGAATACTTAAAATATTTTTTTTTCATTTTCGTCTAAATATATTAATGATAAAGGGAGTTGATTGAATACTTAAAGAATATTAGAGGAGAAAGAAATAAGTTGATCAGTAAATTAGAGATGAAAATACAAAAATAATAACCACTTGATCCCATTCATAATAAAGATTAAATAACATAAAATTAAGAAAAAAAAAATACAAAATTTTTCAATACAATCAAACTACCCAAGCTTATGATGTACTTAAAAACTTAATTGTTCTACAAACGGTTGAGATGTTTTTATAAAACTACCACGTGTGTCTTGATATCTGATCGTCTAGGTTATCCTTATCAATATTTTTGCTCATCTTCATCATATCCACCAAAATTATGAATGCTAAAATGGTCAACCCAATCCGTTTTTGCCCAAAAATAAGGTAGGTTAGCCAGTCATACTAAATTAAGTTAAAAATCTTAACCCATACCATCAAAAGTTGAGTTGATCAATTTTTAAATTTAATTATGTTTTATTGATATATATGTATATTTTTAAAAGTACACTTATTCATATACATAACTTATAAGTTTTTAACAATTTAGTAATATCTTTAATTAGATAAATTGAAATAATTATTACATTTATATATTAAATTACTTCATTACAATTAATAATTGAATTTTAATTTATAAATATTAATAGTTTAAGTTACAGTACTATTAAATATTTGTATCCATTAAGTTATATAATACAATAAAATAAATTTTTAAGTTATTTTTTATTTTAATTAAAAAAAGGCAAGCTTGTCTTACTTTTATTCTGCCAATTTGACAAGTTAGGAAAGAGTCCAGGGGTTAAAAAACACCAATCCAATTTGTCAAATTTGGACAAACTGATGAAAAAAACCCATATTGTCATCCTTAATAAAAACATACCTTTTGTATTATAGTTACCAAAGTGAAATGGAGTGTTTTATGAGACTAATTCAAGATAATATCAACCTAAATAACTGACCTTGTCTATTGTACATTAATTAATCTAAAAATATATATAAAAATATTATAATGTTCATGGTTAATACTTAATTGGGTTAGTGGTTTTCCATCTTTTAGGTTTAGGAGTAGTGATTTCATTACTCATCACACCTAAGTAGCCTTTCTTCAATCCAATACACTGTAGCTTTGTGCACTTTGAGCAATATGAATCAATGTAAATTGCATGCGTTTGGCTAAATGAAACAAAAAAAGATATAGCCATGAGCCAAGATAACTTAAAAATATTCACGAATCTTTGATTTTGGTGGCAAAAATGAGTTGTAACACACTAAACAGTGATTTGTTATTCGGATTAAGATGGCACAATAATTCATGGAATTTAAATTTCTGTAACCATTCTTTATATAACACTATATATATGTGGTTGATGATGCCCACAGTAATTAACTAATTTTGTTTACCTGATAAAACTATATTTAAGCATGAATATGCATTCCTCTTCAGATGCCACTTGAATATTTATTAAGTGTTCATAAATAAAAAAAAAACCGTTCTAGTACTTTTTAGGTTTATAATAATAAAACATTTATTTTATCGACGTTTCCATTAACTTTTAATCATAAATATTTTACGTGACTTCCCACATATTTAATAATGAATATTTTATTTTGTTAACAAGTAATAAGAAATAGAACAAACCTAATAAATCTAAATATAATTGTATTCACAATTCTATTAGTTTTTAATCATACATATCCATAATCAATTATCATTTATGCCATTTGTTAAGATTATACATAAAAAAAATTTATAATACAATCAAATTCATAACCTATTTCTACTTTTCCTCCATTTTTATATATCTGAGTTATTTTTTTTGTTTTTATACATGTCAGTAAAAAAATACTTGAAGTGACCTCATATTATATAATAGCCATGTTGTAAGTTGTAGCAATGGAGCCGAAGATGATTCACGGGACATCATTGGAGTCCATAATTCGAATTATTCATGTCTGTGCTTTTAACCTAATTATATATTTCTTACACCCTTCATTGCATTTGATGCTAAAATCAACTTTTAGTTTTGTAAAATTATTGGACTGTTCTAATAATTTTATAACAAGATTCCCAGAGTAGTGTCAAGACAAAACATCATTTACGTTATTTTCACTCCAGTTTATCATTTTATGCTTCATATCCATATACGTCTGTTAAATTATTTTTCCCATGTGATAGTTGTCGACATTTTTATTTATTTATATAAAAATTATATCATTAGTAACTTATTTGGTTCGGAAAGTAATATGTACTCAGTAATTTAATTATGATTATTATAAATTTCAATTAAAACATATTGATTATATTACTGCCACTGTTTTAGTCCAAAATGAAAAAAATCTGGTAAATTAAAATATTATAAATAGTTAAACTAAGAGATCAATTTACAAGTGGTAACATATTTTACACTTTTAAGATCAAGATTGTGTTGCATCCTAAAATAAATAAAAAAATGCTTCTTTGATTAAACATAACTAAGAAGTGAATAGTAAATGAAGGGTTTGTTTGATTGGTGAAGTGAAAAAGTTGGTGCAGAAGGCTGCAATTTGTTGTTCACCGCCTCTCTTGGCCTCTGCTAATCTTACCTTTCTTTTTTTCTGCTCCTCCCTCCTTATTTCTAGTTCCACCCTCTTTATCACTGTCGAATTTTATTTATATATATAAAGAAAAAAACAAAACAAGTGTATGATAAGATGAAAACAATACATCTACAAAAACTAAGAAAATTAGTACATTTCAATTTTTACTGTTTTGTCAGCTAATTTAACCTTTTGAATGTCTACATGTCTTCATATATAACGGTCACTGAGATTTGGATTGCTGTTCTATTCACCACAGTTCATTGATGGTTGGTTTTCACATCCAAAAATTTTACTTTCAGCACTTTTTTATGCTGAGATATCATAATTTTTTATGCTGAGATATCATAAGAAAAATTGTGGACCAACTGTTATAAACTACTTTGAATTCATTAGACCCATAATATTAAATCTATGCCATAAATTTTGCTTAGAAATAATACATAATAAACAACAAATCAAGGCAAATTTAGATAAGGCGATTTTCTGGCTCACAAATAATGCATTTAGCTCTAGTTAATTACTATGACCGGTAAAAGCTGCATTGTGTAAGGGAGGTTTTTCTTTTGTTTTTCATTACCAGGGGAAGTTCTTTACACTATATGATTTTCTGCTGCAATATATATACCCCTGACACTAACTTAAAATTTATACTTCTCTGATCAGTGTAAAGATGAAGGTTGCTACAGAAGGCTGCAACTTTTTGTTCATTATCATTTGCCTTTTACTGATATCAGGTTTCTATCCGTCCCTTCACTCCCTCTCTGTCAATACCAGCTAATTATTCATTCTCAGAAACCATTTCTAATGTATATTCTCAACATGTGCAGGACTTGGCGTTCATTCTTTGTCTTATGATTATTCTGCTACCACAAAGGTAATAACGTTTCCTCACTAATTGTTCCATATACTACAATCTGAAAAGTTCACACTAGAGTATTCTTTTTCAGATGCAAAATGTTTTCCATGTAATTTTATTTTAGACTTCATAACCAATTCATTTTATAAATTATAGCTTAAACCAGACTAGATATAGGTATGTGGTAGTTCCTGTCAGCAGTTAATGCACAAACTTTCTTGTGTTGTGGCTGCTTTGAAATTAAGCAGTGCTTAGTAGAACCTGAGAGAGCACAGTATGGAGGAGGCATTATAGTAAATCCAGGATTTGATCACAGCATAGAGGGTTGGACAGTGTTTGGAAAAGGGTCAATCAAGGAACAGATATCGAATGAAGGCAATAGATTCATTGTTGCTTACAACAGAACACAACCGTTGGCTGGTTTCTCTCAGAAGGTCCAACTTCAGAAAGGAATGCTATACACCTTTTCTGGTAACTTCACTTTCTCCATTGACATCTCTTGCACCAAGATTCATTTGAGGAATGTTTTGACTTGATGGACACTACTTTTCTGAAACATTTTGAATGATTGATTTTTCTCCATTCTCCACATTCAGCTTGGTTTCAGGTCAGTGAAGGAAGTGATACAGTGTCAGTCATGTTCAAAACAAAAGAAAGTGAACTGGTACGAGGTGGCCAAGTGATAGCAAAACATGGATGCTGGAGCCTTCTAAAAGGCGGCATAGCTGCAAACTTTTCAAGCCCCGTTGAAATTCTTTTTGAGGTGAAACACATTCTGGATTTATACCTACCATTCTTTCAGCAAAAAAACCTTTACAGGGACCAAAATGAGAATCAAGATATTTATCAACAACCAAAAACATAATTATACCTACCTATTTTCATCTTGTCTTATTTTACATGTTTCCTCAAAATTCAACTGAAGTAATACTACAGGGCACCTATTTGTGGGAATAAAATGCATGTAAAATTAAAGGAATTATACGTTTGAGAATTGCGTGAGATACCTTTATTTTGTGTGTATTTTGATATATGTTTGGTTAGCTAAAATTTGTTCAACCCTGTAGAGCAAGAATTCAACTGTGGAAATATGGGCTGACAATGTCTCGTTACAACCATTCACTAAAAAGCAGTGGAGATCACTACAAGACGCCAGTATTGAGAGGGTAAGCTTATATGCAAATTTACATGAAAGCCAATGCTTCTTTATTTTCAAATATATACCAGTGCTTAACATCAGGGGAGAAGCATTGCATTTATTTTAATACCAGTACTAAAATGAAATTCACCAATTTTTAGTCAAGCATGTGGTCATTATTAGGAGGATGACTGCATTAGCAAACCAAATAGCAAGACAAAATCAGTAGCAGTAAATAGTAGACTAAAATACATTTTGTTTCCGTTGTCTTATTTTTTTACTTTTTCGTTGATCTTCTCAATTTAAAAAAGTTTAATCTGGTCTCTTAAAATGTCTCTGTTAGACAAATTAGTTTTTTGTCAATTTACCACACTAACAATGTTAAGTTGATTGACTTAACAAACATCCATGTGACCTGTCACAAATGGTCATGTGTGTCTAAGTTGTTAGTGTGCTTAACTGATAAAGGACCAATTTCATAATAGAGACAATTGAATAAAGTATAAATCTTTAAACTTAGGACCAAATTCAAACTAAAAATGAGATAAGAACCAAAAAGTATTTGATCCATAACATGCAGGTACGCAAGAGGAGAGTGACATTTCAGATAACTCGTGTAAATGAAACAGCATTGAAAGGAGCTACAGTCATCGTCAAACCAGTGAAGTTGAACTTCCCATTTGGATGTGGAATGAACCATAATATCCTCACGAACAAAGACTACCAGAATTGGTTTGTGTCAAGGTTCAAATTCGCAACCTTCACCAATGAAATGAAGTGGTATAGCACAGAGAAAAAGCAAGGCGTGGAAAACTATACCATCTCAGATGCCATGCTGAAATTTACCAAAGAGAATGGCATTTCTGTGAGAGGCCATAACATTTTCTGGGACGATCCACAATATCAGCCTGAATGGGTGAAGGCCCTATCACCTGCGGATTTAGCGAAAGCAGCAGCAAAAAGAATGGAATCTGTGGTTTCAAGATACAAAGGACAACTAATTGCATGGGATGTGATGAATGAGAATCTCCACTTCCACTTCTTTGAGGACAAACTCGGCCAAAATGCCTCTGCAGAAGCTTATGCAACAGCTTACGAGATTGATCCAAAGCCAAAAATGTTCTTGAATGAGTATAACACCATTGAATATAGTGGGGATGAGGCCTCCAGCCCTGTCAACTATATGAATAAAATTAAGGAGATTCTGTCATTTCCAAGAGTTACTGGAATGTCAGCAGCAATAGGGTTGCAGGGCCATTTTGGTAGTGGCCAGCCAAACCTTGCTTACATGAGGTCAGGTCTTGATCTTCTTGCTACAACCGGACTTCCAATATGGCTCACAGAAGTGAGTGTGGACCCACAACCAAGTCAGGTATTTCCTTAACTTCAGAAAATACTTTTATGAACTTCTTCATAAACCAACTTCAGCTTGTAACATTACACATTAAGACAAGTCGTAAAGCTGGTTATAAAGTTTATTAATATAAATTAAACAAAAAATGTATTTTGATTAATTAGAAGACACTATCAGTAAGTGTAAACAAAACAGTCCTTTCATATTGTCATTAAATCACATAATGTCATGCATGTATGGTATGTTTGCTGATATTTTTAACCAGTAACTTAGCTTCTGCAGAATCACAGTGTAACTTTTTTTACTGATAGAGTATGGAAATTGTACTCATCAAATTTTTTATTCAGTTCTTCTCATTCTCAGAGACCCCCAAAGCAAAAGATTTATCCTTTTATCTATTAGAAAAAAGAAAAGGAAAGAAATCTCACTATACCAGCAAGGTGACTGACTGCATTATCTTACTTTTCTCACTAATGCAGACAGAGTATTTGGAAGAGGTACTAAGAGAGGCCTACTCTCACCCTGCTGTTGATGGGATTATAATGTTTTCTGGTCCAGCACAAGCTGGTTTCAATGCCACTACTCTGGCGGATGAGAATTTCAAAAATACTCCTGCAGGAGACGTTGTGGACAACCTGATTCAGGAGTGGGGAATTGGGCCTAAGAGGGCCGCAGCAGATGACAGAGGAATAGTAGATATTTCACTGCACCATGGAGATTATGATGTAACTGTTACACATCCTCTAATTCACTCCCCTATAACAATGAATCTAAGTGTAAAGAAAGATTTTTCACTGGAAACCATTCATGTGAAAATGCACTAACAAAGCAAGATTGCAATAAAAAAATGGTCGTCAGCATCTTGATTGATTATTCTTGTTTCCCAAAATCCTACAACAGTGAATTGTCTTCCTCACTCCAGCATAAAACAAGTACACAGTAATTTTTATAAATACCAATTACTTAATTAAATAGCTATTTGTTGGTTGAAGGAATAAGTCATTGCTTATAAGCTATGATTCATCCATATGATAAGCGTATACAATTATTGTAAAAATAACATTATAGGATAGTGCAAGATATGTATTTAAGAAATGTATGAAGTCATAGAGAATATATAACTTCAACTCTGCAAAAACCAAATTAAAAACTCATTGTTAGACATTGCCAAACTAAAAAAAATTATAAATCGTTATTCATGAAGGGAACAATTTTCATCTTAGTTTACGAGGAGATAGTCTTCTATATTTCTATATTACACATACTTTGATGAAGTATCGGAAAATAATATTAGATACTTCCAACAAATAAGAGTTAATGTTTCACCGGTCTGGATACTTTGTCCGTGAGTATAGGTGAAGTATGTAAAGTATACCTATCAGTAAAACAAATTGAATAAAGGAGTTTACGAAATTTAAGGTCTCACTTAAGACATCTGTTTTCTGATTGGACTGAGTTCCTTTTCTACTTTAACGAGCTAAGCCATATGAAAAAAAAAAGAGAAGAATGAAGGTTCATGAGTAAAAACATGAATCATGATTATTGCAGATGAGCTTATTTCCCATGCTGCTTACATTGGCACTCCTGGAAATGAGTCGACAGGAAAATTGGTAAGCGTTTGGACCAGCATCAATATAGAGAACATTGAATCCAATAGGCGTGCTCTTAGAGAGCAGCTTTTCACTGCTCCTTGGTGCTAATCCTTGATTCCAAACAATGTCTACAAAACCTTGCTTTCCAACCACTCCTTTGCCAAAAACAATGTCCAAAGCAGCAGCTAAACATCAGAGCAGAAGAAGCACAAAAATTGAGTTTTGAGAGCTTCAGATAAATATAAATCACAAAGGGCAAAATGAGTATTTCAAAAAACTGGGTGTAGGAGAATATGGGAGTTTAGAAAGTAATAGCCTGAATCCATACTCCAGTCACTCACAGTAGTCAAGTTTATAGTAAAGCAATGTCTCCTCATTGCAACGTCCAGAAACATCAATATTCCATTCCACTCAGCAAAAATATTGCAAAAACAAAACAGAAACACTTTTCATTTTGGAGCTATAGGGGTAGTATCCTTCATCTTGAGGATAAGATGGAAACTTCTATATTGGAAGGGGGGGATCTTGATTGATACCTGATAAATTACAAACATGAGTAGTTACGTAATTTGTGAGATATTTTCAACTGAGAACATGAAGAGAGATATTTTCTTGTAATTTGTGATAGAATTTGGGCATTAAGAATTATAGGAAGTGGCAGTCCATATGCTGATTTTATACTGCAGCCATGGGCAAGGGTAGATCAAGTGAGAAAAATCTCAAAAGACTAGTGTTTGTGGGCCATTTGCAAGATCAGATTGTTAAAGGATGATTGTCAGAATCAGTACTCCAAAGTCAGAAACCAATGTTAGATTGATCCATCAAAAAAGGTACAAATTCTAATATCGCCATAATAAAACCAACGGAAACTTCTTTTCAGTAATCTCTAAACAAAAAATATACTGTCAGAATCCTGCCACCAACCAGTGATCTAATCTAATAAAACATGTTCAAAACAAGGCTACATATGCTACATAAAGTTCCGTATACATCAACTGAGAACTGTTTTTCACAGTCCAAAACGAAAATAAAATTCAAGAGTCCTAACAACTAAGTCAAAAATGTGTTTTTGATTGCAAAACCAGCTTTCCTACCTATGCAGCAACCAGCTGGCAAACTGCAAAAATGAAGAAAGAGATGAATTAGACTTAATTCCTCCTTCCCATTGAGATCTCCACACACAAAGTAGATCAAAGTCACTTGTTATGGGTTGGATTTGAGTTGCTTGGAGGATTCTTCCTTAAACTTGTGGCTACTGGTCTCTGAGTGGCCGCATATTCTATCTTCAATTTTTCTATACTTGTAGAGCAGGAGGAGGCACGAGCTAGCAGCTTCCGTGGCGGACAATTACTTCTAGTCTCGCCAGTGATTACAACTATAGAGCAAATGATGAAGTGTACGAGAATTAACACAAAGAGGCACACCAAAGCACGTTGAGAGGTTTTCATGGCAGACTCTAGTGAAAACACAACAATTGAAGATAGGTAAAAAAACGGAGCTGTGGTAGTTGGAACTATCCCATAGGAAAGTTGCAATGTGTTGTAGTTTGTGTCTAAGATAGAAGAAGGGAACTATAATGGTGTATCTGAAGTCGATCAATCTTTTTTATTTGTTTGTTGGTGAGGGGTGAAGACTATGAGACAATGGAGAAAGGTATTCAAGGTTTTTTCAGCCAATAAGACTCAACAGCTGTGTGAAAGAATCAGATTTAGGGAATTGAAGAGGAAGGAGAAGAATGATGCTTGGATTATTTAAGCTGCCGCGTCTTTGTTGTGTAGTGGGGTAGAACATGGAATGGAAGGAGCTTATCATGTGATCCTTAAGCAAATCCCATACTTCTGACATTTCCACAATCTTTTCATCACATGCCAATACATATCATGTGACTAATCACATGATATATTAATGGGTTTCCTCATTTTGCTATATTACTTTCATTATACAGCTAAACCTAGCTGGGTAAGATTACTTTCTAGGAGCATGAAGCTTCTTCCTCCCAAGGGAAGCATCTTTTACTGCCTCTTCACACATGCAACAGAAACTCATAATTGTATTTTTTGTATAGAACTCAATAACCGAACCAGTTATACATGTAGACACATCATGTCTATGGAAGGTATTTATCCTATGTGTGGAACATTAATTAGTTTCAATATATTGTGATTGTCTACTCACTATAACTTTCCTACATCCCTGTACCTTATGCCACTTTATTAGGGAACACACACAATGTAACTTTTCTATGATTAGCAGGATTTGCTCTATTAAAGCATGTAACCTTTTTTATATGGTATTTGATAAAGTTTTGAGGTTTCATGCAGATATTTTTATAGAGGATGAGGTATTTTAATTTGGTCTGGAATAAAGTTTTGCTTTTAATAATGGAGGTTTTTCTTGTTTAGAATCAAATTTGCATGTGAGAGTGCAGGTTCAATATTCTTTCCGGTGAGAAAAACATATGATCCATGTCAGCAAGAATAAAATAGAATATGCACTGTGATAAAATATTTTACTTATATATTCATTGGCTAGTTTAATCAAATTAGTTCATCAATCATGTTCTGATGCTGCCCCCTTTGAACGCGGAAGCACATATCTACATGGTTTATTGTTTTGCTTATGTTGGCTAAGTTAGGCATGTTTTCATCTACTTGACTGTTTATGTAAGTGACTTCGATTCATAAGCTCGTGGTCTTAGTTGTCATCAGAACTCCATAATTCTTCTTATGGTTATTTTGCCCTTTGCTTTGCTATTTGGTCACGTGACATAAGTAAGCATTTTCTGATTGGAAAAGAAATTTAATTTTGAAGCCTTAACAGCCAACCAAACAGATTTCATCATAGCAGTTCCCCAACATATGAAGTATAGTCTGAATCTCTGATCTTATTTCCCGCACCTGATCTTAAAAAAAAATATGCCACAGCGGTAGCATAACTAATTACCTAGCATGAAGTCATGAAGTAAAGACCTCACTTCCAAATTCCAAGTCATGTTAGCATTACAACACACTACCAACCAAATACTCACCATTTAAAAAGTGAAGTACTCATTAGAGAGTGAGTGTGAGTCTGAGGACTAGGGAATCAACATCTAGTGTTACGAAGATGCATTTTTTGGTCCCCATTACACCCAAATTCAACTATTATTATATCTACTTCTCAAGTCACAAACAATCAAATATACAGAGTATAGTAATAAGTCCTTTTATCATTCAGCAGCACATATTATTTAAATCTTGGAATCAATCTATTGAATTAGGTTGATCATTATCTTTCACGAAAATTCACAGGATTTGACCAATTTATGTGTGTTATACAAACGAGGGCGTAAGAATCTATGCATATATATAGAACAAGCCAAAATAACTGAATCTTAGCCAGTTTCTTTAGAAAAAATATACTGAAGCGTCCTCCTTCAGATCAGGCCACTATAATCAAAGATTCTTGAAAAACATGAAATTAACATTTCTTGTAGTATTTCTTCGCTGGGAAGGGACAAGATCTGTATCCCTTATCAAAGATGTTACTTCTTTCCCTGCAATTGTACAAGGTACAATGTGCCTAGAGTGGCTTAAATCAGGATCAATGTTAAATGCCATCCCATGAGAAGTGATTCCAGTCAATATCTGAAAGCCAAGAGCACCTATCTTCCTTTCTCCAACCCATACCCCAGTATCACCACTCTGTCCAGGACAAGCTTTCACACCAAAAGGGTTAAGGAACTAGAACGGCAATTATTACTCTGTGATATCTCAACTATCGTAACTTGATTTCTCAAACGGTTCACCCAAATGAAAATTACGGCCAAAGGTTACAGATATTTTTCAAAAGATTCAAACTTGGGTAGTTCTGCCTTGCTCTGATATTTATCGTACGCAATCAACTAACGTCAACGTCATTTGGGCAAGGCAGGTTCTTGGTAGGCCAAGAAGAACCGTATGATTGGTATCTTCCTCTCAACTATCAAGTGTAAAGGTGATCCGATAAAAAAAAGTTCAACAATTTGTGCATGCGCATAGTTGACAATAATTGCATACCAGGACCTAACAGTCCGCACCATCCAGTCATGGATTAGGAAATGAAATTGTCTTATGATAAAAGAAGCACTTCTTATTTGTACCCATTTTTTTTTTTCTTGTATTGTACACAACATGTCTTGTTCTACTTTTTGAAATAGTAAAACAAACTAGGGAATAGAAAGAAAAAATCAGAGGTGTTGCAGAACTTCATAAAGGAAAGTGTTTCTGTAGAAATTGAAAAAGGAAAGTGTTTCTGTTGAATTAATGGGGTTGGGGATATGGGGAGCCTTCGTCACTTGGTTACGCAGGTGAAACTTACTACCACTATTTTTCTCTTTCTTCTCCTTCTGGTTATACTCAATATCTGTCACAAAATTTAAGGCTCATACTTCTATTCTTTTTCCTGTGAAGTTGTGACGAGTTAGTATTTTTAAGTACATACTGCATTATAATGGTACTAAGTTGGAATTAACTAACACCGATTCTTCTTTCTCTTGTTTCCAATGGTATATAGTCTCTTTTTCAAGCAAGAAATGGAGTTATCTCTGGTTGGTCTTCAGGATGCTGGGAAAACGTCACTAATAAATGTTATTGCAGTATGTAACAGAAAACATTGTATATGATTAGTTTTCCATTTCATTTGTTCTTTTCCTACCTTGCTGATGCCTGGTGTATGTTTGATTTTGACGAAGAGTGGTGGATATAGTGAAGAGATGATTCCTACGGTAATTAAATTATCTTTCTTTAATCACTCATAATTAATCTTCGTGTTCTCTATTTCCACAAATTTGAGGTTAATTTTGTGCCTGATGACTTGTTACCTACAGGTAGGATTTAATATGAAAAAGGTAACAAAAGGGAATGTGACAATAAAGTTATGGGACCTTGGAGGTCAACCAAGGTTTCGCACTATGTGGGAGAGATACTGTCGTGCTGTTTCAGCAATTGTGTATGTCCTCTAGAAACTTTGAAACACAAAACACAACCTTTGCATCAGTAACTGAAGTATTGCTTTTTCTTATCTAGTGAAATGTTTCCTATGCCTTTCTCCCCCTAACATTTTCATCTGTGGTTTCCTTTCTGCTTCTTCACTCAACGTATGATTGATATAATTTACTTTGTGGAGGAACTTGCAGTTATGTTGTTGACGCAGCTGATTATGAAAGTTTACCTGTCTCTAGAAATGAACTTCATGACTTGTTGACCAAACCTTCTTTGAATGGGATTCCTATTCTAATTTTGGGTAATAAGATTGACAAACCTGGAGCATTGTCCAAGCAAGACCTGACTGATCAGATGTAAGTATCTTCTTAAGGTTTATTAGATGTTCAGATGTACGTACCCAAGTTGAGTATAATGCTGATTAACGTAAAAATTAGCTTAAACATTTTCCAAATGATAAAGTAACAATTAAATTACAAGTCAAATCACATCATGCAAGATAATTGTAGCTGCAAATTTATCATCATCTTCTCGTTCGCCATCTAAGGATGGCCAGCAAGTAACTTGTTTTTTTCTATCTGCAATTGCCAACGTGGTCTGATAATCTTTCCTAACTGATTTAGCTTTCAGAATGTACTTGGACTTTCAATGTTTGTTTCAAATGTGCAGGGGACTGAAATCCATCACTGATAGAGAAGTTAGCTGCTTCATGATCTCCTGTAAAAACTTCACCAGCATTGATACAGTTGTTGATTGGCTTGTAAAAAATTCTAAATCAATAAACTGAAGCTCGAGTTTTTGCCTATAAATCTATTTGTACGTTGTATTACAGAAGAACCTATCTGATTGAAGTGACTTTCTATTGGTGTGATACTAGTTTTTCACTTCCCTTTTTGACTAGCTTACATCAAACCAGACATGTGATTTGGTATGTACGTTGTTACAAATTGCATCTGAGTGTTCATCTGATTGTTTTTAAGATTGACAACATTCCACAGATTCATTCCCAATTCAGTTCAAAATAATATAGTTCATTTAGCAATACAACTTCATTGTAGAATGTAGGTTCAAATAGTGTGGATTAAGGATAGCATTCTACATTCTCTGTTTGTGACTGATGCTTGCAAACTTGTTGAGAGAAAATACAGAAATTGTGCTAAACCATCAAGGCTAATGCAGCCAGATTTTCAGGATTGATTCACATCTTCTACTGTTCTTTTGGTGGAAGAAACAAAACAGATAGTTTTTGAATTCTTTTGGCTGAGAAAACAGAACAAGTCTTTGTGCCTAGTCAATAGCAAACACGAGAATAATATAGGAATACAGTCACTGATAAATGTGAAAAAAAATAGAGGGGCATTCCGAGAATCGAACTCGGGACCTCTCGCACCCAAAGCGAGAATCATACCACTAGACCAAATGCCCGGGTTGAAGGCTGAAGGACTAAGTCAAATATATGTCAAGGTTTGTTATATTTTTTTATTCTGCCACTTAGTCTGCTTTTGTATATTAAGATTGCATAAAAATGACCAGACGACATAGATAGGCAATTGTGAGTCAAGAAAATAACTTGTTTATCAATCAAGGTATCAAAGAGTTTTCTTTTTGCCCCTCTGGTTTTATATTTTAAGACCAACTATGACTTGTACCAGTTGCATGTCGTCACTTACAAAAACTGTTAATGAATAGAACCATTCATCCCAACAAATTCACATGGAGCATTTGACACTGACTGCTATTAACTAAACAAACTAACAGGTCGTACTTGTCAAAGCTTCAAAAGGTTAAAATTTAGAAATAATATGTTCTGCTTGTTAGTATTTATGTTCACCAATTAACAAGCCAAGTCAAGTCAAGCTTGTAAGCTTCCAAATCATCAAAATATAGGGGATTCCGAGAATGATGTTGTTAGAAATATAAGAAATATCTAACATATTAAAAACTTATTATAACAGGTGCCACTAGACTAAAAATCTTGTTATGCAAAATTCGTTTGCTAATTCTATTAAAAACTAATGAATTGTTTTGGTGAAATTATTGTATGAAGTTAAAACTTTGTTTCTACCTTGTACATCTAACGCTTTACCACAGGTCATCAGTGAATTGGTAGCATTTTCTTTTTCACCAGTAGTTGAAACATTACTTGTAGTTAAAACTTCACCAACAATGATACAGTTGTTGTTTGGCTTATAAAACATGTTATAGAAATGAAGTTTTGCAGTATGTGCCTCTATATGTTGCATTACAGACTGAACAAAACTGAATGAAGGAACTTTTGCTGGTGTTCGACTACATTTCTTTTCCTTTTCTGAGACTGATATCAAATCAAACAACATGTGATTTTTTCTGTCTGTCAGCACATGTTACATGAGTGTTGTTAACTATAAATTAAGATACTTGGTAATGCCACGTGTCTAATGGATTTGAATAAATAATTGTGTTCATTCCTTTTCTTTTCAAGATTATCTTGGGGTGCATGCATTATATAAGATCATATACCTCAACAAATTGAAAAAACAGTTGATTTAACATATCATGGTTCATATTGTTTATGCATTTTGTGCATGGGCTAGCGTCTTGCAGGCAACTGAAGTCACTTTCAACCTGCACTGTGCATACATGCAGAAACACAGTGTATGCATTTCTGTATTCTATCATGATAGTATTAAAACATAATATCTATATTAATTTTAACTTTATATTTTTAAATAAAATGGCTTGTATTTAAAATTTAAAATTCAAAAAAACACGTAACGTGCAACACGAAAGTAGGTCTGATCAATCATCAATGTACTTTCACTTTATCAAACCAAACCCCTTTTCCTTTCACATCACATAGTATAATTATTATAAATAAGATTAAAATGGAAACATACTTTGCAAGGGGAATTCTCATTATATATTGACATAATTCATAGATGTTACAATTTTTTGAGTTCATTTAAATAGCAGATATTATAGCTCTATCCGTTTAATTTTGTAAACTAAAGGTTTGATTTAGTTCTTTTTTTTTTTTTTTTTACTGTAAAGTTACTTGAATCAAAATATAAAAATCAAAGTTAATTTAATATAATATCTTTTTGTAGTTTGGGTTACTTTAGTTTTTACACTTTTGATTAATATAAGTGTTGACATATGAAAATGTTATAGAATGATCTGATTATCTTATTTTGTGTAAATTTTATTGTCTCTTGCTAATATATGATTATATAGAATAAAAACGAATATGAATTATTAACATAATTTTTAATAAAATAAAATAATAAATATACTTATATTTCCATGTAAATTTTCACATTTTGAAATTAGTTTTAGTAATGTAAATAGAGATTTTTTTTTTCTATTAGGAGACATGCCGTTTATTCGAATGTTCTTGTGCAAAGTAACCTTACTTTTCAAATACTGTTCTCAACCTAAAAGTTATTTTTTCATTTTCTTATATTTTATTTTGCTTTCCTTTTCAATTGACTCTAATTTTTTATTTTAGTAATTCATTTAAAAGTATATTTTTTTCGTTTTTCTAAATTATATTACGGGCTCTTCTAAAAGTTTTTACAAATTTATGAATAATTTTTCACCTTGACATTCTTAATAGTAGGCCACGTCACATGTCATAATAGTTTATTATAAAGAAATTTATCATCATTATTAGTCTATTAAAAAAAAAGCAAGGAACAGTGAAGAATGATAGAGATGGAATTATCTCGAGAGTGACATATATTCTTAGGAGATTAACTTAGTACCTTGTAAGTTCTCTTGACCCGTTAAATTATCAAACAAAACATAGCACAAAGGTAAACATAAATTCCATTTAATGTGACAAAAAAGTTATTAGAAGGATACGAGGGAGACACAGAGAAGTTATTTTAATTAGTAAGATATATATATATATATATATATATATATATATATATATATATATATATATATATATATATATATTTTTT
>Ga0209700_100379_pt1 | contig 80644 bp, 50 predicted proteins | sample SiratroredBW_FD_187528 | JGI IMG/M metagenome (GOLD analysis project Ga0209700, IMG submission 187528) | Root nodule microbial communities of legume samples collected from California, USA - Siratro red BW (SPAdes) (version 2) | ecosystem: Host-associated > Plants > Roots > Nodule | place: USA... | reverse complement strand
CCTTTTCTTTTGTAATGGAAAAATTCAAATTTTATTTAATTTTTATCATTATTATTATTTCAAGAATACTTAAACTAATAAATATATTTTTATGTTATTATTGATTTTTATTTCTTTTTATTTTTATCATTATGCTTTAATTTAAAATATTACCCGGACAAAATCGGGTGTTGACAGGTCCAGAGGTTGCTATGCATCACATGGTTACCGCCTTGAAACATGGGTCGCTCTCGGATAGTTTTGTAAGTGTAGTTGGCTCTAGAAAGAGAGGTGTCGAATGGAGCCTGAACTCAAATTGTTAGATATAGACAATTCAAAAATATAAATGCAGTGTAAGGCAGAGAGAGAAGTAGACAAAGATTTATACTAATTCACCCAACAAGTAGAGTAATGTCCAGTCCTCTTAAGCAAAATTGCTTAAGAGCTTATACTAAAAATGAGTTTTGACAGGAAACAGGTATTTTACACCTCTCCAAGCAACATGATATGGATTGTTGGGGGTATTTAGGATCTAGACCAACCCAAAAAGGAGATGAAGATGATAGTTCTTCAAGAGAAAAACCAATATGGTGCAAAGGAAGACACCGTGGAAGTCATGCTTGGACAAAGAGAGAAATCAATGAATTAACAAGTATGAATACATGAAACTAAAGGAATTGAAATGTAAAAATGAAATGATAAAAAAGATGATTGCACATGCCACCTTCAAGATTAGAAATCTTCAAGGACAAGTGAAGGAGGATCCGCCACTTGAGAAGGCTTCTCAAGATAAAAGTCAAAGGAAAGAATAGAGACACAACTCAAGCACTTCCACAATATCTCAAAGAAATTCTTGTTCTTTCAACCTCGTGTATTTTACAATGGAGAGCACTCCTAATTATAGCCATGGAATTTGGCTAAGTAAGGATTCTCAAAAGACAAAAAGTTAACTACACTAATCAAGGTTAACTACACTTAACTATGTTTAAGTGTGACTAATCTTCTAGAAGTGTGAAAGGTGGTTTGGAAGGTGCATGCATATACAAAGGGTGGTTTTTAGAATTATGAAGGGCATGGATAGTTTTTGAAAGTAATGATGGAATTTGCATTTAATTAGAAGATGTAATAATGAGAGTTGCATTTAGTTAGAAGGTGTAATGATGAGACTTACATTTAGTTAGAAGGTGTAATGATGAGAGTTACACTAGTTAGAATGTGTAATGATGAAAGTTGCATTTAGTTAGAAGGTGTAATGATGATTCATAATGATGTCGTCATCCTTGTGCTTCAATTTGATTGGTGGAGAGCTCCAAAAGTTAAAGATGTTTCTTTCCTTCTCTTCTTGCATTCTCTCAAATTCCTTCCTTTTTTAGAGCCCTACTCCATTTATTCTTTTAATCTCTTCCTTCGGAAGCTCCAAGGCTCTTTCTTTTTTTATTTCTTCATCTACATCTTCATTTGTCATGCTTCTTTTATTTGATCTTCATGTCTTTTGTTCTCTTTCTTTAACAATTTCTTCCTTATTCTCATATGTATTATCCTCCCTTGATTAGAGGGAATTCGTTCATGAATTTTGAAGACCTGTATCACAAAGAGAAAGATAAAAAAACATTGAAGCTATGACTTTATTATTTACTACTACTAACAAAACTATATATTACTAACCTCCAGGATCAAAACTAAAGTACTAGGAATGTCATGTTTGCATGTGGAATGTATGCTCATATCCCAAAATTTATTTCCTACAAAAGACCTTATCATCTTATTTTTATTTTTCATTTTATTTGTTCTTAGAATGTGATGATGATAATGATGAATATGATGATTATGATGGTGACGATGATGTATATGACCATGTGAATCCATGATAATTATATAAGTATGTCCTATGTCACTTTTCTCCAAAGAATTTAAAGAATGTTCAAGAAATAAATGTTTTTTATTTTCAATAATTAATGACTGTTGAAATTTCTTCAACCCTTGTAGAAGTTGGGTCATGGAAAGATCAAGAAGCCCATGAGGTACTTTGATTCCCTCTTTTGGAATTTTTATCTCCAATATGCCCCTGCACTTTGTAATATCCAAACGAAAAATGAATAACAATTGAAGACAAATCTAAATGTTTAGGAATTGAAAAGTCCATATATAGATTGTCTTTTACTCTTCTCCTGATTCACTTGTACTCCTTTGTCAATATTCATTGAGCACACATTAGAAGGAAAAAGAAGATACAGGGGTTTGTGTACATGTTTTAACTTCTTGAATTCTTTACATGATGTGATAAGTAACTCTCCATCTTTGTTACCTCTAAAAGTGTTGTGTAACGCCATTAATGACTCTTTGTCTTCTTTTCTTGTGGAAGTGTTGTGTATCTTTTCCTTCTCCATTTTTCTCTCATTATCATTTGATATTTTCTCACTTCCTTTGATTTGAGTGGTTTTAGGGAGTAGGTGTGACCCTTATTTTGAAAAGTGAACTCCTTGGTATAGCCATCATGGTGAATACGCCTATTATATTGCCAAGGCCTTCCCAACAAGACATGGGTTGCCTCCATAGGGACCACATCACACAACACTTCATCTTTATACTTGCAAATAGAGAAATTAAGAAGAACTTGATTAGTCACTTTGATTTCTCCATCTTTACTCAACCATTGTAGCTTGTTACTATTAATTTTTTATTTTTTTAGTACTTTTTTAGCTATTTTTTACATTTTAGACTTTTATTTCAGATATACTTGTTAGAAAGTTTTGAAAATTTTTGTCGTGTTTCTTTTTTTGGATTAAAGATTTATCAATTTATAAGTTTTTATTTTTAAATTAGACTTATTACATCGGTTGTAACTGATGTAATAGGAGACTTTTTACATCGATTGTAACCACAATTGATGCATTATGTCTCATATTACATTGATTCCAACTACAACTGATGTAATATGTCTCATGTTTTACTTTTTTAAGTGCTCTATTACATCGGTTGTGTATAAAACTGATATAATAGGTGCATTTTTACATCAGTTGAAGAACCAATGTAAAAAGTCATGACTTTTTACATCAACATGGATTTTGAAATCAATGTAGAAAATCTCCTAGAATAATTTCTTTTACTAATAAAATGTCAAAAAAATATTGTTTGTGAAAACTAAAAGTATTTCTTTTATTTGGGAAAAATACTAACTTAATTTTAATTATCAGTATAAGTTGTAATAAATTCTAAAGCTTTTAGTAATAGTATTATAAAAATATAGCCATATTACTAGGTAATATTAATTAATTAGTAATGACATCAGAAACAGGGTTTTAGTAATAGTAGTAGAAAATATACCAATGTTTCTTGAATTTGAGATTTAGACTAAATTGAAGATTAAAATTTACTATATATCGCAAACAGTAGCGGCTCAAGACTTTAGGAGACCTAAAACGAATTAAAAATAGGTATTTTTTAAATTAATAAAATAATTAAAATTATGATATTTTTATCTAAAATTTATTTTTCGAGCTTTTTGTGATGCAAAATTATCTATTAAATTATCGTAATTAATTTCATTTAAAATATCTTTTTTCAATAGACAATAATACTAATCCATTTAATCATTGTTGAGACATTATTGATCTTAAATAAGATTTTATTAGTTTAAGTTTTGAAAAACTCCTTTCGACTGAAGCAACTGATACTGGAATTCTTAACATTATTCTACATGTTATATATATATTTGGAAAAAAAATTATTTATTTTATATAATTAAGAATGTCAACTGGTTTATCATTTTCCAATCCTATAATCTCCTTTAAGATATTTATTTCTGAAAATAAATCTAAGCCATCAAGATCCAACAAATTATCATATTTCAAATACTTTTCAAGGTTTAAGCATTTTTCTTTCAAAAGTACACAATCCAATGACTTTAATTTTTTAATACTAAATAAAAAATAAAAAAATATCTTCATATATTTTAAATTGTTCAAATCTATTTTAGAGTGTGGTAGTTGTTTTATCTACAATATATAAAAAATAATCAATTCTAAATGACTCTTAAGGTGATTTCATAGCTTCATCATCAATATTTTCATCAAATTGTTTTTTTTTACAACTTGTTCTTTTTTCACGAAACTTAGGCTCTACATCCATTTCAGAAGCAATTTCTTTGGTAGAAATAAATTCATTTTCAAATTCATTTTCTCTATATGTTTCAAAAACAAATGAAAGAAGACCTTTTATTTGTTTAATGTCCATATTAATACACATATCTTTTGATTGTAAATTTTTACTAACAGAGTTAAGTGCCAATAATATATCATACCAAATAGTCATGCCTAACAAAAATTCAAAATTTTCAAGTTCATAAGTTGTTAAACGCTCAACTTCACTTTTTATTTTAGGATCATCATTAGTTTCAACTAGTTCAAATAAAGCATCTCTTATTTGTCGAGCTTGAAATCTTGTAGCTTTCACACTTTCAACACGACTTTCCCAACGTGTTTGTGACAATGATTTTGTAAAATTTTCCATCTTTTTGTAGAAGAAGAAATAAAGTATACATACGTTGTAACACTCCAAAGAAAGATGTAGCTCTAGGACAAGAGTTAGCCATATCACAAAGTACTAAGTTTAGACTTTGACAACCACATGGAGTATAAAATGCTCTAGGATTAATATCAAGAAATCTTTTTTGCACACCTTGATGTTTTCCTTTTATATTAGACCCATTATCATATTCTTATCCTCTAAGGTCATTAATATCAAGTCCAAGGACTTTTAATTAATCTATAATAACATTAAAAAGACATTTTCCACTTGGATCGTTTACTTTTAAAAATTCTAAAAAATATTTGTTAACTTGTATTGGAGTTGATGAAATATCCACACATCGTAACACAAAAGATATTTGTTCTTGATGACTTATATCTGGAGTACAGTCAAGCATGATTGAATAATATTTCGCATTCATAATTTTTTTTATAATTTTTGTTTTTATTTCACTTGCTAATAAATTTATCAACTCATTTTGTATATTATGTCCAAGGTAATGATTATGAATTTTATCATTTTTAATTCGATGAATATGTTCTTGCATAATTGGATCAAATTCTGGAATCATTTCTATCAAACTTAAAAAGTTTCCATTACTTTCTTAGTAGATCTTCTCATTTTTACCACGCAAGGCTAAGTTATTTTTACCAAGGGTTTTAATAACAACAATAATTCTTAACAACACCTTTCTCCAATATTCTTTATCTTTATTTATTTGTTCTTGAGCATTGAGCATGTTTATCTATTGTTTTATCGTTTGACAATCTCATTTCCAGATCAATCCATGCATTCATATTAGTAATGTGTTCATCACTTATTTCATGGCCGTTTAACTTAGCACTAACATTTTTGCAATCTCTACTATCTTCGTTACCTAGTTTACTAGTACAACCAATAACATTAAACAATTTATAACAAAAACAAAAAATCTGTAGAATAAATGAGTCATCTTTTTTCATGTTTCTCCCCATTAGACAATTTTTGGATGTAATATGATACAAAAAAGTATCATGAGTATTTATCTTTTCGAAAATCTATATTAGTTATCCTAATAGGGCCTTTTTCTACTAATAAGTATCTCAATTTCGTATGAATATCCTCCTATTGACTTTGATCATATATATTTTTAATATTAGAATAATTTTGTCTTGCAATGTCATTCTCATTATCTTGAGTTTAAGAATAAGAATTATTATCATGAGTTTGAGAATCAAAATTATTATTTTCGTTGACTACTTTATTGTTGTCTTCACCTATATTTATATTGTTATCTTCACCTATATTTATATTGTTATCTTCTTCATTCAAAGAAGATTCACCTATATTTTCTAATTCATTTTTTTTGTTTATTTTTATAAATTTATCCATAGCTCCTTTTTGTGAACCAAAAGTTCTAACTCTTCTCTTTTTTTGAAGTTTTGAATAACCCGATTCAAATCTTCTAGTTGACATATTTGTATATTTTTATATAAAGTTAAAACTACAATGAATATCATATTGAATATAACTTAAAAGTATATAAAATGAGACTAAGTTAAAAAGATAAAATCTGATTGTCAAGATAGTGAACTTGATCGTAATATCTTGTCTTGAAGTCTCAAGTCTCCTACTATCTTTCGATCATGTCCTTTGATAAGTCTTTAAATATAATTTATAAATTCTAAATTCTCTTCCTTAAATCTGGACAAATTATTTTAAGATTAATTAAACAATAATAAAAAATAAAAAAAATTAAGATCAATTTATCAATCTTATATTACTTTTATCTAATATTGATGCACTCAAAAGGAGCAAAAGTGAACACAAACTCTTCCTCAGTCAATCTACCGCTCTAAGTCTCCAAGTAAAGACACACGCATAAATGCACAATATAAAATGATGAAACAAATTTAAAATTGGATAATATTATAGAAAAGGATAGAGAAAAGAAAGAAATAAATAAAAGAGTCATATAATAAAATGGGGCATATAAAGAAATAATATATAGGTAAAGAGATAGAGAAATAGAAAATTTTGATACTTAAGATTCTATGACTTTTTCTTTTTAATATTTATTAAATAATATTTATAATACCAATATAAATTTAAAGTCATTAAATAATATTTATATTTTAAAATTTTAATTAATTTTTTTAATATAATTTTAAAATTAAATATTTTTTATAATAATATATATTTTTTATTTTATCTTGTCTATTGTTTTACCTGCTTGGTCTTAGTGATCCCTGATCGTGAATGTACAATTATTATTTTACCCAAAAACTGAGGAGACTCCATCCATTTATTTTTAAAAATTTGTACTACGATAAAGTTATTCATTTTGTTTTATTTAGATTCTTGTTGCTTTATGCAGACTTCACGAGGAACTTTAACTTTGGGTTTGATATTAATACGAAGGTTAATATAGTATAAATTGTTTTATTAATTATTAAATTGTTTGATTAGACAATTTAAAAAAATAATTATTGTTTATGTATATATTAATATTGTTTTCAATTTTCATTTTCATGAAATCTTGAGCATCCATTGTACTTTCTTTTCTGGATACACACTAAATTATGATTATTTCATTTAACTACTTTCACATCATCATATATTATGAAGCGCATATTAATCGAACATAGATTGTAAAAACTCCTAGATTTATGATCATTGCTCAATGAAAAAGTACGAACTCTTGGATGATGAATTAATATTATTATGGCTCAACGAGAGGTGCTGATTGTATAAACTTCATACTTATTAAGAACTTCTGAAAATACACGATAGAAAAAGACCAAAAGGAAAAGCTTCAAAACGACTGTGATTAAAATAGTTGTTTCTCATTGACAAAATAAAATGTTTATTTCTTAAAGAAATACATCTCTCAATAAAATATAAAAATATATTGTTCTAATGTAAAGTAATATAGAAGAAAAAGACCCACCGAATTACAATGACATTGGCCTCCAAGCAAGACAAAAGGCATAGGGGTTGGTCATGTTGTAGCATTGCACGTTGAGATATTTCCATTTCGGAACATTCTTCTCAGTCACTGCTGACCTGTGTTTTGTCTCATTATGTCAATCCTTTACCTAAACACTCTCTTAAATTCTTATTCCACAGCTAAACCTTCATGGAACTATCACCAAGTTCATGCTGTCTCTTTCCCTTTTGTACTATATCCAGGGAACTATCACCAAGTTCATGCACAATACTTTTGAGCTTTTAGAAGTAAAATTGCTTACCTCTCAAAAAATAATTAACGGTTCCTTTCAATTTTGTAGTGTTGCACACAGCAGAAAGTTATGTTTATATATAATAATAACCCGACCAGAAGATTCCTTTTTTCTTTCTATGAACACTTTGATCAATAAAAATTCCATTTCTCTTCCTCTCTGACCAGTGACCTTTTTATATATATAAAAAAAATCTGACAACAAACCAACCACTGTTTTAACCAGTTTGATTATGAGCTACTGTATTCTTTCTCTTCTTTCGTTTTCTCTTCAGTTCAACTTCTTTTATATCCATGGCATCAACATCCACACCAAGGTCATCTTCAGAACTAAGTATCACAGTTGAACACAATCCTTCCAAATCACGATTAGCCGAACTGGGTATAAATTCGTGGCCCAAGTGAGTGAAATTAATCAATTTGATAGATTGTTGGAGAATATTTTGATTAACCGATGGATCTAATGAATTTTTGTGTATCTTCAGATGGGGTTGTCCTCCTGGGAAGTATATGCTGAAATTCGACGCCCAAGAGACGTGCTATTTTCTGAGAGGGAAAGTGAAGGTTTATCCAAAAGGGTCATCTGAGTCAGTAAAATTTGGTGTGGGGGACCTCGTCACCATACCCAAGGGACTTAGTTGCACATGGGAGGTATCCGTTGCAGTGGACAAACATTACAAGTTCGAGTCTTCTTCCACTCCTACACCCTCCTCAAAATGTATCACTGATATTTGAATTTTATTTTATTGTTTATTGTGCTTAATAATATTCTCTAGGAAAGCAAATTTTAATAAAGGGTATAGGTACTACTACTCACTCCTGGTTCGGGAGGAGTAGAATTTGAAACCAATATATATTAAGGTTATAACTTATAACATGAATGTTTGTTTCTAATTCAATGTTTAAAGTTCTCTTTGCCTCTAGTAAAGAAAGAAGGAGCATGCATTTGCATCTCGTGTTTCAGGATGCATGCACTTTTCTATATTGCGAATGCTTATTTTGACCGGTCAGCTTTAATGGTTTCGCCATTTACTATTCATGTTGTTTACCTTGTGCACTGAGAAGCTTAATTTTGCCTTCTCTTTATCAACTCAATGTTCATAGACAAATAAGAGGTTGGGTCATCTGAATCCTTGCTAGCTGCAATTGGAGTCTATCAGAATAGATGCTTTGGAACTTAGTAACGAATAACGATGGTCCTCCTTTAGTTTTGATCTTTCTGCATGTGATCCCACAACCACAACCGTGAAAATCTCAGGCTCTATGGCGTGTGCAAGAATATAGGAGGCAAATGTTGCATGCACGCATAGTCTTTATTGATTAGGAATTGATGCTCAAGATTTGCACCGTTGATGTCTAATTTGGCCCTTTAGCACAGAATAAAGGGTACCAGCATTACATTATTTTTGGGTGAGGGCAATATCTATATGCATCTTTGAGCTTATTTGTCATTTGTAGGCATGCCTTTAGGTAGGTCTAGGATAAGAAATACATTTTTGTCTTTATACTATAGGGCTTCCTTCGGATTGATTGCCTTCCGAAAGTTTAATGGTCTATGTTGATTTTGATTCTATTCACAGCCAACGGGAAAAGAGTACATTTTTTTAAAAAAATAATAATATTTTGACAATAGTAACAATTACATAATAACTTACTTTTAAAGTATTACAACAACTTATTTTTAAGGTATTATAGTTATTATAAAAAATAAAATTGTGTATTTATAAACGAGTCTTAATACGTTAACACGGTCACATGTCAATACAATCAGATAACAACTATACATGACAATAAAGTGGGAAAAATATATATGTGCTAGTGAGTGTAGTCCAACATGGAAGAGAGCATTTAAATTTTAAGTTTATGATAAAATACCACTTTTACCTTTAGTCACGGCATCAATTAATGTCATGTCACGGTTGACATAGAATTGTGAAATGGTTTGTAAAAATTTATTGAGTGTCAAAGTATCACAACCCTTTTAAAAAACATACTAACATCACAAAGATTTTTAATGGGTTATATAATGGCTTAAGAAAAAAATTATTTTTTCTAGATAATCAAAGACACTTCAAGCAAAAAGAATAATTAAACCAACTCATGATTTCAACACATTTTATCCTTTTTTATTTGTAATCTAGACTTAAACCAAAATCAAATTTTCTCTCACATTATTTTATTTTGAAAATATAAAAACTTTTCATTTTCTTTTTTCTTTTTTTTTTGACTTACAATCTTTCTAAAATGCTCTTTATACTCCTCATGTAATACTTTTTATTTTTTCGCAAACTTGAAGCACACTAAGGGTTGTGATCTCCTTGCTTTCTCTAAGCTCATGGTGAGGCAGTCAAGGTTAAAACACAAAAGAAGTAAAGGTTCAATGATAAAGAAAAATTTCTTTTAAATCTCAAAAGGGAAGACAAAGGTTTTATTCATGAAAAACACGTTGGCTACTTGGCTCAAATTATAATGAAATAAAAACAAAAATGACCTTGTTCACATGCAAACATGCAAATGAAATAATCAACATAGAAACTCAATCAAAGTCAACTATGAGTCAAGAGTGATAACACAAATTACACCTGAAGGCCAAAATCTCTCTGGGTTAAAATGTTGGTACCAAAAGTTATCATATAATATGTTACAATTATTAATTACCAATAAAATACTAATACGAATGCACTTTCAATCACAAAAACATAAGAATAATCATAAACTTAAACTGAAAAAACACATTTATTGACAATTGTTAATAGAGAACAACATAAGAAATTCTCATTGGTAAGAAATTATCACTAGTTATATGCAAAACTCACTCCAAGTCATATAACTAAATGCTTCATATATGTCACATGAGTCAAATTACACAATTTATTATCAAAATAAAAATAAAATAAATAAAAATCAAAAAATAAAAATTGAAATTTAAAGAACAAAATAAAAATTGAAAACATAAAAAACCAAATTTTATAAGACAAAAATTTAAAGGACAAAATAAAATAAAATCTTGCGAAGGTTTATTTTCTAACAAATTTTGATTATAATGGAATATGGTCCTCTTCTTTCACATCATTGACATCCACATCCTCAATAGGCTCACCCCTCTTGCAATGGGGTTGGACCCATACCTAAAATGTTTTATTTTTTTTTTTTCAAGTTAGGGTCGGGGCGCTTTCAGGTTTGCACCAAAAATTGAAAAATTCTAATATGACATCGGGCACCACTTCTATTGTGCTAGGTGCAATCGTAAAAAAATATGGGGTGTGCTCCATTCATGTTGAGTTAGGCCCATTTGGATTGTGAAGCGATCTTTTATTCTATCTAAATCTATGGGTTGCCTCTCAAGAAGCGCTTGTTTGATTTCCTGAGCTTGGCAAATGATCTAATCCTGGTGGATGGTACCATACAAACGCAAAGACTAGAACAACAAGTTAGTCCAAATAACTTTTTATAAAAACTGAAAAGTAAAAATAACAAAATAAAATCTAAAAAGAATCAAAACTTTAACCAATTTGCACTCCCAATTCATATACACAATCTGTTTTTTGTTCTTATTGTTCAACCCAATTAATTCCTTAATCAAGGTTATCTACAGATTGAAAATAATCAATCCATTCCTAGACTTGGTGAGAGTCTTTCCTCACATTGAGATCATCTTACTAGAACAAGAAGTCAAAGACTACGCTCCATTTCCAATAGTTTCACATCTTTGATTGATTGGATTTAGGTTTGAAAGTTGAGTGTGTCTCCCAATATCATTCAACCCCTAAGATCATGTCTTGGCAACAAAGGATTACAAAACAAGCATTAGCAATAAAACTCAACTAGGTAAGAACAGGGTTAGGATCATTATATAGATTCCTTTACTGTAAAGCATTATAAAACAAAACTCAATAATTTCATATATAAAGAAGAGTTAAAAAATGAAAATGAAAAGTAAAAGAAAAATAACAAAAATGAAGTCTAAAAGAGTTATAAATGCATAATTAACATGTATTGAAATATAAGTTCCCAACAACGGTGCCAAACTTGTTAGCATTTTTGTTCGCTATGATAGGAAGTGCATTAGTCACTCATGTAGCAAATAATAAATATATCGTTCTCTTCCAAGGAACTTGTGCAATACACAATAATAAATACAATTGATAACAAATTTAGACTACAAATTATTCACAATATTTGAATTGATAAAAAATAAATTAAAAATATGCTAAAACAACTTAAATATTTTTTTTTTGTATTTTTAACGAGCACTTGGAATGTGGAAAAAGAATGAAGAAGATATGGAATGCAATTTCTAGGGTTAAACTTCACCAAACATCCTTCTCGTGCATAAAAATATTTATCTTATTTCCAAACAAATTCAATGTCAACCCACAATAATACCAAAAACCTATTCCTTAGGTGGTGAATGAGTCTAAGCTTACCTATTAACCATAAATTACTTGATCAATTATATAAAAAAGACTTGCTTTTGCCACAATGGCCTTAAGAGAACAAACAAATCATGTTTTATTCCTAGACATTAGCTTTGCATTTGGTGTTTTGATTCAAATCCATATTAAAAATGATATTTTCCAATACCCTAAAAATCATTGATAAAGTCATGAATCAACACAACAAGTAATGAGTATAAAAACAAAATACTAACATTGGAAGACATATATATAAACTCAATATCGATTACATGAGAATTCAATTGATTACATCAAACTCCAATAAGATGAGAAGAATGAACAATGAAGGAAGATGAATATACAAAGAGAAGAATGATACATTTTTCCTAACTCTCAGGCATAGTGTGACTCCCAGATGGAGTGAAGTGGAGTCTCCAAAGTGTCTAACATCAATCCAGAGACCTCTTTAAATAGACGAAGGTGTTAGGTTAGTAATATGGATTATAAGAAATGATTAGGTTCTAGATCAACTTGTTAGGAGATGAAGAACACAACCTACCAATGAAAGAAACCAAGTTGGTGCAACAATAGAGTTAGAAGACAATACAAGCATTTGGCAAAGTGAGAAGTAAATGGAAAAACAATGAAACGAAGTAAAAGGAAACCAAAAATGGATGAAGGAAGAAAATCATATGAAAAGCATGCTACCTATGGAGAAAGAACTTCTAAGGATAAGTGCTTGAACCATCACTACTTGAGATAACTTCTTAAGATAAGAACTCAAAACAAAGTGCGAAAAAAGACAACTCAACTTTAAAAAAAAAAAAACATTTTCAAAGACTATCTCATTCACACAACTCTACATTATTTGTACAATAAGATATGATTTGTAGAATAAGATAGACTCCTTTTATAATATTAATGGAACATCTAAAACTAAAAATTTAACAAAAGTTAATTAACATTAAACTAAACTAATCTCACAAAATTACAGAATTAATTTTGAGTGCTTATAAAGCAATAAGAAGCCAACTTTGAAACGAGAAACAAGCAACTTTAATATTTAACAATTTGATTTCTACAAAATATACGTTATTTTAATTTATGCATATGTAATATTAAATCTTATTATTTTAGTTTATTTGTTTTGTTTTATGTTTAGTTTTTGTTAAGTTATGATGTGACTGATACAAAGATACATGAGCGTATCGTGTAATATTGTTCTATCCGGAATTATAAAAAATTCACAAAAATTATTTTATAAAGACTAAAATAAAAATATAATTAAGTATAATAATAATAATAATAATTAATTTTGATGTATGATATACATTATATATACGGGGATTAACTTATTTCTAATGTAGAAAATAAAACTCTTTATTTTTTTTATATTTCAAGATTTAAGATGTTATTAATTATTCTCTTTTGTTATTTATATTCTTACCATTTACTTAATTTTTAATCTATATATATATATATATATATATATATATATATATATATTGTGATATGAAAAAAAATTATAAACATTTTATTAAAATAAAGAAAACTTACTACATTTCGTAGTTTAGTCAAAAGACTCTTAAACCACAGTTAAAAGAATAGAGGAAGCAATTAGAAGTGTTTGATTGAAAGAAAAAAAAAAAGTAAAAATGGTTAATAACCCTTTTAAGATTATTTTAAAATTACTCTAGTCTTATATGCTACCCTAACAAATTAATGGATTAGTAGAAAAATTTTAACTTAAAAAGAATCAGGTCACTTTGACTCGGTCTGATGAGTCAGAGTCTAAAAATAAATAGGTTAATTTGACCTAATATTGTTTTATTTAAAGGTTAATTTGACCTAATATTGTTTTATTTAATTTAAATAAACAGGTTAATTTGACCTAATATTCTTTTATTTTATTTAAATAAACAGTTTAATTTGACCTAATATTGTTTTATTTAATTTTAATAAACAGGTTAATCTTGGTTTAACTAAATCGATAGACAATTAAATACATAATTTGTAGGAAATTCAGGTTGGGACAAATAAGAAAAAAAAAAAGGTAGAATAAAATATGATGAAGATATATGTTATCTGATTCAAGAGAAATATGATATTCACTGTCCAATATGCACATTGGATTCAAGTTTTAGATCACGCAGCAACTAATGTTGTGCAATTAATTATAGTCACAAGTATGACAGAATTAGAATGCAATTGTGATAAATGAGACCTACTTCATTTAATATAAAAAGTGATTTTTTCAAATTTTAGAATGCGAATAATTTTATTTAAAAAATTAAGTAAAATTAAAATTAATAGAACTGTTAAATTTTAAATCATTTAAATAAAATAATTAAAATGTGGAAAACTTAAATTTGTAAATAAATTTTTATTTTTTAATTATTGAAATAACTGTATTATTTAATAAAATATGTAATTATATAATTTTTTATTAAAAATAAATACATATACAAATAATCATATGTATATTTTTAAAAAATATTTAATGTTTTTTAAATATTTTAATGTAATAAAAAAAAGTAATTGGAGTAAACAACGTGTTTATTTTTATCGGAGGCCGGTCCAAGAAGCGGTTAATTTGTAGCGGCTAAGCCGAAAAGGAAGTGGAAGGGTTGGGAGCCGCAATGGAAGAAGAGAAAGAAACAGTGATGGTAACACCAGGAGAGGTGTTGGGAAGAAGCAGCGATGTCAAAGCTGGGAGAGGAGCATACGCGGCGCTTCACAACAACACCGTTTACGCCTCCCTGACCGGCTTCCGCCGCACCATCCCTCCGCCGCCGGACTGTCCTGACCAGGTAGGGTTTCGTTTTCCATTGCTCATTCCATGCTATAATCAATCCTCCAAACAACCTATATCTGCTTTTCTTGTTAGTTTAATTTGATGTTGAGCTTGAATTATAGTGCTGTACTGTTTCTGTTAGTGATTATCTGTAACATGCAGAGGCCGACTGTTGAAGTAACTGGTCACAAGGCGCATGGACCTGTTCCAGAACCTGGATCTGTTGTCATTGTGCGGGTATGTGTGTGTGTGGCTACGGCTAAGTGTCTTCTAATCTAATACACTTTTCATTACGCTCTCTGTTTTCAACTGCGTGTCTTTTGCTTTGATAGGTAACCAAAGTGATGGCTCGGTCTGCTTCGGCTGATATTATGTGTGTTGGATCTAAGTGTGTTCGAGAAAAATTTACTGGCATTATCAGGTATGCTATTCTTACACCCTCTAAGTTATCTATTGTAGCTTTTAGAGGAAGTGACTTTAGCAATTGCGAGAAAAAAGGAAGGAAGAAAAGGATTGGAGGAATTGTAGTTATCAATTGTAGATATCGTATGCTTAGAGTTTCTTCATCTTCCGGTTGAACTTACATGTATTGTTATCTTTTGTATCATGAATTTCGTTTTGTTTGACTTTGTGGGTTCTGATAAGATGATATTTGTGTTTAAAACAGACAGCAAGATGTTAGAGCTACTGAAATTGATAAAGTAGACATGCACTTGTCTTTTCATCCTGGTGATATTGTTAAAGCTCTTGTGGTATTATTAATCTCTTTTATGAGTTTTGATAAGTTGATTTGAATTTTTCCATAATTTTTTTGAATTAATTTGTTGCTACTTCAATGGCACCTTAACAAAATCCGTTTTTGTTAGCTTTCTCTTGGAGATGCACGGGCGTACTTTCTGTCTACTGCAAAGAATGAACTTGGTGTTGTTTCCGCAGAAAGCATTGCTGGTGAGATTTGGTTCATATTTTGGGAATTGAACCATCATAAGTGGTTGTGGTTGGAGTTTGTTGCTAGTTCCTTTTAGTTCATGTTAGTGACTTGTGTGACTGCTTGCTTATTTAGTTTGTTGTGTATTTCTCAAATCCGGTTTATTGTGGCATATATCTGTTTGTTTTCCTTTTTAGGTCTATTTAGGGACTTTAGTTTCTCTTCTATACGCTTCTCCTTAGGAAGGGGTGCAATAAGAACAATGGAAGTGCATTTGGGTTTGACAGAAGCTCCTCTAAGTCTGATACATATTTAAATTTCTGGTTTAAACTTGTACAATTTCTGGGTCATTAACTGCTCTGTGGATATTATCTATTATATATGAGGATAGGTCAAGTATTGTTCGTTGAAGCTCAAGGGAGTAAATGTATATTTAAATTTTATGAGAATAATTTGATTCTTTGAATTTTCCCTACAATTGCATTAATTTGTCAGTTAGTAATAAACAGTTAAACACAGCAAATATTATCATTTGAGTATGTGGGAGTAGTTTAGTGATGTGGCAGACTTGACCTTATTATGGCTGACTTGTGATGATTTTAGCTGGAATCTAAATTATCCACATGAATAAAAGGACACTACTAGAGATGATATTAAAAGTAAAATGTTAGATTCTACTTCAACTTTAGTTTGGTGAACACAGCTTGAGGTCTAGCTTTTAATTTATTTTCTGATCAATTATTTTATCATGTTTTACACCCTTATTGCTGGTTCATCTTATTTCTAGCAAGCACTGGAGTAAAATCTAATAATTATACTGTAAGTTGTACACATGCATGGGTTGAGCATCTATCAGGCAGGGATTTTAATCCATGCTTGGCAAATTGAAATGAATTGTTTCGTTTAAGCCTATGATCTTATGTGACTGCATTGTGGAATATTGTTTTACATATCAATTTTTCTTTTCCTAGAAAATACTTGAGTGAATCAATATTTGCCTCAATGTGGTGAATTTTTTTCTGTTTAGGTGCAACCATGGTTCCAGTAAGTTGGACTGAGATGCAGTGCCCTTTAACTGGACAAATCGAGCAAAGAAAGGTTGCAAAGGCTGCAAGCTGACTAGAATACTTTATCAAGCAGGAATGGGTTCTCTGTTTTGTAGAAATCTACTAACATGCATTGTTGTTAGGGTGAGAAATTATACATACCTGAACGGTTTATTGTTAGACATACAGGAATGCAAGCTTGTATTCTACTTTGCAAGCTGGTCTACTTCTAAAGTAGCACAAATGCGGGATTTTCATTCACCCGTGTTGTGAGCAGGATTTTATTCCATTGTAAGAGATACTTTAATTTTCAACTTGGAAGGGAGCTGGAGTCACATTAGACTACTGTTAAAATACGGTTTTCTTGTTAAATGTTGTTGTGTTGCATATGAACTTCTTTACGTGTCAAGAAATTGGGCCCTGAGATTCAGATAGCGAATTTCTAGGATGAACCAGTCGTATAAGTGGTTGTCATCAACCACTTTTATATATGTTAGAAACTATCAAAGAAGAAAAACAACAAACACCTCAAAATGAATAGAATGGAAAACTAAGACTTTTTTTTTTATTATTATTAATATTCTCACGTCAAAACAATCAAAGTTAGCAACAAATTTTGTAATTGGAAATATACGTAGAATAAACATGAACAATATAGTAGTAACAAATTTCTTTCTTTTGGGTTTCGAGAGCCTAGTCTCTCTCTTTTTTACTCCACTATCCGATTATGTATTTTCTCTTTCCAACCCCTTCCTTTCTCTATTTATAATAAAAAATTTTCTCTAACTAACTCTTTAAATTAGCAACTTTTTATTTTCAATATTCCTCTTTTGATATGTGAATTTGAAGGATGTAAGATTTCCATTCTGTTCTTGTGCTTGGTTACTAACCGAGTGTGTAATAATACTTTCTTGAAGATTCACCTTGTCTTCAAGGTGAACATGAGAAAACACGGTCTTGATCTTCGTAGCTAACTTTTAAGAATTCTCAAAATCTGGTAAGTGTTGTCATTTAACCAAGATGTCAAGCTCTCCCTTAGCATTTTTCTTGTTGTGGAGTATTTGTTTTGGTTGTATCAACAATTCTGCTTCGGCAGACAAGTCTGATGGCAAGAGTTGACGCGATGTAAAAGAGCCAACACTCCTTTTAAGCAAGGAGACATGGAAGACAGGGTGAGTCTTACTGGTTTTTGGTAACTGTGACTTGTATGCCATGACTCCAATCCTCTCTAAAACTTCAAATGGGCCATAGAATGGAGCAGCTAACTTCTGATTAGTCCTGGTTGCTAAAGACTGCATTCGATAAGGGTGGAGTTTTAAGTACACAAATTCTCCTACCTCATATATAATGTCTCTTCTTTTCTTATTTGCAGACCACCATATTATGTTTTGAGCTCTGTAAAATTGAAATTGCAAAGGACCTGGTTGCGTTCTACATTCATTAACCGAACATCCTCCATCACAGGTTTCAATCCTCTCCTTAACATAGGAGGTGGTTCTCTACCGTATAAGGCCTTAAAAGTAGTCATGCGAATTGAACCGTGGTAATTCGTATTATACCAAAACTCGACCCAAGATAGCCAAGTCAGTCATTGCTTTGGTTTAGAGCCCGTCAAACATCTCAAATAAGTTTCTAAGCACTTGTTAACCGCTTTCGTTTGACTGTCAGATTGAGGGTGGTAGGCGGAAGTCATCTTCAATGTAGTACCAGCTTACTTAAAGAGTTTCGACCAGAATGAGCTCATAAAAATCTTGTCCTTATCTGAGACTATAGAAGATGAGAAACCATAGAGACGAACCATTTCCTTGACTAAGAGGGCAATGATATTTTTTACTGTGAATGGGTGAGCCAGTGGGAAGAAGTGAGCATAATTTGTAAGACGGTCAACCACCACTAAGATGGTATCAAATCCTTCACCTTTGGAAGTCTTCCTATAAAGTCCATCGATATATCTGACCAAACATTGGTGGGAATAGGTTGGGGCTGAAGAAGCCCGTCTGGTTTAAGAGTAGATGATTTATTTTGCTGGCACACTTCACAGAATTTGATGAAGTTTAGAATCTAGGATTTCATGCCCTTCCAGTATAGCAGAGACGAGATTGCCTTATAAGTCCGGAAAAAACCAAAGTGTCCCCCCAATTTAGAACTATGGAATTCAGCAAGAATTTTGCATATCCATTTAGAGGACCGTGCAAGAACTAACCTTCCTTTGTACATGAGCCTTCCATTAGTTAGAGTAAAGCCAATAACTACCTCTTCTCCCATTAAAAGTTGTTGCATAATGTGTTTTAATTTGACAACATCTAGAATTTCAGTCTCAATCCCATCCCACTCAGCTACCACAAAGAAAGAAATAGAGAAGTGAAATTTTTTAGAAAGCATATCGGCTATTCTGTTTTTTGAACCAACCTTATATTTGATGTCAAAGCTATAACCCATTAGCTTTGATAACCACTTTTGTTGTCCTTTCTCAACAACTCTTTGCTCCAAGAGGAACTTTAATGACTTCTGATCAGTAAACATCATGAATTTTTTACTAAGAAGGTAATGACGCCATTTCTGGATGGCAAAAACAATGGCCATCAACTCCCTCTCATACACAGGCCTCCCTTGGGTAGTGGGGGTAAATTTCTGGCTCATAAATGCGATTAGGGTGTCCCTCTTACATTAGGACATTCCCTACACCCTTGCTATAGGCATTGGTCTCAAGATGGAAAGGTTTAGAAAACAAGGAGAAACAAGCAATGGAACTAAAACCATGGTTGTCTTCAAGTGTTGGAAAGCTGAGTCAGCTTCAACACGCCACTGAAAAGATTTAAGAGTTGTCTAAGAAACCATGTGATGTTGTTGTAGCCCTTCTCAAAGCATCAGTAATATCATGTAAGTCTCGAAAATACTCGTAGTGCTTTTAAATCTTTAGGTATAGACCAATCAACCATGTTACAAATCTTTTTAGGATCAGTAGCGACCCCCTACTCAGAAATAAGATGCCTTAAGTTCTCGATACTAAAGCTTTCAAAATAGTATTTCTTCTTGTTTACTAACAGGTTGTTCCTCCTAAGGAGCTCAAAAACTTACAGCAAATGCTCCCTGTGATTGTCCTTGTCGAGATTACATATTAAAATGTCGTCGAAGAAAACTAAAGAAAATTTTTGTAAATTGTGAGCCTGAATGGTATCACGAGGAATTCGTGATGAACCTCGTGTGTTTAGAATGCCATCTTATAGACGTCTGTTTCTTTCATCCGAATTTGGTGGTAGCCAGATTTCAAATCCAGCTTGGAGAACACCACTGTGCCTACTAATTCATCCAAAAGCTCCTCAATAGCAGGAATTGGAAACCTGTCTGGGATTGTTTTCTTGAACGAGCTCATGCTAGGGCAAATAATATCGATTTGCAGCATCTCCACAATGATCTTTTCAAACTCAACTTTCTGATAATGTGGGTATTTGTATGGTCTAATGTTGGGGATTTTTGAGTTCTCCTTCAATGGAATTGTGTGATCCTGTGGTCGAGACGAAGGCGATCCAAAAGTTTCATGAAAAATATTGTCAAATTGCTGCAATAATTCTAGTGTCTCGGTTGTAATGGGATAACTAATGTTAGCACCATCAGAGTAGAATAGAGGAGTTAACAAGAAATCCTCCTCTTTTTTTTTTCAATGTATTCAAAGCCATCTTTCCTTATGCATGGCTTCTGCCGAGGCTAGGGTCCCTTTACAGTGTTACTTGGGACCCATTAGACATCCAGCTCTGTGTCAACTGCTGATAGTCACCTCCAAATTTGCCCAGGCTTACCACTCACTCGGCACCAAACACCACCTCAGACCACTCGAGCTCAATGACAAGGAAGTTCACAACTATCGAAACACCTTACACTATCAGTTGTGACATTTTCGCAGCTGCCCAACTCCTGGTTCTATAGCACCATTCCCAACCTTGACTTAAAATGGTCACATCGGGCTTAGTGGTAAACCTAGGAGGAGACGACGTGGGTAGAAAGGAATTGGCCTCCGCTCCTAGATCCACCAACACAATCACCTCTGAGTCCTGGATTGTGCCCTTAACCTTCAATGTGTGATGAGATGAGAACCTCCAATAACTGAATGATGAAAGATTGAGAGATAGAGTTTGTAGATTAAGAGTAGAAGGTTCCTTTGTGATTTCTTCAGGTGCTGGTTTGAGCTCCTTCTCTTCATCAGCATCTACTAGCACCAAGTGTTGATGGCAGTGTTGACACGTATGGGATGGGTTCCACTTCTCCCCACACTTGTAGTAAAGATCCTTGCGTTGTCATTCAAGCCACTCTTCATTTGAGACCCAATGATAATTATGCTTTGGGTCAAATGAGCTAGAAGTTGGGAATTAGATGGTATAAGTGGCTTGGTTCTCCTTGGGTTCAGGTGGTTAGGAACGTTAAGAGTAGGAATTAAAGTTATTGGGTCTGGCCCAATTCGTACCTCTATTGAAACCCTCATTAGACTTGGAGCCTGCTTCACATCGTCTTCTCCATTGGCCTCCACCTTTCTCTCGCCAAGCTAAGTTTCTCGCCTTTACCACCATTGGGCGATCCATCAATGCTTGAAGGGCTTCGAACTCCACCTCCGCTTGTTCCAACTTAATCGTTGATTTCAACCCTTCATGGAACATACATAGTAGGTTTCCCCACCCAAATTTCTGTGTGAGCTGTCCGCGAGCTCAAAATCATGCCGATACTCCATGATAGAGCCCGTCTACTTCACCTGCAACAATGGCGCCAAGCGATTTGACACCACTCCTGGTTCAAAACGTTTCAGCAAGTCCTGCTTGGATCGAAGCTAAGTATGAAATGTCAACTGAGCCACCCATCCCTCGAACCACATAAGAGCCTCCCCCATTAATCCTAGCACCGCATAATTGAGCTTTTCCCCCATCGGAATGTCCAACACACAAAAGAAATGATCCATTCTTACTAGCCACCCTTTCATATCTACTACATCGAATGTAGGGACCTTTAATCTTCATCCCCCATCACTCCTGTTTTGTGGGTTTCTATGATTCTGTCCTCCACCGGGATCCACGATCTAAGAGGCAATGTCATCCTCCTCCTAATGCGGCTCTATAGTTGAATATTGCAATGGTGGATGCATCACCATACCATCGAGCCTCTTCAATAACGCCTCCAACATCTGACGTGGTCCACTATTCGTTTCTCTAACCCGTCGACACGTTCCTCCATCGTTCCTGAGTTGCGTGTGGTAACCATTTATAAGTTTGAAACCCGGATCGAGAATCTGATACCAATTGTAATGGTATCTAATAATATTAACGGTAGATCAGTAGATAAGAGAGTAACGTAATAATATTCTAGAAAAAAAGTGTATTTTAGTTTGAAATTAGAAATAACCGCAGAGCAAACATGAATAATATAGCAGTAACAAATTTCTCTATCCTGGCTTTCGAGAGGTCAGTCTCTCCCCTTTTCACTACACTATATGATTATGTTTTTTAACCTTTCCAACCCTCTCCTTCCTCTATTTATAACCCAATTTCCCCTCTAACTAACTCTCTGAATTAGTGACTTTTTTATTTTTCACATTCCTCCTCTAATACATGAATTTGAAGGGTGTGACATTTTCATTTTGTCATTGCGCTTGGTTACTAACCAGGTGTGTAACAAATTCCAAAAAAAAGTCCCCTCACCTAAACATATCTTGGTCTTTATGACCACTACCATCGATTCACCCAATTTTAGTAACACCCATTGACTCCCCTAACACCACTAATATCCACCAACTCACTAATGCATTAACATTCACCAACTCACCCCCTTCACTAATTTTTAAATTTCCTCTTATAATATACTTTCCATTCTCTGTTTCCATTCTCTGTCCTTAGACTTAACATTGTGTCTAACAATACTCCCTTCAACAAAAACAACCATGTCTTCAAGGTTGAAATTTGGAAATTGAATCTTTATGGTTTCAACTTCCTCCCACGTTGTTACTTCTGATCCTCCCTTCTCCCGCTGCACAAGGACTTATCGAATGAACTCCCCATGATCATCAACTACCTGTCTGTCTAAAATTTGTTGGGGGCAAAGGACTCGGTCCTTGCATCTATAAATTCTGAGGTAACAACTTAGTAATTGGTCTTATACTAGTAATCAGCCCATGGTATGAATTTAACCCAAGTTTTGGGTTATTTTGAACTAAAATAGCGTAGTTAAGTCTCCAACATTCTATTTAACACCTCCATATGCCCATTTGTCTCCGGATGATAAGTGGTGCTCATCTTCAATGCACTGCCTTGTAAACCGAAAATCTTTCTCCTTTTTTAGGGTTGAGGTCTCACTAACGTCCTACCTAGTGAGGGATCTCCTTTATTTTAACCTCTCTTCCTTGATTGTAAACACTCATCATTAATGTTCTCCGATTCACCTTCACCTCTCCCAATGTTGCTAACCAAGCCACCTTGAGAATAACATCCACTCCATCCAACTCAAATAAAAAGAATGTTTCTTTCACTAAAAAATCTTTCAATAATAACTCCACATCTTTGCAACACTCGCTCGTGTTTTTCTCATGACCATCCCCTAACCGTCCTATTGAGATGAAATTGTTTCAGGCGCTTCACTGTCAACCAACACCACCACCGAAATATCTTTATTTCTTCCTTTCAACTTCATGGTGTGATGTTGAGTCATACCCCCTGCCGAAAAAAAAATGAAAGATCTATCAATTGACATTCTTGCCCCTCCACCCCTTTTCTTCTCAGTCCTTACCTTTATTCTCTGTCACCCTTGGTTTTCCATCTTCTAGCCCTTATTCATCTTCCCTTCCAATTATAACTCTCAAATTTTTATCTGGACAATGATGTCCATAACTATATGGACCTCCACAATGAAAGCATTTGGCTTCCTCTCTCCTTTTGATGTATTCCTGATATGGAAGCGTTCTTGCACCCTTGTTTCTTGAGGATTCACTCATGCTAGCACCAACTCATGTCTCCTTTCCTCTATTGTAAGTTTCCTTTCTAGCATTGTTGGCCCAGCTAGATCCTAGTTGTCCATTGAACCCTTTTATGTTTTTCGCCCTTACTATCATCCCTGTTCCATCCACATACCAAAAAATTGATGGGTTATTGCAGACAACATTACCTTCCCTCTTCTCGTCATCCGCTGCCTCCTCAAGATTCAATGTGATCTCTGTTGCCCTCATCAAATTTTTGGGATCATGGGACCATATTTGATTCCTAATTCTCATATGTAATCCCCCAGCATTTGCTCCTCGATGATATGAGGAATTTGACCGACTAATACTTCAAATTGTTAAACATAATCTTTTACTCGCCCATGTTTTTTTTGTCGTGCCAATCTTTCAAATACTAAATTTCTCTCCTTTCCCCCAAATCTCCTTATCAATGCCTTTGAAAATTCACTCTGAGAATGATTCTTGGAATTCTGTCTCCAGATCTTGAACCAGTGGCTAGAACTACCTTCCATGCTAATAAAGGTCTACTTTAACCTCTCTTTAGTTGCCACATTCTGTACTTTGAAGAATTTCTCCGCACCTCCGAACCAGCCCTAAGGATCCACACCTTTAAAAATTGGTAGTTCCACTTTTTTTACCCACTCTCTTGGTTCGACTTCTCCTTCTTCATCTAATTTATCTCCTTGCATTGGTTATCCTTTCTTTTCCTCCTCATTCACTGAGTTCTCCCATCCATCAGACATTTTATCACTCCTCTTGGGGTCACATTAATTCCTTGAGTTTCAAGAAATTCTCTTTCACGACTATGACCTCTATATTTACTTCTTGCAAAACTCTCCCTTGTTTGTTGGTCATCCTCTGCACTACACTCAATCTTTGCTCCATCGCCACACGGATCTAGTAGGTCAAGCCAAATTGATAGAAACTATCAAAGAAAAAAAAACTAACACCTCAAACAATATAAATTGGAAACCTGAAACTTTTTTTATTAATATTCTAACATCAAAACTGCCAAAGTCAGCAAAGGAATTAATCCTTTCACATAGAAAAATAATCTTATCACCTATCAATAACACAATCACCAAAAAAGTCCCCTCCACCAAACATATGTTGGTCTTTATATAGACTAGTACTACCGATCACCTAATTTCATAATACCCACCGACTCACTTAACTCCACTAACACTCAGGAACTCACCAATCCACTAACACCCACCAACTTACCCCTCCACTAATTTTTAACTTTTCTCCTATAATATACTTTTCATTCTATGTCCTTACACTTAACATTGTCCCTAACAATATACCCTGAGATTCACCCTATCTACAAGTAATATGGTCTTGTCTCGACATTAGATATTTTTTTTTGGAGACCTTGCAACTCACAGGGCTATCGGATTCCATTATCAAATCCAACCACTCTCCCATTGTCATTGTAAAATCAGTTTGATCCGTACACTTGACGGATGACCGAGAATGATTCTCCTCTCCACCCATTGGGTCTAGTCCTTGTCGGAGCCTTCGAGGCGGCAACGAGACTCAGAGGAGTAACCAAAATCAATGGAGTGAGAGCAATCAAAGTAGTGGTACACTAAGCTTGAGGTCAAACATGAAGAAGTAACCAAAATACGAAACCATAGAGGAAAGTGGGTGGTGTTTTTTTATCAACAAAGGGGTTTGTGTTTGTGATAATTGTTTTAATAAGAAAAAGTATCGAAACTGATTCTTCATCTGATTCTTCATCTCATCACAGAAGAGGAAACATTAATCAAGGGTCACTTGAGTATATAAATAAGTTTGACAAATTGGATTCCACATCTCATAATCAACTTGCCTTTCTTCACTACAAGGAAAAGCTCTATTTCCCACGGATATTTACCCATGGACTTTTTTCCATATATAAATTAAATTTATCTACTCAAAATTCGGTAGGTAATATTACCATACTTTAAAAAAATGGAAAAGTTAAAAAAAGTAGATTACATACGGATACTAAGCGGTGAGAAAAATGATACAGTGGATAAAATATAAAATCCATGGGTAAAATAAACAATTTAAAAGTAAAAAAATATTCCCTTCAGCAAAATAAACTCACAGACCCAAAACATTAACTCTCATTTACTCTAGTGAAACACCCAATCCCCCTCCACAACCTCTCTCACCCTCACCAATCACCTTCTCTTCTCTGCCATCAACCCGAACTGGCATCCGATACTGCCAGTCCAGCTTCGCCGTCATGTACTGCAACATCTTCCTCGGCAAAGCCACCATCCTAGCTTCTTACAATAACTCCACAACAGCTGTTAGGTCATCGCCACCATCGCCGTCAAACGCATCAATCTACTCCAGATCGACGTTGTCGACTTAATTCGCAATGCCTCCTTCAATGACCGCGTGGGCCTCCGCGTTTTGGACGATGTCGCCGCCAAGATCGGCGTCATGAACTTCGATTCTCCTAGCATTCAAGTAACACACTCACTCCCTTCTTCAATTTCCCTTTTTTCCAATTTAGGTTACCTCACATTTTCACCCTTGTTCACAAATTAAATAAACCCTAAATTAATTAAACCCTCATTTTCTTCACAGATGTTGCCACGCTCATCACTCATGTGTTTTTATCTTGTTTACACCTAAACAAACTTAAGCAATCTCAAAATCCCCAAATTTCAAACCCGAAATTATAAGCTGTTCTTTGGTACAGGCCTCTCTATTTGCTATGAGGTAAGCTGTTTTGTTCCTTCTTAGTCCTTACCTTGACAAGCATATCAATATCACCTAGGAACAAAACGGTTTAGGTGTAGTACAGGGTCTCTTTGTTGTTAAAGGCAAAGAGATATCTTAACTTAGTGCGTTTTTGTGAAGAAATTTATTTCCCTGGATACAATTGCTTTGTTTTTAAAATCTCTCTCTGGATGTTGGTATTAAAAAAGTGATTTTTTCTCTTAAATAATCTAACCAAAATGAGTAGTTAATTGTGCAAAATGGTTCTTGCTAATGATTATCTATGTTATGCAAGACGGATAGTGCACTGAAGTTTGGTTGGTTTTCCATGTTCTACTTATTCTGTTAATCTATATTACATTATACTTGCTTCATACTACAGAGCTAGTGTCTTATTAATTCTTTTATTATTTTGGCTTGATGCAGCTTCATATTGCATTTTGCATATTTGCTGCAATTGCCAAGTGCTGATAAAAAAAAATGGTTTAAACAGCCATGTCACACTTTAAGGGGGGAAATTTTAAAAACTTGTGTTTCAAGACTTTACTGCTTTGTACTAGTGATAGAGTTTTTCTTTGTATTATGAAACCTTCAACGTCCAGAATTGGGGTTAGATATTGAGAAGTTGCAGATGTTGCTTTCATTCAAGAAGCAAGGTGCTCACCTTGTGGAGGCTTCTTTTTTTGATCACCAGAGCTTGGTGGATGCTGTGAAACTTGTGGATGTTGGGATTTGCACCTTGTCTGGGGTTCATTTTCGCTCTCACAAGTTATTGCTGCAGCTCCAACTTATTGAGGCCATCAAAGTTGCAGGAAATGTCAAGGTATGTGTTTTTCGTATATATGTGACACACCTACAACTTTACATAACACCAATTTGTGTTTATCTCTTGTCATCTTGATTATGACATGAATATAAACAAAAAAAAAAAGTGTTGTTATGCAAACTGATGTATATGTAATTTTTTTGCTTTCTCATGACTATGTTATAATAAACTCTTTCTATAAGTTTATTAACAACTACTTAGCATAATTAGACAAAGAAGATTCAATTATAATTTTCAATAAACTTTAATGAATAAAAGAATATGTTAAAAAAGTGTTCAAGTCAATCTAAGGCACATAACCATTTTTAGATCAGTGGTTTCTAGCCTTCAAGCCTTAAAAGACAAAGACAAATCAAGTATAAGATGCCAAATTCAGCACGAGATTTGGTGTGAATTGGTTTAGCAACAAATGTTATAGAACCATGGGAAAAGGGCAATAAGAAGAGTAGGTCCGAAGAAATTGCACTGGTCTGTGTATTGTTTAATCAGGTTTTGAGTGAAAGTGTAATTAGTGTATGCTAATTGATGTTAATGAAAGGTGAGAAATCATTCAATGATGTGAGTTTTGCTCCTAACTGATATGACTAATTACTGTGTTGGTTTTGAAACAACAATCTTGGTCTCGCCCAGTTCATTAACAGATATAATGTGGCTCACAACCTTATAATGAGAATAAAAATAGTATGTAGATAATTTCAAAGTTTTATGAAAAAATTATTTGTTTTGGCTCAAATTTTATAATTATAGTACATTTTCATTTTTACATTTGAATAGAACCGGTGAATCACTTTTATAATCTTAATCATGCATATATAAAATTTTAGATAAATTGAATGATATATTTTAGTAATGACTATATTCTGTGACAGTAAGAACTTTTAATTTATTATTACTTTTAAGATGGTTATTGTATTTGAATCACACTTATGTAATCAATATAATTTTGTTTGCTGTATAGCGTTTTTTGCCTTCAGAATTTGGCATGGACCCTGCACTTATGGGACATGCACTTGAACCGGGAAGAGTGAAATTTGATGAGAAAATGATTGTAAGGAAAGCAATTGATTTCACACAACAATTTAGCTGTCGTGAACTATCAAAGGATAGGTGGAAAAACATCTGATCGCATTTATGAACTTGTTGAAGGAACCGGCAAAATGAAAAATTCCTATCCTTTTGTTATTTTGAATAAAATAAAAAAAATTAAAATAGTTTTATTAAAAAATTACAGAAAAACTATTTAAAAAGTTATATTCTTCTAATATAAAGTTATAGATTGAATTATATATACCATTGTTCAATTTTTAATTTAATTATTTATTGTTTCTTGTCACTGCTGACCTCATCGATAATTAAAAGAGTAAAATATTAATAGATATATTTTGATAAAATTTGGTATTTTGAACTAAATGTACATTAAGAGTGAAGAATGAACGTACTATAACAGATCCATTTCTCTACATAATCATAGTCATCTCGCCACACTAATCACTATTTCCTTATTCATTTGTTTCACTTCTTCAGCTCTTTGGTCTTTGGTTTTATGAGTGAAGATTATTAGTTTATTTTATCTGATTATTTTCTTTATGCAGCTCCAACTCCAAGAAAGTCAATGAATATCATGTTCGTTCAGTCAACAACAAAATGAACATGAGCAACCATCCAACAATCAACAAAATGAGTATAGACAATTTGGACATGAAGACGATTATGCAAGACTATTAGGATCTTTAGGCTTTAAATATTTTATTATGGTTCAAATTTGTTTGCATTGTGGATTATATTCCAAGTTTACTTTATTTTGAAATTGTTATCTTTGACTTATTTTGTATGATGAGACTTCAACTATATATGTTATGCTTGAATTTGAAGTTAAATATAAATTTTATTTTTTTGCTAAGTGTATTGAATGATGATTGATTGCTTTTAATATAGTTGGTAATAGATTGTTAAATTCGGATATATTGGATTACTTCATATGTTGGATGTGTTGAATATGTTGGATATCTTGAATGTTTTATACAGGTATAAAATATTTAAAAGTAATTCAACTCAAATAAATATTTTGATGTATGAAAGATTACCTACGGATTTATTCACATATTATAGTTGGTGGGTAATGTGTACATTGACATTACTCACGGAATGGAATTGGTGGGTATTACCAACGGACTTGAGTTGGTGGGTATTATTCACGGATTGGAATTGGTGGGTATTATCCATGGACTAGAGTCGATGGATATTACCTACGGACTGGAGTCGGTGGGTATTACTTACGGATTGGAGTTGGTGGGTATTACCTACGGACTGGAGTTGGTGGGTATTACCCACGGACTCAACTTTCGTAGCTAAATTATCTACGCCCATATTACGTATGTATGAATTTTTGTCCGTGAGTAATCCGTGGGTAATACTGATTTACCCATGGATTTTTGCTGTTACCTACGGATTTTAGTTGTGGGTAAAATCATTTTTTCTTGTAGTGTTTGAAACAAGTGGACAACAAATCATCGTAGAAAAACAAAAACTTGGAATTCAACGGTAGTCGCATCTCACCTGCTCCAAATGATGGTTCATAGAAGGAAGCAATGAATATTTCAAAATCTTTTACTTCTGTTTTTAGATTGTCAAAGAAAGCTTTTTGAACTTTTGTTCCTGGATCTACAACTAAAAAGAGAAAGAATAGGAAGAGGTCGGAGAATGGAAAAGAAAAAATATAGTACGAAAGGCTATAGAGAATTATCATGTGGACGAAATAAATTTTGCAGTATATAAAATTGTTCCATTGTAAACCATTTCAATAGTGCACCACACTATCCATTCCTCCCCTTCGTTGTAAGTTTGACTTTTAATATTTAATTTTTTCATTCACCCTTAAGTATATATTAGGACTTTCTTTGAAAAGCAAAAGAAAATAAAATAAGACCTTATTTTTCTAGCTTGTTTTGATACCGAGTGTCTAAAGTAAATATTAAGTGAAAGATGAGAATATATTTATCTAAGCTTTTCTCGTTCGCCAACACAGGGATCGATTGGTTTTGACACCCCATTATATACCATTATCATTAAATATATAAATAATTTTTTTCACATATTAAACGTTTTACCATTTAAGCTACATCATTATTACGATATAACTTTAAACATTCATAATTATAAATATTTTATAATTGATTAATGTTGTCAAAAACTCAAATTTTATATGTATTGGATAATCAATTATCTGTAGAAAATTTTAAACATAATTAATTATGATAATTGATTATGCCTCAAAATTTATACATATAATCAATTATCCATGTTCCTGTAATTGATTATGCTTGTAGCTTTCACTAGCTTTGTTGTTTCTAATCCGTGCACCACCAAACCACTGTGGCTCTACCATAGTTCTTCACAACACCACAAGAACGTAAGCTTTCTACCAAAAACACGTGTGTATGAAAAATGAACGAAGGGCACAATGGTACACATGTCACATTGCTTCCTCTGTCATTGGGAGAGGAACACATACTACTTTCTTCCCCCTACAAACCCCTCTCTCTCAAATCCATAAACATCACTAGATCCAAACAGAAGTTGCTCCTGCTAATCTGTTTGTGAACACAGTAAACCAACGGATCCAAACACACAGTTAATGAGGAGTAGGAGTCAAGAAATTTGAAAAAGGATGGTGTCGATTAATAAGGAGAAAGCATAATTTCTATTTATCACACGTGCAATTAGTATGTATTACTAGAAGCCAATTTCTAGTGAATTGAAGATAGGTTTTTGCCTCCTACTTCCCCAATTTTCTACCTACACCTCCATAATTTTGAAAATATCTGTTTTGCCTCTTGAAGTTTTTATTTGAAAAGGTGTTCTTCTTGGGAAGAGGGTGTATTTTGTTGCTTCAAGCTTGGAAGAGAAGAATTTTGGCAAGGGGTGCCTGGTGGTGGTGTTTTGAAGTCACTTAGCCAAAGTAGTTGGAAAAGGTATTGAAGGGTGCTTTTGTTTCATTTTTTGGTTTGAATGGTAAACATTCGATTATTGGAATTTGAAGTCTGGAAATAAGCTTTCAGAACATGTTTTGTTGTGAAGCATTGACTTTTAGATTAGTGTTTCTAAAAGGTGTGGTGTACATTAAAAAATGGTGTAAGAGATGAGAATTGTATTTTGGATTCATGTTTCTAGGAGAATATTTTGTAAATTCTAAAAAGTGCATTCTAGAAGTATTACACAAGGGTTCTAGAATGTGAAATCCACAATATTTCTAGAACAAGGATCCTAGAAGGGTTGAGACATTAATCCTGAAAGTGCATTTTAGATAGCATATTGTAGATCAGATTGAGGTCATAAAACTAAAATACAACTATTGATGACACTTAAACAAAATAAAAAAAAAAACCAAAAAAAAAAAAAAAAAAACCAAAAAAAAAAAATGATTCAAGCAAAATAGAGAAGTTCACGTAATGAAAATCAATTCAGTCTCCTTTGGGTTTTCCAAATCCCTTACTAGTTCCTAAACATTATCCTAATTACATTCGTGGGATAAACAAACCAGAATCTCTGCATCTATTTAACATCCCGAACACTCCACAATTGCGAAGCATTTTATCGAACACCTAATGTGTACCATCATCGGTTCGACTTAATTCCGACTCGGGAACTCCACATACATTTCAATCGGACTATATTCATTCATTTATGAATTCAATCCAACCATTAAATTCAGCAATCGAATTAAAACAGAAAATGAGTAGGTAATTGTGGAAAAACAGCACAAAACACGAACCTAGGGATAAACGAAAATGGAAGAACCTCTAAGAACGGAATTGAGTAAAAACTTTAGCCACTCATGGTGGAATGAACACGAACAATAGCCAAAGATAAAAATGTAGAAGCGAATCAACACAAAAATAAAACTACAGAAGCGAAGAACGAGTTAAGAAGAAACAAGCAAGTCAAATCATATTCAAAAATCTGTCTCCAAACCTTGTTGGCGGCTGTCCTACACTGCTCATTACAGTATTCAGAATTGTTTTTGACCTAAGGTGGCCCAAGCCCACCTATACGTTGCCTTAATAAACCAAAAACGCAAAGTTTTGATCCCAACTCATTTGGGGTGAAATGACTAAGTTGTCATCAATTGAATATTTTCGCTCAAAGTGTTGTCCAGATTCCATACGACAACTTTAAGATTGATTTTGTCCACTTTACAGTCTGAATTTGGTCTTAGGATCAATGCACGAAAAGCTATGACATATGGAAAGAAGAGGAAAGTGTAAATATCGAAGAATATAAAATTCAATTGAAACTATAATAAACGCAAAAAATTTAGAATAAATTATTTCCTCATATTTCTTCTCATGTATAAGAAGATTTGTGAAGAAAGTTTTTTAAATATAATAAAATATTTATAATAAATACATAAATCATATAATAAATAATTTATTATATATTAAATATTTCATTATAATTATGTATATAATTATTATATCAAATATATTATATATTTTTTTATATAATTACTTTTTCGTTATAAATTTATTAATATTTATATTTATATTATAATAAAATAAACATTAATTATATAATATAACTTAATAATAATAAATTATTAAAATAATAATAAATTTATATAATTATAAATAATAAAATAAGACATTAATAAAAATAAAAGGATAATATATATTGATAATAAATTTATAAAATAATAATAAAAATAAGATAATTATAAAAATGAAACACTAACAATTTAACATTAAAAACTAAGAAAACTAATTACAATAATAAAAAAATTAAAGTAATAATTATACAATTAATAATAATAATAATACTATAATCATAAAATAATAATAGTAATATTAATATTAATAATTTAATTATACGAATCACATCATTTACCAACTTTTCTTTCAAATCTTATTTTTTTTTAATCCAAACAACTCAATTTTTCTAGACACTTTTCTTTCATCTCAAATCTCCTTAAATCAACACCCTTAAATTTATTTTTACACCAACAAAGCATTAATGTCATAGTAAAATAATACGTTCCCAATTTTTTTAATCTACTACTCCATCATGCTTATAATAAGATATTTTATAATTTAATATTTGTTTTCATTACTTTTATCAAATATTTGAACAGTAAAAAACTAATTTTAAAAATTAATATTAATGATAATTAATTAGTACATTAGCATCTTTTTAAAAATTTAATTAAATCTAACTAATGTGTCGTATTAACAACAGGAAAAGAAACAGATAAGTCACATGCTAATTTAAAATTTTGTGCCGGAATTTCAGTGGTTGACACCGAATTGCATAGCTTCAATCCCATCCAAGCTGGGAAGAAAAACATGGCTTCAGCTGCGCTTCAATTCTGGTATTTGACAGCTCCTATATCCCACCGTTACCCTCATCAGTTTTCTTCCCTAACCTCACTCAAATTCGCAACTCCTATTTCTTCCACCAATACCATTTATCTTCCCAAACCTCTCACAGTGCGTTTTGCTCTCACCGAGTCCGACTCCAAATCCTTTGAACCTGACCCTCAAACTCTTCTGCAAGAAATTGCTGTAAGTCATTCATACCCAGTCCTTCTAATTTAACGTTCTTTTCTGGGTGCGTTTAAATTTTTCAACTTTCGGAATATTCCTTTCTCAATGTAAATTCGTGATTCAAGAGTTCGTGTGCGTTTCCGTTGCAGGGGAGTTTAGATCTTCCTCCTGACTACTTTGCACAGTTTCCTCGTGATCTTCGATTAGACGTAAGTGCCATGAAATTCTTTGCTTTGCCCATGTCAGCATTATCATGCAATCGTGTCCATTATCAATCGATAGTGATATAAAGATGCTCCTTTGCTCTGGAATCATGTTTGTGTTTCAAATTTTGTGAAGCTAAACGACGCCGCCTTCGACCTTTCAAACGGACCTGTTTTGGATGAGGTTGGTACTCATTACAATTTGCAAACCCAATTAAGATTCCAATTAAGATTGAGTGTCACAATATACAGTGGTAATGATTATCTTGAAGCTCTTCATTTGATGCTCTAATCCATTGATTACCTCCAAAAGATGTCTCTGCTTTGTATTACGTGTGTCTGGTGTATTTCACACTCCTAAATATAATGTTTATATTTGTTTAATGGGAATGAATATACTTTCTCAGTGTGGCCAAGAGTTGGGAGAGACTTTGCTAAACCTCTCTCGAGCGTGGGAACTTGCTGACACATCAGCATCCCACTCTTTGGTGAAAAAGATTCCTTTGATTGAGGCCAAGTTGACAGGTTCTGCCAAATCAGGTAAAGCCATGAGAACGTAATCAATGAGGTTCTGCCTAAACCATGAGAACTTAGCTTGAAGATGGGTTTGTTCTTTTTGTTGATTAGCTCTCGGAAAGCGTTTGATATCTGCTGGAAGAAGGTTTCAATCAATGGGACAGTATGGCCAAGGTGAGCCACAAAAGGTATTATACTCTATCACTAAAACCATATATTGTATCGAAACGAATTTAGGATATCACTAAAGAGGAACTGCGTTAGGGAACCATAAAGTACTTCACTTTAATAACTTCTTAGGGATTTGTATGTACTTCATAGCTTAAAGTGTGATTACTTATGTAGCATTTGACATAGCCGATTTCGGACTTTCCTTTTAGAAAAACTCTTAAAAATAAAAGTAACTTTAATTGAAGCTAATTGCAGAAGCTTATACTTTAAAGAAAAGAAGACCAAAAAAAGCTTGGCCAAACATGACATAATTTCAGGACATCAATGAAACGCATCGGGTAGGAATCTATTTAGTGATTTTTTCACAAAAATGGATAAACAATTTTAAATACATAAAATCTATGTCAACATAGTTAGAGTATTGATTTGTATCTCATTAACACTGATATATTGCAATGTTATCATAGATTGCAAAAGCAATGATTGCAGCTGGTAAAGCTCTATGTGCTAGTTCAGTTTCAGCAGTGACAGTTGAAGAACCGAAAGAGGAGACTAGGGTGCTGAAAGTCTGTAATTATTCTGTCTCTGGCACGTTTTATGCAATAAGAAACTATAACTATGAAAAATAAATAACCTGATTGCCAATTGCAGTTTGGAGAGTTGCAGGTTGAAATAACACCAGATAAGGCCAATATCGGGGCTGTAATTGGATTTGTGTTTGGGTAAGTTTTCCTAGTTCAACTAGACTTTTATAAGAGAAAGGATGGAGACGGGGAAAACTTAGTTCTTTGTTTATATTTGGAACATAGGATTTTTTCGTGGGAAATTGCTCAGGGAATTCAAAACATTCCTGACAGTTCTTTGCAGTATGCCAACGACAATGCTTTGCTGCTTGCTAAGGTGCTTTGAAATAACTTCTCACTTGCATCACTTCAACTTGTTTCTGTTAACTACTGGCATCTGATTATCAAAATCTCTAAATGTTCGGCTGCAGTCTTTAAAGGGAGCATTGCTTGCTCTTTTCTACTTCTCAACGTTCTTGTCTGCATTTACCTCCGGGGGACTTGTTCTACTTGGGTTACAGCTCAAATCAAAGAAAGATTGAGCTTTAGGTGCGCCTTCCCTCAGTTTTGCTTGTAAATGGATGTATATGCACGGTCTAAGTTTGTGAGTAATGGTAGTATATAATCATAGTAAATTACCAAACTCATCACATGTTGGAAAACAATGCACATAGTACCAATACTTTTGTTCAACTTGGCCCTAAGCATTTAGATTAGACTGTTATTCCTTCCTGCCAATTTTCTATCATAGAATATGTACACTTCACGGCTTCTGCCTTTTATTCTCGGTAAGAAAACAGAGTACCATTTATTAGATCGTCATATGTTTTGTTTTCCTGACTAAAACACTTTTGATTAGGAGGTTTATAAGATCGTCCTTGCTGTGTCACGAGTCGTTCTGGTAATAAGAAACCATTTTATCTCTAGCCAGAGCATGTTCTGAGAGTTAAATGAAACATTCCTGAATAGTAGTAAGTTTTTTTAGATTAGAAGAAGTCAGTAACCTTGACTTTGTGCGTGAACCATTCTGCATTCGGTTTGAAAGTCCAATCTACAATTTCAATTGCTCAAAGCAAACTATATTTATTAATCACTTTGATTCGTTACCAACCAGGGCCCATTGTTTTAATTAATAACTATTCTGGTGTACTGCAATATCTTGGTGTCATATATATGAATATGGAACAATAATTAGGTTATATCCGTCATGTAGTGTAAATTGTAATGTACTAATGTCTATATGAATGGAAGTTATGGATGTTTAAAAAAGTTAATGAATAAATAAATCAAAGCAGAGCAGGTAATGCTTGGAATCTTATATGCGGCCATATATGTGGGAACACAAGGTGAAGTTAGAGATCCTGTAGCAAAATTGTAGGGGCTCATCAATGCTAAGTTAAAAAAAGTGTAGATTTTATCATAGAAATCAATGGATAAATATAATATTAATTACTACCACCGTAAGTCAGCTACTTGGACCCACTTATACAGTACATCCGTCATTCTCTGTAAGCATTTGGTCAGCGATTTGGACCTTACTGCATTCTCTATAAGCATTAGGTGAAGGCTATTTATTTGAGACGTTACTTCTGACAATCGAATAATTAAAATTTCACACGTCAATGAATGAACATTCACTCATGCTCTTTGACATGGCCAACTTGATTTATTTAAAATACTATATACTTCTCTTCAAAAATAAAATATTCCTATTGTCGTTGTAATTTTGGATCTGTATATTGCCTTAAGTCCACACTCTCACTTGCGTATGTGATTTTGGTTTTAGTTGGAGGGGTACACCGGAACTTCAAAAAGGCATAAAATAATATACATTACACATCAAAATATAAATTCAACACCAATCATTCATGCTCGTATTTTCTTGGGCTAATAATGACAATTAATCTACCTAATACAACTTTCCTGTGACGATTTTTATCTTTTGGGATAACATGAGATTTAAAAGAAAATAATTATACAATTTATTGTGATAACATTATTTTAACAAAACTACTCCCATTGAAGAAAAAATAAAACACTCGAACATAATTATAATTTTTTTTTTCTGTCTTACTTCACGTATCTTTCAGAGATTTATTTAGTTTATGATGATTGCTGTTGATCCCACAAGTTTTCACTAACTACATCATTTTCGCACCTATTAGTGTAATGTATCTAATCATTATACTGACTATCACGTTAATGTTTTTATCTTCTAATATAAACTTCTTAGCTTTGCAAGAGACATGATTATGTTAACAATTTTGATTTATATATATACTACTTTGCCATTTTTTTCATATTTTCATTTATTTTTTCTTTAATGTGTTTCCTATTTCATAACAAGTGTGAAAAATACATTAGTATCATCTTATAGTGAGTTAAAGGATTATCGTCTTTTTTATTGTAAAAAAAAATTGTAATTAGTAAGGATCTAGCGTTTGAAGAGAAAAAGTTGGAATTGAGAACAAAATTATAAAGAACAAATTGAAACATAATTTGTTTACAATGATTAGGGCTTTCACAATGATAGAAGTGAAGAACATGAAAGTGAGACTAACAATGATGATTTTTAGATATGAATTTCAATAATGATGGTGAGAATAATAGGAGTGGTAATGTTAGGAATGAAAATAATGTGAGGGAGCATGAGATGAAGTAGATGAGTTCACATGAAAATGAATTGAAAGAAGAAGGAGGATGATACCAACTTGGATGGAAGAATTTAGGATTAATAAGGGGCTGAGCTAAGAAGAAGCAAAGACCTACATAATATAGATGATTCAACTTTGTTTCTTGATCTCTTATATGAGTTTATTCATGATTCATTGATGTTGAATCTTCAAGGTGTCTTCTCCTAATGAACTCACAAGTCATAAGAGAGTTTGGTTTGTCATGGTGACTAACTCAAACTAGTATAATATAAAATAGATAAGAAATGTTAAAATTTGAGAAATTCTTCTATTGAAAGTCTTCTATCTTAATAAATAATGTCTTATTGTAAGATGACAATACAAAGAAATAATACTTATAAAGATATACACTTAAAATCACATTGCATAAATATGAATAAGATGAGCACTATATAAATAAAATTACTCAAAAATAATTATTACCTTAAAATTTTAAGTTAAAAATGATTTCATAATTTCTTATATAATTTTAATAGTAATGTATTAATATTAAATCTCTCAATTATTTCCTCCAAAATAACCTACTACCTCTTTGATATAGGCACAATTGTACTTATTTACAAAAGTCAATTATATTAATTATTGAAATATGAAAGTTACAAAGTTTTATTCTTAAAAAATAACAAAAACACGAATCAAATGTTTTAAAGAATAAATTATTGTCAACAATAACTAAATTAATACAAATTTAACTTCTATAATAACTTAATTTCTTAGAATATTGTCTTAGGACAGTTTTCCTTCTCTTCTCTACTAAATGTAATGGCCAATTGCTTCACTGAGAAGACAACTTCTATTAGAGTATTCACCCTACAATAAATTTAATAATCACCAAAGGTTGCATATTCTCTTTCCTACCAACTCATTCACATATATTTGTCACTGTCATGTGACACACTGCAAAATATTATTTTAAATATCTCTAAATATAATGCTACTTATTTTTATAACGGACAGTTGGTCATTACTTAAAATAACTCAACAAGTTAACTGTTGATTATTTTTTTAAGTTAGAAGTTTAATTATTTGAGTAATTATCATGGACTAAGTATAATGTTTTGTTTAGTGACCACACTGAATATATTGTGTACCTGAAGAAATATGAGTGGAGGTCCTGAGACAATATTTGGAAGACATTAAAGAGATAATTTATTTTATCTATTTGAACAGCATGTATATAAATATATTTTATATATTTAAAATTTATTTTAAATTATTGAATGTTTTTAGACAGACCCTCTGTTAAGATTTTCTCTTAAATTTAATAGTATTTTAGGTTGTTATATTTTGGCTATGTTTTTATACATAAAATTCTCAACTGTTTTCAATTTTTTGTATTTATAATATTTTATATTATCGTTTTTATAATTTATTTCATATTTCATCTGTTTACGTTTTCGGGTAGACGCATACAAAGGAACCCTTACCAAAACTACTGCATACGTTGACGGAAGAAAATGATTGTTATTGTACTTGTTTTCAATACTATAAATGTTACCTAATGAAAAGTGACCTTTTAGTATAAATATTATGACTTTGTATAAAGAATTTGAAGAATAAATCTGAGATATGATCATATAGGAATGCTTTTAATTTAAATAATATTATCTAAACAATTTTAGTAACTTTATATGTAAAACCTTGATTATTTATTACAGTGATTAATATATTAATTCTATCTTTTACTAAAAAAGGAAAAACTCTTCCTTGGATATACAAATTTAGTTGTCAGTTTTATATGAAAATGGAAGGAGCGAATTTTAAATCATATAACCATGAAATTTAGAGTAGTGTGATCATTAAAGAAGTTGTGTTACTTTTTTTTAAAAAAAAAAAAAAAAAACTTACACAATTTTGTATATATGTTTGAACAATATTTAAAATTAGGTTTGCAATAACTTAAAGCCTAAACAAACATTTGTAGTTTGAATTTGTTTATTAGGATATATAGTTGAGAGGGGTGATTTTTTTTTACAAAAGAAATCGTTTTATAAAACACGACTTTAAATTTCAAACAAATTCTGAAATTGAAATTCGTGTTTTGAACCACCATTGTTTTATAAAACATCAGTGTCTTTTGTTAATTAAAAAGTGAAGTGCCAGAAAACAGTGGCAAGCTTGATAAAAAAAATATTGGGATAATAAAAATTAAAAAATATTTTTACATTATTTAATAATATTTCAAAAAAATTTGGTATATATATATATATATATATATATATATATATATATATATATATATATATATATATATTAAAAAAATCTGGAGTTGGATGTCCTCCCTTAGCTTCTAAGAACCTCTGTCACTCCTTCTTGGCTAACTTTAATTTATTTTATTAAAAAGATGAAAATTGTTCAGTAAAACACTATTTCTATTAAATCAAGTCAGACATTCTTTGACCAAGCCTTCATGCTGCTACAAATGTATTGCACCTCGTTCCTTTCTGAACTTACGTATGTACACAGTGATAAGAAGCTAGTTTAGGTTCATCCCATCGTCTGTTTTTTTATATTAATTTGTAAACAGCTATCATCAATTCCGAATCTAATAATTTTTCTCAGTAGAAATAACAATATTTTCTAATGTTTTTCATAAAAGTAAAATATCACAAAATTTTATAAAATATATACCTGTTTCATGAAAAGAGAAATATAAAATACTTTGCTTTGATATTATATTAAGTTTTGGCAACAATTATAATACGAAGAAGATACATAAATTTTAAATGAGCAATTTTTCCTGTCCTGTATTAACAAATAAAATAATAAATTTATGGGATAATTGTCCCACAGTGTATAATGTGCATCCATATAAAGAGACACATGGTTAATATTCGAGTTGTAAAGTCCATGCACCTATAAACGTGGGTTTGGCTTGTTAGGGTGTGGAATTGTGACAAATAAAAGACAAAGAAGAAAGTAAGTGGTAATGAAGAGATTTCAGAAAAGAGTGGCTACAAATTCTGCAGAAAGATTACTCTGCATCACAAATAATACTTTTTCTTTCCATTATGATTATTATTGAAAATTATGTTATTTTATTATTATATGTTCAAAGTTTAAGGTGGTTCTAGAATTTATACATCAATTTATATATTTATATATCCTTTTAAAAGGAGAGACTATGAACAAGTAAATAATATCCTCCATTGAAATTAATTTGATTTTTTGTGGAGACTAAGAAAGGTGGAAAGAAAAGTTGGAAGGGTTGAGGAGAAGCCAACGAAGCGGGAACTGGATTTGTAGGATTTGAACATAATATTTGAGGAGGATCTATATTCGCGAACATCATTTATAACTCATTTAAATAAAAGATTCTCTCTGCAGCTCTCAAAACCACCAAACCTAACAGAAGCAGATAAAATAACCGCAAGTGGCTCTCCTCAGTTCTACCATATAAAATCATTCACAACCATTCATTTTCCCTTCATACTTCTCAGTGTCTCATTCCAACAAGCAGTTGCATCAGCCATGGCTTCTCTCTCATGCTCCTCCCACCTCGCTACACTCGTCAACCAAACAGCCGCCGCCAACTACCTCTGTGACCAATTGGATTCCATTTCCAGAAAGATTAGCGACACCACCTATGCAGTCGACAACACCTACCTTCTTTTCTCCGCGTATTTGGTCTTCGCCATGCAGCTTGGTTTCGCCATGCTCTGCGCAGGATCCGTCCGAGCAAAGAACACCATGAACATCATGCTCACCAACGTCCTCGACGCCGCCGCCGGTGGCCTCTCCTACTACCTCTTCGGCTTCGCTTTCGCCTTCGGTGCCCCTTCCAACGGCTTCATCGGCCGCCACTTCTTCGGCCTTAGAGACTACCCCATTCCCACCAATGACTACAGCTTCTTCCTCTACCAGTGGGCCTTCGCCATCGCCGCCGCTGGAATCACCAGCGGCTCCATCGCCGAGAGAACTCAATTCGTGGCTTACCTCATTTACTCTTCTTTTTTAACCGGGTTCGTTTACCCCGTCGTTTCGCATTGGTTCTGGTCGGGGGACGGTTGGGCCAGTGCCTCCAGAACCGACGGGAACGTCTTGTTCGGGTCCGGGGTCATCGACTTTGCGGGCTCCGGCGTGGTTCACATGGTTGGTGGCATAGCGGGCCTGTGGGGGGCTTTAATTGAAGGCCCGAGAATCGGGCGGTTCGACCGGACGGGCCGGTCTGTTGCTCTGCGCGGGCACAGCGCTTCTTTGGTTGTGTTAGGTTCGTTTCTGTTATGGTTCGGGTGGTACGGGTTCAACCCCGGTTCATTTTTTACTATAGCGAAGGGGTACGGGGGCGCGGGTTATTATGGTCAATGGAGTGCGATAGGGAGGACAGCTGTCACGACGACATTGGCCGGGAGCACAGCGGCTCTGACAACGCTGTTCAGCAAGCGGTTATTGGTGGGCCACTGGAACGTGATCGACGTGTGTAACGGCCTGCTTGGCGGGTTCGCTGCCATCACCTCGGGCTGTGCGGTTGTGGAGCCGTGGGCAGCGATAGTGTGTGGGTTCGTGGCCGCCTGGGTTTTGATCGGGCTCAACAAGGTGGCAGCCAAAGTGGAGTACGATGACCCCTTGGAGGCGGCGCAGCTTCACGGCGGGTGTGGCGCCTGGGGGGTGTTGTTCACGGGGTTGTTTGCGAAGAGGGAGTACGTGGAGGAGATTTATGGAATTGGGAGGCCGTGCGGGGCGTTGATGGGTGGCGGCGGGAAGTTGGTGGCGGCGCAGTTGATTCAGATAGTGGTGGTGTGCGGGTGGGTTACGGCGACGATGGGGCCGCTGTTCTACGTGCTTCATAAGTTGAATCTGTTGAGGATATCGAGAGAGGACGAAACTGCGGGGATGGATTTGACTAGGCATGGGGGGTTTGCTTATGCCTACCATGACGATGAAGATGGTTCTAGCAGGGGCGTAGGATTGATGATGCGTAAAATAGAACCTGCTAGTACTTCTCCCTCTCCTCCCCCTGCACCACAACTCTCACTTCATCCTCTCTCAGTATCTTCTCTTTAGTCTGCAAATACCTATGGTCAAAACCCATATACCAACTCATAAGTCATGCTCAACCAAATGTTCTCGCTCCTCTCTCAACTTGGGTGTACATTTTTAAATGTTGGTTGGTTTGTTTTTTTCTTTTTTTAAGTGTAAATTTTTCGTTTGAAAAGTAGTTTGGTCCTCTAATAAGCGCATAGTGTCACTTTAGTGCGTGTCCTGTAGCAAAATAATGTAATCGTACACTATACTAAAAACTACTTAGTTGATGTAGGCATATTTTCATAGCGCATTGTGCAAATGTATGTAGTATTTCAACACGCACGCAATCTTCTTTCTGAATAATATATATCGTCATTAATGAAGGTATATGTGAACCATCTTTCCTAGAAACCTAAAGTAGGTGCGTAACGAGAAACGCAGATAAAATTTTGACAACTTTACCAATGATAATCTATATAGTTATTATAAAAATAAATTTTTATATTTGTAAGATCGTAGTGTACGGTTGGTTAGCCTAATTTAATTAATGAGTCTTTGGTCGTTTCTTAGTTTTGGTGTTCTTGATATTGTTGTTTCTTTTATTTTTGATTCAGTTCTCGGTCTTGGGAGGGGTCCATGTTGTTGTCTCTTTTGCTTTTGGTTCAGTTGTTATATGTCTATTCTCAACGATACGTTATCAAGGAGATATTTACGACTGCTGATGTCTCAAAACGTCGATTAGCTTAAATGATATTGTTTAACTGTTTATTGTGAAGTAGTCAGTTGGTCAGCTTCCTAATACAAGATGGATTGGATTCGGTTGGCCGACCTTATAGTACATAAAGGAAAAGAGAAAGAGAAGATGAATGATAAAATAGTAATTGTAAGAAAAGTGTAAACATTTATTGATTGTCAAAATATCATAGTCTACTGTAAAAATATGATTTCACATTAAGATACTTACCCCTATAATAGTATCATTTTAATTTCATTCAATGTAGTTTATGATAACTGATTATATCTTTACAATGATTCATGTTATTAATAACATAATTCTTATTTGTTAGGAATAACTTGGCCTTGGTATTAAAAAGACCTATAAATAGAAAAGTAAGGACGCACTCAATCTCATTGATACCCAGTCTCATTTATTTATTTATATTTCTTTAAAGAATTTTGACTTGAGCATAAGAGAATATCCTTCTGGTGGATTTTTATTCGGTGTTTTATTAGCAAGACTTTGCATTCATTGTAACATAACTTAGTCAAAACATAAAGTTCCTCGAAGTTAACCCTATCCACCTCGAAAGGTTCTAGTTTAATTTTGGTAAAACATTTGGTATCCATCGTGGGATAAGGTAAACTTTTTCCTACCTCCACAAGATACCATAAATTATGCGAAACTTATTTCAAACATAATATCTGCCTTTCCATCATAAAATAAAATTGAAATCTCTTATGATTTACTTTTCTACATAAAATATAATTATAATAAGCTTAAATACTTTGGTTTTACTACCTCACCTAATCATTTTTGTTTATTTTACTCTACTTTATTTGTCCTCATTCTTAAAAATTTGTTTGGTAGTACTCACGTTTGCCAACGAAAGGGATTAAAACCGTTAAAAGTGTTGTTGTGATATAGATGATATTTTACTTTTTTAGAATTTAACTTCTAATTTCTCATTGAAAAAAGAGTAAATATATTCGACAATTATATTATCAAGCATTATTCAAATTATATGTTGTATCATATAATTTGATCGTTATAAGCATTTGGTAATTCTTTTTCATGACTTTGTATTTTGAAAAGTACTTTGAAAACAAATTCGAGATATCAACCATATTCATAATCCTTGACAATATACATCCTAAATTTTACTATCAGACCATTCACTACCCATGAAAGATAAATGCACATAAGTGCTTGGATAAAGAGATGGAGACTATTCAAATTTTAGCGAAAGGGCCCACAAATATCTTTAACAAAAGATCTTGGGATAAGTATCTTCTCCATATTGAGTTTGCTTATAATAGGGTGGTTCACAGGACCACCAAATTATCTCCCTTTGAAGTTGTGCATAGGTTTGACTCTCTTACTCCATCTGACTTGATATCCCTTCCAAACACTCATGAGTTTATACATAAAGATGGGCTTTCAAGAGATGAGTTTGTTCAAAAATTGCATGAGAGTGTTAAAAATCAAATATAACAACAAAGTGAGAGATATGCAAAAACAAAACAATAGGGAGAAGAGAGAGTTAATTTTGTAAGAAGGGGATTGGATTTGACTTCACTTAAGAAAATATCGTTTTCCCACAAAAAGGAAGTCTAAACTCAACCCCGGGGGAGATGGGCCCTTTCAAGTCCTTCAACGCATAAATAATAATGCATATATGATAAATCTTCATGAAGAGTATGAAGTCCACACTACATTTAATGTTTCTAACTTATGGCCTTTTATAGTAGGCGTAAATGATGAAGCAAAATCCATATATTTGAGGACAAATCCTCTTCAAGAGCGAGGGGATGATAGAAGAATCCTTAGGAAGGGACCAACCACAAGAACTATGGCCAAAAGAATCAAAGAAGAGTGAAACTCAATTGAGTACAACAAAGCCAAACTCTTATTCTCATGGGCCATTTTTCATTTGTAATTAGTAGAGGACGACTTCTTCCTCTACCTCCATACATTCTTCCTCTACCACCATACATTTTTCAAATTTTGAAACTACCCACTCATTAAAGTATGCAATGTTTAATTTACCCTCACTCAATTGTACACCTCTATACATCAGATTTTCTATACTTCAAATTTTCTAAATTGTGCCACCACTGTAAAGAAGAGTCACCGTGTAGAGTTATCACTATATCGTCTGTATCCGTCGTTTCCATTGTATATCCATCGTCTTTTACCATTGAAGATATTATACTGTTGTTAATGGAAGGGTTAGTGGAAGGAAAAGGAAGAGGGAAGTGAGTGGTGTTGTGCGGCGCGGGATGGGGAGACAATTTTGCGAACTGTACCAGTATGAGGAATCACCTGTATATTCTGGAAATGTTGTTCCACCTTTGTTCAAATTCTTGTGCCAAATCAACACTGGTAAATAAAATAATAAATAAATAATAAACATTAAAAATTAAGACACATGAAAAGCATAACAAAACATATTAATAATTACATTATAGCTATCCAAGAGATGGTCAATTATTATTACCTTGTTGAGCGTGAGATTCATCCATTTCACTTCAATTTAAATTTTTCTTACAAATTTCAGAATCCAAAATACAATCTCACAATCCACCCCATCCAAACTTAAGGACATATTTATCTTTTTGGAATGGGCAGTTTGGAAAATTAAAAATGTATGGAGGTGTAGGAAGAATGTATGAAGATGTAGGAAGGAGCCGTCTTAGTAGAGTATATTATTTTCTTTTTGGCCAGGTATTGGGCCTCCATACATTTTTAGCCTTGAGTAATAGTAGAAATAATAAAACAGAGTCACTTAAGGTTTCAATTGGGCTTCATTCAAGCCCATATGAAACCCTAATATGGTTTCGTAGACCATCTCCTTTTCTTTGAATTTTTTTCATACTTTTCATAATACACTATAGAAGAGACTCCTCTCTCTGTCTTTATTTTTTCAAAAGAGTTTTCATCATCCTGTCTTGACCCTGATTATTATATTTAAATCCTAAATTCCTAATTATATTGAACTTCTAAAAAGTTTTGAAAATTTTCAAAAAATGCAAATCTACAATAATTTCAAATTCTATTTTGTAATTGGGGAAGCATATGCACGAACATTGAATAACACATGCATTTTAAAACTTGTTGAAGCTGTGAAAAATGAATCAACCACATATCTTAAACTGCACCAATAACAACACCACAACAACAAACAACTTCCTTTAAGAATGCAGTTGAACATGCATTAACAATTGTTAACAATTGGTTATGTATTTGACCACGTTTTTAGGAATAATATGTATTAATTGCAAATATTTTTGTTAGTGACTATTGTTTAGGAAGTTGTTATTTTTTACTGTTACAAGGTCTGTATTTAAACAAACTATTGGTGAATAATAAATCGTTATCTTCCTCTCTTTCTTTTGATTTGTTTTAAACACCAACAAATTGGTATCAGAGCATTCTTCTTTAGAAGGACCTGTGAGTGAACTGAGCGTGACCCATACAAAAGGCTAAAACACCTTGCTTCAATTCATCAACAATGAATTCTGAAACTCCTTACACAGCACTAGCACCACCTGTGTTTAATGGTGATAATTATCACATATGGGCTGCAAGAATAGAGGCACACCTGGAGGCAAATGATCTTTGGGAAGCTATTGAGGAAGACTATAAAGTTCTTCCTTTACTAACAAATTCATTTGTCGCTCATATTAAAACTCACAAGGAAAGAAAAACTAGGAAGTCAAAAGCTAGAGCAACCTTGCTTGCTACTGTCTCACAAGATATTTTCACCAGAATCATGTTAATTAAATATGCATTTGAAATCTAGACATTTCTCGAGAAAGAATATGAAGGAGATGAAAGGATTAAGGGAATGCAAGTACTGAATCTGGTTAGAGAATTTGAGATGCAAAAAATAAGGAATTTGAAACTATCAAGGAGTATGCTAACAAACTTCTTGGCATTGCGAATAAGGTACGATTGCTAGGTACTGATTTTTCCGAGTCAAGAATAGTTCAGAAAATATTGGTGACAGATCCTATAAGGTTTGAGGCTTCTATTACCTCATTGGAAAATACCAAGGATTTGTCAAAGATCACATTGGCAGAACTTGTAAGCTCTATGCAGGCCCAAGAGCAAAGAAGCAAAATGAAGGATGAAGTTTCTGTAGAAGAAGCATGACAAGCCAAATTGCAAATCAACCAAGGAAAAAAGAAGAAGAATTTCAAAAGAAGAGAAACTGTTGCCAACACCAACAGAAGTAATAAACAAAGGAGCAAAGAATTCCATCCGTGCAAGCATTGTGGCAAAATTGGTCATCCTCCTTTCAAATGTTGGAGAAGACCTGATGTTAAGTGTGAAAAATGAAACAAGATAGGACATCATGTGAGATTCTTCAAGTTTCAATAGAAGAATGAAGCTCAAGTTGCTCATGAGCAAGAGGAAGAACAATTGTTTGCAACAACCTGTTTTGCAAGCAAGAACTCAACTGAAAGCTGGTTAGTAGACAATGGGTGTACCAATCACATGACCCACGATCAAGAGTTTTTCAAAGAACTAGACAGATCAAAGACATCTAGAGTAAGAATTGGTAATGGTGTTTTCATTACTACTGAAGGAAAGGGAACCGTAGCTATTGAAAGTTGTCAAGGTACAAAATTAATTTATGATGTTTTGTATGTGTCTGAGATTGATCAAAACTTGCTAAGTGTGGGTCAGTTATTAGAGAAGGGATTTAAACTCAATTTTGAAGAAAATCATTGTTCTATTAAAGATGCTAACAACAAGGAAATGTTTAGTATTAAAATGAGTGGCAGAAGTTTCACACTCGGTCCCATGGAGGAGGAGCAAGTAGCATATCCAGCTACTGAGAATAGTACGATGATTTGGCACAAAAGGTTGGGTCATTTTCATCATGCAGCGGTGTTGAATATGCAGCGAAAGGAGTTGGCTCTTGGCATACCTCACTTGGATTCTGAATTGTCAAACTGTGAGGTCCGTCAATATGGGAAACAAGCAAAATTACCATTTAAACATGCAAGCTAGAGAGCAACAGAGAAGCTACAACTTATCCACACTGATTTGGCTAGACGTCAAAGGACTCCTTTGCTTAAGAAGAGTAAATATTATATCATCTTTATTGATGATTTCACAATGTGCTGGATTTACTTTCTCAAATCTAAATCATAAGTTACAGGTATTTTTTGGAGATTTAAGCAATCGATCGAAAAGCAAAGTGGGTGCGTGATTTAAGCTTTACAGTCTGACAATGGTACACTTCAAGATAGTTCACTATGTTCTGTGAGGAAACAGACATTGAGCATAAATTAATAGCACCTTACACCCCTCAACAAAATGGTGTTTGTGAAAGGAAGAATCAAACGATAATGGAGATGATGAGATGTATGCTTCATGAGAAAGGACTACCAAAGGAATATTGGGCAGAGGCTGCAAACACTACTGTGTTTTTGTTAAATAGACTTCCCACCAAAGCAGTAGATGGCAAGACACCGTTTGAAGCTTGGTATGGTTATAAACCCTTTCTAAAAAAATTTAAAGTGTTTGGATGTTTGTGTTTCACTTACGTGCCACAGATTAAGAGAGACAAGCTAGACAAGAAAGTTGAACCTGAGATTTTTGTGGGATATACTCAGTATCCAAGGCTTATAGAGTTTTTCAACTTTCCACAAGGAAAATTTTTATAAGTCGCAGTGTGTACTTTATGGAGAATGAGCAGTCAAATTGGTCTAATTCTAAAAATGTTCTAACAACTGATACTTTGTTGAATCAATATAAGCTTGTTGATGATGCATCCATAAGAGGCACTAGATTACTCTCAAATGTTTATGACAGATGCAATGTAGCAATTCTAGAACCTGAAGGTTATCATGAAGCAATGGAGAATCCCAAATGGAGGACTACAGTGTAGGAGGAGGTTTTTATGATCGAAAAAAATCAGACTTGGAAGTTAGTTGAAAGGCCTGAAAACAAGAAAATTATAGGTGTGAAATGGGTGCTATGAAGCTCGAATACGGCTCAAATGATCCGCTTCATCGCTTTCGACACACAGCCAACACGGACACGTGGCGGAGGCGTGAACGATACCTCGTCGGACACCTATTCCTCTGCCGGATACGGTCCACCTTCTTAAACACGCGGAGAAGACACGGTCTACCCTTTGGACGCGTCTCTTCCACTAAAACTGAAAAAAAAAAACAAACAAAATTGTAACAGCAATCTTCAAATGCTCACAAAATCGAATAATATCTTCAACATCACAGAGGAATAAATTAAAAGAAAAGCAAAGAAAAAGATTGAACTTTATGAGGAGTTGCGGTGAAGACTTTGAATGATGACTTAGTTACAGTAAAGCGAGGAAGCAGGAATAAGATTAAGAGACAATTTGAAAGAAAGAGGAAAGTCTCTAATCTCTAGAACGAAAAAGCCTATCGCTCTAGAAGGAAGAAAAAACTGTAACTCTAGAAGGAAAAAGCCTGTCACTTTAGAAGGAGGAAGAACCGCAGCTGTTGTAGAAAGGGAAAGGGAAAGTAAGCTTTTTAATTTTTAAAATGTTTTTTTATTATTTATTTATGAAGTACACGTTTTATATTTTAAAGTTTATCATTAATATAATAATTTATACATTTGTAAATTTATTATTAATATAATAATTTATATTAATAATTATATTAAATTATATTAATAATTATATTAAAAAATATATTAAATCACATTTATGAAATTTTATTTTAATTTATATTTAAATATAATGTGATTTATATTTAAAAATTTTATTGTTAAATTATTATATATATATATATATTTTATATAACTAATATATATTTTTAAATAATAAATTAACATTATAAAAAATAAAATAAATCTAAATAAATTCATATATATATACATACACACATATATATATATATATATATGGTCTTGTCCGTGTCTGTGTCTGTGTCATATCAGTTTCTGTGTTCGTATCTAGGTTTCATAGAATGGGTGTTTAAAACAAAGTTGAATGCAGATGGCTCAATCAAGAAGTACAAAGCAAGGTTAGTCAAGAAAGAGTATGCTCAAATTTTTGGAGTAGATTACTTTGATACGTTTGCACCAGTTGCAAGACAAGATACCATTAGGATGTTGTTAGCTATTACAGCCCAAAAGGGATGGAAAATCTACCAACTTGATGTCAAGTCAGCCTTTTTAAATGGTTTTCTCGAGAAAGAAATCTTTGTTGAGCAACTTGAAAGGTTCTTTGTGAAAGGACATGAAGACAAAGTCTACCTATTAAAGAAAACTTTGTACGGATTGAAACAAGCTCCAAGAGCTTGGTATAGAAAAATTGATGAGTTCTTATCAAAACTAGGCTTTGTTAAAAGTATTAGTTAATCCACTCCATACATAAAAGGTAATCAAGTAATTCTATTGTGATTTCTTTGTATGTTGATGATCTCCTAGTTACTAGCAGCAATGCTGAACTTATTCAACAATTCAAAGATGATATGCTACAAGTTTTTGAGATGACAGATTTGGGAGAAATGACATATTTTCTTGGTATGGAAGTTAAGCAAAATGATGGTGAAATTTTCATTAGTCAAAAAAAGTATGCAAAGGAGATCTTGAAGAAATTTAGCATGGAGAACTGTAAAGGTACGAATACTCCTATGTGTCAAAAAGAGAAGTTATGCAAGGATGATGTTTCAGAACAAGTGGATGAAACACTATACAAAAGCTTGATTGGTTGTTTGATGTATCTTACAGCAACAAGGCCAGATATCTTGTATGCGATAAGTATACTTTCAAGGTTCATGAATTATGCCAAAGAATCTCATTTAAAAGGAGCAAAGAAAGTGTTGAGATATGTCAAAGGAACTTTAAATTGTGGTATCAAGTTTAGTCAATCACAAGATTTCATTACAAGGTTATTCTAACAGTGATTGGGGAGGATCTTTAGATGACATGAAGAGCACCTCAAACTATTGTTTCAGTTTTGGATCAGGAACATTCTCTTGGAGTTTAAAAAAGCAAGAAGTTATTGCATAGTCAACGGCGGGAGCTGAATTCATAGCAGCCACAGCAGCGAAAAATCAAGCCTTATGGCTAAGAAAGATTTTAATCGATTTGTACTTGGAGCAAGAGATGAAGTAATGGTGGACAATTTGGCAACCATAGCTATCTCAAAAACCTAGTTTTTCATGGAAAAACAAAGCATTTCAGCATCAAGTTATTCTTTCTTAGAATGTACAAAGGGATGATACAGTGTGCTTGAAGTATTGCAAGTCAGATGATCAACTGACAGATATTTTTTATCAAAGCACTTCTAGAAAACAAGTTTGAGTCACTAAGGGAGAAGTTTGGACTTATCGATCACTAATGCAAGGAGGAGTGTTGAACATGCATTAGTAATTGGTTATGTATTTGACCAAGTTTTTAAGAATAATATTTATTAATTGCAAATATTTCTGTTAGTAGCTATTGTTTAGGAAGTTGTTATTTTTTATGTTACAAGAAACAAAGTATTGTTGAATAGTAAATTATTATCTTCCTCTCTTTCTTTTTATTTGTTTTAAACATCAACAAAAGCAATTACAATCACATAACCATGTATTAGATTTTGTACCAAAGTGGAAGAACATGCAAGAACAATAAACTCAACATAGTTGTTTAGGATCTGAACAATGAACCAAGCTTAGCCACTTATTCCCAAAACCAAAAACAGCACCACAACTTCTTCCTTGAGCAATGCACCTACAATGACAGAAAGACGTATTGGATTTTGTACATAAAAACACAACCCGGAAAATCAAGACAAAAAAATAGACACAGAGCACACGGGGAGAATAAGTAGACCACGCCCATTCAAACCGTCTAACATACATAGAAGAACACGTATTCAAATTATTCTCTACATAAAAACACAATCTGAAAAATCAAGATATAAAAACAAAGCATACATAAAAACATGTCCATTCAAACTGTCTAACACACACCAACCACAAAACGTCTACCATACACATTGCAAGCGTATATTGTCATTGGTGTAGATGGTGTACCTGAGAGAGAGAGAACGTCTACTGAAGTTTTAGAGGTTCTAGCAGACACCCTCTACTAGAAAAGGTGTATCATTAGCCTTTTTCAAATTTTTAAAACATACAGACTAATTGCCAACTGTAACTACATGAAACTGAACATTCTATCAATTATTTTTAAAGTTATATTGACAAAATTTTGTCAATTTTCGTACTAATGTGAAACGCAAGCAACAAACAGCTATGGCTGGAATTTAGGTAAGATATACTAAATAATTTTGTTCATAACTGATGTTTAATGGATGAATTTTTTTTTCTTTTAAATAACAGCAACGGAATTTGAACATCTGCAAACTATTCAAACCCTCTAATATATATACTCACTAAGAATTTCCTTGTATCTTAAACAAAACAAAAATATTAAAGAAGATAATGAAAATCACCAATTCTAGTTATAGCGCATCCAGCAATTAAACTCAAAATCAAAATCCCTTACGCCCAACAAAAACCCTATGAGTTTCCTTGTGAAATAAATTGACATTGAAGAGAAAGTGAAGGTGAAAAAGTTTACTTAAGATAAAATTTATTATAATGTTCTACATTATCTATTGACTAGCTTGTAAGTTGAATAAGCTTAAAAGAAGGGAGAAGAGTGTTTTGGGTTTTGGAGTTGGAGAGGGAAGAAGATTTCACGAAACTCGTGCTTTTGAAAGAAAAGAAAATTTTAAGTTTGTGTTGCATCTTGCATTCTTATTCAGCTCATGCCTATTGTGCTTTATTTCTACCTCGTCTGAAAAACAAAATTCCTACATACCACCTAAAATTACTATTTTCACCCCAATTTAAACGCAAATATCACACTCACTTACATATAAAATTATTCTACATATGTCTAATACATAATTAAATTTATTAAAGTTTAGGTATACATTAAATTTACTTGTTATTTTTTATTTTATACCGCAACTATTAAAACATAAAAACAAGTCCTAACAATTGAATTGATTAAATTTACATTTTATAAAAATTAAAAATATAATATATCAACTTTTACGTATAAGGTATTAATGGATCTCCTTTTTATTTTTTATATATATAATCGATGTGAAATATAATTTAAGTGAACTAAATTAAAATCTAATGGTATAAGTTACTAAAATCTTGATAGCTAATGTTAGACATCAATTATTTGACTTAAGTGTCACTAAATTCAATTATTATTTTTATTTTGTAGTTATTTAGCAACCAAAATTTAATTTGATAACTATTTTAGTCATAATTAGTATTAATTTTATTTAATAGTTAAAAATTGATTTCTAAACAACCTTTTTCTTACTGTGGAATGATATTAAAAATGTAATTTGATATTTTATATATATATATATATATATATATATATATATATAACTTATAAAGAAAGAAATCGTCCATGAGTTAAAACATCATGTTTAAATTCAAAACCTGTCATTTGCAATGTTTTTTTTATCATCGATGTGTCTGTAATTTCCTTATTATTGTTGACTACATCTCAAAATTTCCTTTCCCGGCCTTGCGGCGATTGAAACAAACAAAACAGTGAAGCTGCAGAAACAAGAATGGAAAAAACACATTTACGTACAAATAAAGAATGTAACAGAAAGATATCTGACAAGAATTTTTTTTTTTTTTTTTGGTATTTAGAGATGGAGTTGAAAGTGAAGTCCAGGACAATTTATATGTACTTTAGTTGTAGTATCATGGGCACTGTGGATTGTTGCCTGGCCCACCATAGTAGAAGTAGGTGCCCCATTCGTTGCTGTAGAAGCTCTTGATGTCGTAGCAGTTGGTGTTTTCGGCCAAGGTTGAGATGCTCTGCACAGAACTCAGACTGTTATCCATGTCTACGATCTGAAGGTTCCTGAAGTAGCTCGCTTTTCCAAAACCATCCTCAGCAAAGTGTCCAGACCCCATTTGGGTGAAGGTGTGTTGCCCATTGCTGCGTGAGTTCACCACCTCTCCTCCCCACTCCACCATCGTTGCGTGGTCTGCTAAGTGTGTGAACAGCTCTGCGGGCCAATACCCCACCAATGTCTTCTCACCAAAACTCATCCACCAATTCCCTACTTTTGGATCCTGTGATTCATAACAAAAATCAAACATTTCTATGTTAGACTTTGTCATGCATATGAAATGCTGACCATTTTTTGTAGAAGAAATACTGACCTTCCAGATGAGAATGGTAATGTCATATTGGTTGCCATCATAAGAAGAGACAGGAGAAATGGCAGCTCCAATGGCTATTCTGCTATTTGTTTGAATAAAGCCAGCACAGAGAAGGTTGTAACATCCCGTTGCACGATATGAATCACTCTGCATCACCAAAGAATTTCATAAATAGTTATATACAATTACACTTAATTCATGTTACTTTACATGACATGACAATGTTAGTACTTAAAATATATTTATTGAGATGTATACTGCTGATAAATTAATTCTAGTTCTATAGTTTAGTCATATATGCATATTTTTTGGATTATTAAGATCGAAATTCCACAGCTACATGTACACTTTTCTCCGTCCATCTTTTTCTTTTTCTTTTTTGGGTCAATTAAGTGGAAATCTGATTATTACCACTTTACCTTCTAAGTTGCCATTCTACACGATATATTATTATCTAACTCTGCCCGAAGAAGAATGAGAAAAAGTAACTACGTGGTGTATTAATTCACCATAGCTAGGCCCATTTACAAATTTTCACTACATCATTTTTGGTTGTTAAAAATCTGACCCAATTCACAGCCCAAATAAATAATGTCAACTGAAGATTAAGTAGGTTATATAAGAAGTTAGTGAAGTCAATGTTTGAATGTTATCAGGCTAGACTAATTAAGGACCACAGCAATTAATGTCATCAAATGAACCATATTTACAAAAACAAAACATGCAAAAAACACACCAGGAAAATGAACTCTTGTGGTTTTTTCACTAGGACAGTCACGTTATTGAATAATATGATACAGTTATATCAATGAGAAGAAAACACAATTTTTTTATCTAATCCATTAATTAAAAATCTTTCTCTTTATAAAATAACCATGCTATGTGACGAACATTATGAGAAGATTGAAGTTCATAAAATACCATAAAGAAAAAAACAAACTCAGATAAATGAAACTGTTGTATTCTTTTTTGTTGAAGCTTTTATAAGATGTGCTGAAGAATATACATAAATTTTGAGAATGAGGAAAAAGGAAGAAATGCTAACCGTCCAATAAGTGAACAATCTGGGTCTGCTGTCACCATAGAGCTCCGGACTGACCTGACTAGTACAATGATCAAAGCTTCAGAGATCCAATATTTCATAAAATTATAACTTTTTTTCCTACCCATTAATTGCATTAATGTAATGTGTCGTGTATCACATGCATTCCAATTAATTCACGATAGTTGGGCTACTTCAAGGAACCAATTGAAAATCTTACAAAATAATAATAAAAGAGAGTGACATCTTGCAAGAATTTTGAATATAATATGCAAAAGGAATTCATCCTCTTTCTAAGATTAAAGAAAGAATATATGAATACATTTTATTAATGATAAAATAGATGGGGGAGAAAAGAGTGTTGAAATTGGAACAAGTACCTGCCATCCAGCTTCGATGCTATTAAGATCAGTGCCATCGAAGGATCCGGAAAGAATCCAAAGTTGTGATAAACTAAATTCGTTGATCACTTGAATTGATGGATCCCATACGTTTATTGTTGCCTTTGCCCCGTACATTTCTTGCGATGACCCCGTATATGCGATCGCATGCTGCTTACCACAAATTTATAATCAACAATAATTACTAATTTCAAATGTCAAAACCCTTTGTTTTCTAATTATGATAGACTTTGAGAATATTAATACAAGAAAGAGAAGACATAGGTTGAAGTACAATGAAAGCAATCTTCATAGTGTTTGGGAAGGTGTAGTAAGATTTGAAGTGGTGGCATATAGTATTAAAAGCATAGAAGGAAGCACCTCATGGCCATTGGCGCTGAGAACATCGGGGGCATCGTTGCGGCGAGAGAGAGGATCTGATGAACGTTTCTTCCCATAATCATACAGAGACTTTGCTCTCAGCACGTCATGCACCGTGCTCCGTCGTATTGGAACCGTTCCCTTTGGACACACTGTCCTATTCAAGTGCCACATTTGCCATGCCTCCTCTATTCTTTCTCCTCCATCTTCCTTATCACTATTCACTTTCAACCCTCTTGGCATCTCCGTTGGCATTTTCTATTACATCCATCAAATAACACCAAACTTTTAACAAATAGCACCACAAGTAGATGAACATGAGTGAAGTGCAAGGAAAGCAAATAATTAATTAGGGTTGTTGTACACGTATACCTGGATCTTGTGATTCTTTAAAAGGGGGTGATCTAAAGCTAGTTGTTTTCTTTTGTGAACACAATCAATAAGATCTCCATCTGGACTCTGCAATATGATCCCACGCCAAAGGAATACTTAATGTTACGTAATAATGAAGGGAAAACCAACATTTATTTGGCCATTAAAATCTCAACTACTCATAAACGTACCCTTCATATATATAAATATAAAATATTAACAATATTATTACTACCTCTATGGTGAGCACAGGAGGCTTATTGATCTTGTCCAAGTGCCTGGTAATCCTTTCGAGTCTGAGGGTACTGGTTTGGGTGTGTCTGGTGTAATTTAGCGTTCTGGATTCAACCATGGCCCTTTGTTGAAGCATGGCAACAAAGAGAAGGAGAAGAAGATGGTCCTTACAAGGAGCTGAACAGGAGCACCTTCCCTTTCTCCCAGTAATACCCATATCTTTTTCAGCGCCAGGAAAAAAAAGATGGGTAAAACAAAAACGTAAAGCTAGGAAACCATTACTAGCAAAGCAAAGGGCACAAAGAAAATCTGACTTTCATGGTTATTTCCAAGCCTAAACACTGAACCCAGAAAAGAAAGTTGGAAAAGGACTAGTTGAGAGAAAAGAAAGGAGGAAGAGGGCTCCCTCTATCTCTCTCTATTTAATAGTATTAATGGCAAGGAGGGGAGTGGTTGAGATCAATTAAGCTGGAGCTGCTCAGAGACCCTTTTGAAGCTTCAGCATCATGATCATGATTGTCTGGTTATGTACTGATGGAGCATGATGAATGCAGTTTGAAGATTTCTCTGGTGGTGTTTTTGGGCTGCACAAAAAACTTTGAAGCATCAGGGAGAGAATTTGTGAGCTGGAAATAAAGGGAACTTGGTTAGCTCTAAAAGTTGAAACTTAAATGAAAGCATTATAAAAACTGAGACCTACCCAACTGATACAATCCACCTTTTATTGCAGTTCTTCAATGTGCATCTGCCACCATACACTTTGCCATTAATATTTGCCTTCAAGCACACCTTCCCTCCCTCTCTATAGCTTGCTTTCCTTCACAGTCTCTCCATTCCTTTGCTTAACCTTTTTTTAAACTCTGACAAATTAAGTAGCACTCGATTGGTGGAGAGGTGCCTTTTAACCTTTTGGTTTTTCCACGTGGGGCATCCCTACTTTTCAATTTCATCACCTACACTGCTCTAGCTCTATCCCAATTTATGTCAACACAGAATATAGTTTTCAAAAGCTAACACTTTACGAGTTTCTTCCAACAATTTACAAAATAACCATTTTTTTAAAATCTAATTATTTTCTATTAAACATAAATCTTCCTGGGGCATTAACAACATATATATATATGACTAAGAATTATAACCTATAGTTTAAAAACTTGATTATGACAAATAATTCTGAACCATTCAACAATTTCTCCGCTAGCATAGTCTTGTGTTGAAACACGACTTCACGTTAATAGAAAAAATTATACTAATTTTTATAACTAGCACAACTTTTATGTAAATAAAAAAAAAAAGCATATAATAGAAGTCGTGTTTTAAAATATATATTTTTGTTACCTTTATAATGAACAAACTTACTTTTTCCTAATATACTTATTAAATATGATGTCATTAAAATCACTCTACATATGGATGATGAAGTGATATAATATTACTCTACGCATAGACGATGAAGTGAAATAGATAAACCTTGAATTGAAATGGTTTGATCCACCAGTAAAACTTTATGAGAATTTTGAATTAACTAAAAGTTAAGTTTTTCGATGTCTGAAAAAATATAAATCCTTCAAGTAACTATATATCAAATACCAAGAGCATTGAGTTACATAAAATAAAATATTAAGTATTTTTATGGATCCAACTCCTCAATATAACCTAGAGAGTATAAATTGTTTAAAGTATCTAAGAGTAAAATAGCTTTTATAAAAGAGTGTGGAAAGAGATTTTGTACCATACATCTATGGTTTGACCTAACAATAAGCTTTCAATTACAATAGTGGTTTCAGTCCCCACAAGAACAAATGTCCCTCATCACTCTGGTTATTCCCAAAAAATTTGGTGATAGTTCATGAGGAATGACAATTTGCAGTTGACCCAGTGCATATAAATAACAAATCATTCAATCAACAAATGAACTTGTCTCTTAAAGCACTTATAAATGCACTAAAACCACATGAATAAGTAAATCAATGTCATAATAGTATAAGAAAGAAAGTCTTCATAGTGGTGAAAGAAAAATCTCCATTTTATAGGGCTTAAGATCAAGTCATTGCCATTATGAGAGTGCATCCACAAAATAAATTTAGTGTGGCATAATCTCTATAACCATTGAATACTCTAAAACCTCTTCGTGTGAATAACATGAGCGAGAATATGCAAATCCATTTATTTCAGTAGACGACTTTTCAACCCAATCAATAGTTTGTATACGTGAATAACATGGTACTTTAATGCTTTCTCTCATGAATATACCGATCAATTTAATTATCATTATATCTTGTCAAATATACATTTGGCCAACTTGCCCTTTGCCTCCTCGAAGAAAACAAACTCAAAATATTCATTATTTAATGCAGATAACACTTGGTCACTCTATGTAACTTTCCAAATACGAAGCTTGGTATTGACAAGTTTGATCTTTTCAAGCAGTTTTAAACTTTGACATGGCTAAAATTACGGAACCTGAATGAAGTTATAAGGGTCTACGGGTTAAAAAATATTTCCGATCTAAAAGAGTAATGCTAATGTTTCTATCTTTTAAGACGATAAATACTTTTATTAAATACATAATATATTTATTTCCTGGAATTATACATGAACAGGCATGAGAATCCAACTATACCGTCTGCAATTAGATATAATAGAAAATGGTGAAAAGACGTAGTCAGCGTCTATTAATTATTGGATGCCAGTTCATACACGAGTTGAGAATTCAGGATGATACAAAATGCACACCGATAGAATACAAGTTTAGAATTTTTGTTCACGAAAGTTTCATTATCTTTCTTTCTTATAAATATTATTACTAAAATATTCGATTATTGTGTCAATGTTAGTATAAAATTTCGTTTTTAATAGGAAGTACACCGGTAGTAAATATAATAAGTAATAAATATTATTTTTTAAAGAACTTGTGCTAATAATATTTATTATTATAATAAAATTAAACTAAAGAATAAATTTATAATCTTGAATTGTGTGTGAGAAAATCAAATTGTGTAAAAATAAATTAAATATAATAAATAATAAATATTATTTTTAAAGAACTTGTGTTGATAATAGTTATTATTATAATAAAATCAGATTAAAGAATAATTTTATAATTTTGAATGTTGTGTGAGAAAATAAAATCGTGTAAAAATAAATAAAATATTTGTATATATTTTTATCAAATACAGAATGTAAGAAAATGATAAGAATCGATGATATGAAATTGTACACCAAACCTCACTTTCATATATAAAAATAAATTATCTTTTTTCCTAATAAATGTTAATTCGCAATAATATCCAAACCATAATTCTTTAGATGAATAAGTCTAAGCTTATCTATTAACCGTTAATTCCTTGATTAATTATATAAACAAAATTTCTTTTGTCGCAAAGGTCTTAAAACAACATATGAATCATATTATATTCATAGATACAAGCTTTCATTAGGTATTTAAATTCAGTTTCAAATTACAAATGATATTTTCCAATATCCTAAGAATAAAATATAAAGTCATAAATAATCACCACAATAGGCATTAAACAAAGAATCAAAATATTGTCATTGAAAGCAAAAAAATATATATATATATATATATATATATATATATATGTGTGTGTGTGTGTGTATATACATACATACATACATACATACATACATAATCAATATTGATTACATAAGAGTTTAGTAGGTTACATCTAACTCCAACAACAATGGGTTTAATTCTTTATAGTTATGAGAACACCAAACATAGAAAATGAGCAATGGAAGAAAGAAGATAATTACACTAAGAAACCCTAAAATTGTAGTCCAAGACTGACTCTTTCTCTCATTTCCTAAAAATGTCCTAACCTTAACGCAAACAAATATAAATAGATATGCATTGACTATATTCTTTAGCACATATTAGAGTCATTAATCAAGAAAAAGAACAAGAGATCCCGCGTTCCATACACTACAAACAAAAAACTGAAATTATCAATAGAAAAATTTGACGATAACATCCAAAATCAGTCGGTAAGCGAGAATTACCGACAACTAAAAATTTGTTAGTAATTTGGTTGTCTCCATCAGTAAATATTATGAATATTATTTTTATTATAAAACCATAATTTTTATTTTATTATTATCATTTCCATTATTACTTTTACTATTTTTATTAACTTTATTTATAATTCTATTGTTCTTACCACCTTTATTAATGAGTTTATTAAAGTTATTGACAAAAAACATTAGGTGAGACTCGAATCTAGGTTTTATCGGGAACTTGACAAAATTTATAACCATTTAGATTATAAATCCTAAACTTATAACCATTGGACTTGATAGGTTTTTCTATCATATTACGATTATTGAAAATGTGACATTATTACTATTATTAATATTAATATTATTGTTGTTGTTAATATTATTATTAGTAATAATATTATTTATTATTATTAATATTATTATTAGTATTAATATTATTATTATTACCGATGGATAATTTCACGGTAAAATTTTCTATCAGTAAATCTGTTGGTAATTACCGACGAATTAAATCTATTAGTAAATCGATAGCAAAAATTTTTACGGTAAATTGACGGTCAATTTACCGATGGATAATTTCGCGATAAAATTGTCCGTTGATAAATTGATCACAAAAATTTTCATCGCTAAAATCCTTCCATAATGATATTTTACAGATGAGATTTTTATTCGCGGTAATAATAGTTTTTCTTGTAGTAATAGTACAAAAATGTTGTCCAAATTTCTACACCATAAGAAGCTTTATAGAGAATACTACTCATTTTCACTTAGCAAATTGGAATAATGTGCATAAATCTTGTATACATCGAAAGATGTTATCTCTCTCTAGTGAGCAATCCTATGATGTCTTTATCATCATTCATATAAATTCTTTATCTTAGCTAGCCACGAGTGGTTATTTGGTAAAAATTATTAGCCAAGAGTGATTGTTGTTAAAAGAACTACTATTAAACTGATAATAAGGAGTGGCTATGTTCTAAAAGAATACTTGTTTAACCTATGAGAGAATGCATCCCAAACAATAGTCATGAGTGGTTGCATTCCAAATAATACTTATTTTTGTCTGGAGTGACTGCATTCAAAACAATACTCATTTGCTCCCTGAACAATATTAATTCTATAGACAGTAGTGGCTACAGACCAAAGAATATTCAATGGGTTAGTCAATAGTGGCTATGAGCTAAAAGAATACTAAAGGGATCAATCAATAGTGACTACGAGCCCAAAGAAGACTTAGCAAGTTACCTAGGAGTGGCTATTATCCAAAATAATACTTGTTTGTAACTTTGCAGCATTAGTCACTTTAGTGGAATTCAATTTGTTGATTGAGAACTGGATGATGTATGTTTTGTCAAACAAACAAATATAAAAATATCTTGTGTGTCTCTCTCTTTCTCCCTGTCTTCTTTGCATGCATATTATTAATATTTGCACTTACTTAAAAAAGGGAGTTATTGTGAGAATCAACTTCTAAAATGCTCTAAACGAAGTAAATTTGTTAAATTATAAAGTTACATATGTCATATTCCACTAGACATAACATAGGTTAAAATGCCATTAACAAATTGCTTGTCATACAAAACTATCATCTAAATAATCATCATATGAAATGTTTTAAAAAGTTATTAAAATACAATTTAATTATCCTTTATTATGTTTTCATGTTTTATACAAACACAAATAATAATAATAATAATAATATATTTGAGATATTACAATTTGGTGCAATTTGGTGCAATGTATTGTAGTTTATTTTTAGCAACCTCCAAAAGCACTCACAAACTATAAAAATAATGTACATTAAAATTATTTCACCAATAAATAAGAGTGAAGATGCATGATGTCTAACATAATAGCAGGTCCAGGTTTAAACCTAACTGTGCCAAAACTATTGTTGTCCCATCAAGAAAAGGGACACTATTCTTCATGGACAGAGCCATTTAAGATCCATTCTCAAGCATACAAGTTATTGGTTATATTCTCCCACCGACATCGAAGCCAACCAAGCAGAACAAACATGGAAACAATTGGAAAACATTTTCCAAGATAACAATAACTCTTATGTCATTTACATGGAAAACCAACCAGTTACGTTCATATGGACGATTATCCTAACATCTAGGCCTATTGTCAAGAACTCAAAATGAGTGTTGATCAACTCTCTTACATTGCGGGTTTAAATGAGAATTATGATGGTGTACCTTCATTCAACAAAGTAATCCTTTTGTGTTTCTTTATGAGACACGATTGAGGTTAATCCTTAAATAAACCTGCAAGGCTAAACAGGTCGATGCCACCACTAGCGTTGTTGGCACCGCCCTCCCCACCACCAATGGTTCCAACAATTATGCATTTGGCTATGGACGAAATTCGATTGCCTGGTCTGGTAATACATCAAATTGTCACAATAAAGGTCTAAAACATGGTCAAAATTACCATAATACTCGAGGTAAAATTGGTGGTGGTAAAGGAAAAGGCGGTGGTGGCCGCAAGCACATCGGTGGATTGCCGAACGATGGATAACAAACATCCATGGCAGCAATAGTGCATGTAGTAGTAACCGTCTCAATGGGTACCATACACAATATGGAGTGATAAAAGACTGAATATTTTATTTTTTCTTCTCCAATAGCAAGTAAAATAGACTTATGATATGTTTGTGATGTATTGTTCTATATTTTGTAAAAGTGCTTATTTCTTAAACACTAAAAGTATTCTTATTTGTAAAACTACTTATAATGTATGGAAAATACAACCATTTGATACTGAAATAAATTATTATTTTACTATTATATAATATTTTATTAAAACAAGTGAGTGTCAAAGTAACGATGAATAGTAGTGTTAAAGTAGAATTTCAAAATGTGAAGTACAATAATTTAAAAAACTAGAGTTTTCAATTGCTAAATGTATGCTTTTTAACAAAAAAATGATAGTTTTAAGTTTAATGCAAAACACTTTCTTCCCTTCAACTCAAAATATTTATGATCAATCATTCCAATTAATTCTTTCAAGTTATAAAATTGTTGCTACTATTATAAATCTAATATATATATATGTCTTTCCTTTCAATATTAGTATTTTTTGATTTTTTTTTCTTTATGCTTGTTGTGGTGATTATCCTAAGTTTTTATATTTGATTATTAGGATATTGAAAAAAAAATATCATCTGCAATTTGGGAGGAAAGAATGTAATTGTTTTTATACAGGAGAATGGGATTTTGTGAAGTATAACCCTAACAATTTTATTTCATCGATTTTTATCCTTTTTCTGCATTCCAAGTATTTGACAAAAATACATAAAAATATTTAATTTGTTTTTGCACAATTTTATTTTCTTGCACACTCATCAAAATTATGGAATTATTCTTTAATCTAAATTTGTAATAGTTGTGAATATTGTCGTGTATTACATGAGTCCTTTAGAAAAGAACGATATTTATTACTTGTTACATTTGCGACTGGTGCACTTGTTATTGAAAGTGAAATTTATGCTTAACACACTCTTGATTATGGCTTACATCTTACAAGCTTGCAATCTCTGGTCACATCTCTTATGTCAATGTTGATTGGGGTTCATGGTCTAATACCAAACATTCCACCTCTAGATATCGTGTTTTCTTAGAGACAACTTGATCTCTTAGTCATCTAAATGTCAACCTACCTTGTTTGGTGTAATGTTGAAGTCGAGTATAGAGGAGTTGCTAATGTTGTTTTTAAATCTTGTTGGATTTGGACATCTACTTCGTGTATGAAAAAATTGAGGTATGGATAGATTTATATTCTTCATGTTCTGTTTCATTATCAGATTTTTGAGATAATCCCTCTAATGACCTCATACTTCAACTAAGGAGTTGTTACATTATGAAAAAAATATATGAATAATTTTTTATTATTAAAATACAAATAAATAATATCCTAAATTTTACCTTAATCGTAGCCTAATTCAATCATGTTTTCATATATATATATATATATATTTAATTAGAACCTAATTTCACTCATACTCTCTAGATATATTTCACGAATGAATAAGATGAGGACGCATTATTTCTAACTTTCTAAAGACTTATAAACACATTTTCTTTGCTATAAATGGTATAACTCAAATTGACTATTTTAAGCTTAATATCCAAGTTCAAAACCAATGCAAAGACCATATTCACTAAACTATCCAAGTATAATCTTAACCATTTTAATGAAAATCATACTTCAAAAATCTATAATCTAATTCAAAATAATTTTTCTTATCTGATGATTATTTATGGTCTTAGGGTAAAGGAAGTTCGACAATATTAAACTTCTTAAAATCTAAAGAAATATCAGCAAAATAATCAAAACATAAATAATTAAGAGATGAATTAATTAAGATAATAATAATAATAATAATAATAATAATTACCAAATAAGGATTAATTAAATTTTAAATTACTCACGGATAGAGCTAAAGAATTAAAATTAAAAAAAATATAGAGTAAAAATAAACATACTCTAAATCAAATTGTAATAGATTAGAAGTGTTTTCGGAGCTAAGTTTTAGTTGGTATAATCTGTATATAGAAAATAAGAGAAATGATTAAAAAATATAGAGAGGGACGTATGAAAATATGAAAAAGAAAAAGTGATGAAGAAAGAAAAAAAGAAAAGGAAAAGAATGGCCATTAGGCCACACGCCATGCATTTCTTTTATAACCTTCTTTATTTTCTTTCACATTTTCTTTCCCGTACCTCTTTTCTTATATATAATTTTATGTTTAACATATTTATTAACATTATTTTAATATATATAACAATTGAGTACTTTTAAAATAAAGTTGTGTTTGCACTGTAGATACAGATAGTTGTTTGTAACTGAATGGTAATGTGAAACTGTTTTACACTTTCACTGCATAACATAATTTCTCTTAATTTATTTTTTCATACTTTAAATTATTCAAAGTTGTTTATAAAATTAAAATATTATGAAAATGATAATTTATTTTAATTTGTAATATCATTTTAAAATAATCATATTATTTTATCATTCCATATTTTAATATTACAATGACAATCAAATTTAAGTATCATTTTAAATAGAACAAAACATAATTAATAATTTTAAAATCATTATAAGACTATTATTAAGATATTTGGACGAATATATAGTTATTTTAAGCATTTATTATCACTAATATGCTTTTAAATTATTAACTAATAATATTACACGATTATTTTAAGGAGATAAAAGATATCTACGTATTAGAGAAATTAATAGTTAATATGTTTTATTCTCAGAAATAGAAGATAATATTGAAAATTATTAATGAAATATAAAACGTCTATCTGATATTAAAATAACATCTAATTTATGAACAACAAAACGATTAATTTATTTTAAGTAATATTAGATTAATTGGTTATTTTTATATTTAAATTATCATAATATTTTAAAGCAGCTATACATGAAGTATTTAATTAATAATTTATACTTTTGAGATTACATGTGTATTATAACCAAGTTCCATATATATATATATATATATATATCATAACTAGTGGCTTAAATTTTTGTTTTTTATTAGAAGTGTGGCCTAAGCTAAGAAATCATTTATAAGGAATCTTTCTACTTACCTACTGTTAACTATTTGGTACGCCATAATGTTGACTAAATTCCCCATTAATATGGCAAATGTCCAAATTAATGTAGTGAGTGACTATGAATATGAAGCTACTCATGATAGGAATTAATTAATGGTGATGGGTAATGTGTAATGTAAATGCTTTCAAAAAGGCTCCCTTCTATTCACAGCATCTCTCAACACAACGCACCAACCATCACTGGTATACTTTAACGGGGAAGGAAAGCAAATCATGATACTCAATTACCAACAATTCCTACACAATACATATATACTTCACTCATGTCTTTCTTTTCATTAAAGTTTAAGTGAAAAAAGTTTTAAGACTTCACCTACAACATTGTGAATGTATTTTCTATATGAAATTTTTTATTTTACTTTTCAACTCAATTCAGCTCATGAGTTAATTCCAAATCACACAATTAATGAATACAGCTCAGCAGCAGGTTTTAGCATAACTAGACCCTGTGTTTTTCTTTTTTATCAGTATCAGACAGGGGAGGTGCTAATTAGGAAGTAGTTCTTTATTGGATCTTACTCTTAAGATAGTATGCTCTCCTATACTTTTTGTCATATGCTGATGTATTTTGCTAGAGATTTAAGCTTTATTTATATAAATAAAAAGGTCAAACATTTCATATGTTTCTCAATTTATTCATTCTATTAAAAAAATTGTATCAATTTCTTTGTTATCTAATTATTGAAAATTTCACATTAATTAAAGATAGATTATATTAAAATATTTAAGTAGATATAAATATTAATTTATAAATTAATTTTGTAAGATTGGGTGAAATTTAAAATTTATTTTCATATGATATTAAGATATATTCTAACCAAAATTTATTACATCAATTATGTTTATGTGATTCAAAAATATTTCAGTCTACCAAATACAAATAGCAACAAGTTGGGTTTGGGCTTGCTGCAAGCTCAAGATTATGTGCAGACTTTGAGATATTGGAGGAGTGATTCTTTCTTCACTTCATATGTGCTTCCTGCACCTATATAGTATAAATAAAAGGATAATTTTATCTTTAGGTTAAAATCTAATCTAACCTCACTCATCACTTTTATTATTTTTTATCTTTATACTGTTGCTTATCTCCATTCTCTCACTCGAGAACCTCCATTCTTCCTCCACTGTTGATTATTTTTTCTTCCACACTCCTCTCATTACATTTCTCAATTCAAGGTAAGTTGATTGACGTTTTTAATTTGATTTAGATTGTTTGAAGATTTTAGGTGTATAGATGAATTTTGATAAGGTGCATATACCTATACTCATTCCAGAACAGTTTCCACAACACCATATTAACAAATCAAAACCACTAGTTGAAAAATAACTTTCGTCATCGGTTCTGAGAGGCTTTTTTCGTCGGTTTTCGACCCGACGTTGACCCAGGAGACGTTGAATCAGACGTCGGTTTAACAGCCGACGTGGTGATTGAAGTCACTACGTCGGTTAAAACCGACGTCGTGGTAAAGAGAACACCCACGTCAGTTTTGGGCACCCAACCAACGTGATATTGGTATATTCCAGTTCTACATTTTGAGAACCGTAGATCGGTTACGCTGTGAGGTCTTCTTGTAATATACAACAAGACTAATATGGTTTTATATCTGACATATATTACATAAAGTAAACTGCTAAGGGAACCAGAAACAACCACATCCAGAGATAGGATTTATCTTCAACATAAGGCCATGTAGCTCTTGCAGCAGTTCCCTCTAGTCGCATGGCTTCAAAGGTTGCAGGATTCCACCATCGAATAGAAAAGAAAACTAATGCTGAAAAGAAAACAAAACCATTGCATTAAAAGCCTAATATTTGACAAGTCTATCACAAATCCAAGCCAAAATGGAAGCAGAGTAAGAAACATAAAGTTGAGGAGTCTATCAGAAGTCCATTCCAATCGTAGCATCTCTAATAATGTGATGTCTATCTAGAAGTTCAAGTTGTTGCATGGATAAACAAGTGTTAAAATAATATTTTCATAATGTACAAGATAAAATATATTAATTGAATATACATATTTAGGGGCATATTCTTGGATGAAGACTCATAAATGGTTTTATATCTGACAAATATTACATAATTCAAGCATGGATAAAGAAATCCTCGATATGCACTAATAAAAATTTCTTAATAAAAATTTCTTAATAAGAACACCTTCTGGCTTTCCTTACAAATTTATTCATGAATTGAGTTCTACACAGACAGAATATTAAATATTCCACAAAATTATCCAAACTTTTAAAATCAAAGTTTCTGGGCTGGAAACCTTATTTTTCTGTTATTTCTCTAAAAATCTAGCAAAAGTTGTCTACTACTACTAAACTATTGATTTCCATGTCTAGCATGAAGCTATTGAATACTGATTTTACTTCAAACATCAATATGCGTCTAGGAGGATCTATCTAGGTGCAGAAAAACTAGGAGTTAAACCAACCCCAATACTATACCAAAATCTTTCTAATATTGAATGGAGAAAACATGAAGAAAACAGAATTTGAACGCAAAACATGTAAAATACGCTTTATTAGAGATGTTCCACACAAAATTACTTAGTGCACGCTCTGCAGATAACACATACAGACCTTTTTTTTTTTTATTCACAGTCATTCTCAATATTTGACCACAAAAAACACTAGTTCATGGTAGAAGGCTAAGGTTTTCCAAAACATTATTATCTTGTTTAAAAAGGAGAGGAGTAATTAAAAATGCAGTCATTACCAGGTAAAAGATGGATCAGAATGCTCAAATAAATTATAAAACATAGATCAAACATTCAACATATAGTTAAACATTCTCCAAAAACATACATCAAACATTCTCCCAAAACATTCTAATTTGAACAAGCATTCTAATGATATAGATAAACATTCAACACATATTGTTCTTCCATTTTAAAGAAGATAAAAACACACTTCTTGTAGGGCAATGATGATGCCAAAACCGAACCCCCAGTGGCGACGCCAAAACTAACAACACAAACGAACCCAAATCGGTCAAACGAACCCTACCAAAACCACAAAGCACAAACAAATGCTCAATACAATAACAATATCAGTAAAAGAAAAAGAAAATGGAAGAGAAAGAATGAGCGCACAACTTCAAAGCAAACGGAGCACGAACGGACTTGAAATCGAAAATAGAACCGTTCAAATCGAAGCTCTCGAAAATGCGAACAACAGGAAGTAAAATAGAGTAGAATGAGGTGCAAATGGAGGTCGAAAAGTGAAGGAGAAGACGTTGGAACAGTGCTAGGGAGACTACGCGCGCAGCGGAGAAGAAGAAAAGTGAAAAAAAATGCGCGTTTGAAATAAAATAGAAGCACCACGTCGGTTCGGGCCTCCCAACCGACGTGGTGCATGTCCTGAAATTAAAAAAAAATTATTGTTAACACACCACGTCGGTTACAAAGCCCAAAACTGACGTGTGTGTGTCCTAATTTCAACTTTTTTCCCCAATTTTCCCCAATTTGTCATACAGCATGCACCACGTCGGTTATGTGCCCGTAGCTGACGTAGTGGACAACAATCCCATATCGGTGATGTCCTCTTAACTGACGTAGGATTCACGCGCCTCTTGGAACTTTTAAAAATTTGAATTTTTCTTTTTTATAAATAAGTCAATGACGGTTGTTTGTACCAATCGATGTGGGACTATTCATTTATTTACAAAAATGCCACCGCATTTCTAATTACATCATTTATCTCTTTAACCATCATAAAAAAGAGACGTTAAAGCCTATTTTTATAACAGTGAACTCATCTTCACTCACCCTGCACCTCAATTAAAAGGACGAAAATAATCCTATCTTAAAAATTTAAATCTTAGGATGTCCTTCACCCCACTTCAGGTTGTTCATTTCTTTCTATCTTCTGCATCTTTTCGTTTCTGTACTTCTCATTCTTGTACCTTGCGTAATCTATCGTGACAGTGGTGGTGTATAATAAAGGGTAATTGTTCTCCAATGATTATGTAAAACATTAAACTTAAATGCAATTTTATTAAAATTGACTTGAGAAATGTTTTTTCATTTGACTTCCGAACAAAATAGGTTTATCCAATTACTTTCTGAATTATACAATTTGAAAGTCCCATTTTATTAAAAATATTATACAATTATACAATCGGAAAGAGAAAGACTTTTTAGAAAAAGATTCTGATTATACAATGTTTTAAATAAAATTGTCACTTCTCCTAAAGATGAATGTTCTTTCAATTTGAACAATTTAGAATATGTTGCATGTTGCTGTGGCCATTAAAATCATTCAACCACCACAATACAACCGCCAAATGTCAATCAGTGCTTCCTATCACAATCAACCAATACCTAAAAAATCCTTTACCTATACACTCTTCAGTAACCTCTTTCTTACACCCCTGTCTTCATCTTTCAAATTCACAAAAACAAATCTTTTCATCAAGAGCAGATTTGGAATTTAAAAAATCTTGGAGGTGCAGGGTGATATTGTGGAGCTGCAGGAAGGAGTCGCTTCTGATTTGTCTTCGAAAATCCCTTAACGTTAACGGAAAGCACTAACCAAAATATAACCTGAGTAATATTAATGTTTGATTGTAGTAGCTGGAAGAAAACCCTGGTTATGTTTGTTCTCACATTTTTAGAATAAGTTATCAATTTCATTTTCAGAGTCCTTACTTTATAGTACAAACACTTATTCTTATCATATTATATTTTTTATTTTTATAATTTCAGAAATATTTTACAATAATGTTATTAAATTTTATGTAAATTTCTAAGATAACAAATATTTTATTTACAAGATTATGTATTTTTTTAAACAATGTTTATATACTTATTTTTTATGACTCTTTTGTATTCTCTATTTCTCCGTATATTTATCTTATTCCATATTTATTTTATTCTTCTATCTCAGTTCATCTTTTTCACATGTTATGATGAAATTGAGAAACTTATAATCAATACCTCCTCACTTTTCTTAAGTTCTTTTAGAAAAATTAAAAAATATAGCAACTTTTCTCTATTTTAATAAAATGTTTATAATTTTTTTTAGTTTTCTTTTGCATCAAAATAAATATGTATAATTAAATTAATTAAAGTTTAGACAAATCTAAGAAAGTAAATGACCAAAGAATTATTAATGTCACATTGAAATATTAAAATAATAGTGAAATAAAATCAAAACTTTTCAAAACAAAATCACACTTACTATGTCTTTCTGTTTGGATGATATGCTCCAGACACAAATTGAAAAAGGAAGAAATCTTATATCTGAGCCACAAAATGTGTTTGTTGATGGATGAAATGCTGTGAACACAAATTAAAAAGTGATAAATATTATATTTACATACGATGATCAATGTAACAAAATAAAAACAAAATAACTAAATATATATTTTTTACAAAATAACAAATATATAATTTTTAATACTATTTTTATAAAATTATATATTTTTTTAAATTCTATTAATTTTTAGGTATTTATTCATAAAATAAATTATACCATTTATAACATATCATTTGTTAACTTTCATTTATGTCATCTTTTAATTGAACAATTTTACTTTTTAAAAAGTAAAAAATTTATTTACTCTATCATCATATAAAGAGTATACATTATTTAATAAATTTTTAATGCATATTTTAATTATATAATTTTACCCCTTAACAAATGGCAAATAATTTATTTATTTATTTAATAAAATAAATAATTAAAATAACATTTATGTATTTCAAAATAATTATATTATATTTTAAAAACAACATTAATTTTTTAAATAATACTACTTTTACAAAATTATATATATATATATATATATATATATATATATATATATATATATATACAAGTATTATTTTTCTTTATTAATTAATTATTTGAAAAATAATAAAATTATATTCATATCGTTATATGAAGAAAAAGATACATCTCTTAGTAATTTCCTTTGATGTTATCTTTTAATTGAACAATTTTATCCTTTAATAAATACAAATTAATTAATTTATTTAATAAAATAAATAATTAAATAACTTATATTTATTTTAAAATAATTAAATAACTTTTCTTTCTCAAAACAACGGTCATATAATTTTTTTAACTTTACTTTTTTTAATATATATATATATATATATATATATATTTCAATTGTATTATTTTTTTCTGATTGTTTCACTCATAAAAATAATAAAACTATAAAACTAATAAAATTATAAAATCATATATATTTTAATGTAATAAAAATATGAATACACATGTTCTAACCCATGTGTTTTTGTTTATTTATCTAATAAAATAGATAGTTGAACAACTTCTCATTTAAAAAATAATGACTACATAAGTTTTTAATATTATTTTTTATAAATATATATATATATATATATATATATATTAAATTTTATTATTTTTATTTTTTAGTTAATTATTTACAGAAATTATAAAAAATGTAAATACTCATGCACCAAAGTGTATGTTTTTTCGCTAGTTCATATTAAAAAAATATTAATAATTATAAAATATTAAAAGTAATATTGATAGTAAAATTAAAAATAGTGATAATAATAATAATTTTTAAAATAATAATAAAATCATTAAATATTAAAAATAATATGAATAATAAAATAAAAATATAGTAATAGTAAAAATAAGTTTATAAAATAGTAATAAAAATAAAAATTGATATTTAATAAAATAATAATTTATAATACTAAGGATAATTTAGTTAAAGAACTCGTATTAATTTTTTTGTTTTTCATTTATTTTTTTTAAATTGTAATTTAATTGTATTTTTTTTATTTTGTTGTACCGTGTTATGTTTAGTATCAATTAAGTGTTCAAATTTATACTAATTTTCATATATTATTTGATGTTTTAAGTAATTTAAATTTTTGTTTAAATATTTTATAATTATTTTTATTCAAAATTTATTTCATTTTTATTTATTTTATAAAAAATCTATAGTTTTATATGTATAGTCAGTATCTAATTTGTATTTTTTTTCCAACCAAGTTTCCAAATCAGTTAAATAATATTTTAATCAAATACAGAAAGAAGGTTTAAATAATTTATGATAGTTCATTTTAATTTTATTTTAAACATAATGATGAAATAATAATCTTATATATTTATCGATTAAAAAGTTGTTCTTTATATATTATATCAATAAAACTATTCACAAATTTTTCTTTATTCTTCTTATTTTTTTTTCTCTTAATCCACAAAACTTTTTTTTTCACTACCTTTTCTCTTATTTTTATAGTTTTCACATCATCAAATCCACTTTTTAATTGAAACAAAGAATAAAGGGAGGATAATTCTAACTACAAAATAAGTAACATAACCCATGCATAATAGAATTACAAAAACTATCCAAAATTCACAAAATAATTATTTAAAAATTTATAATAAGTTAAATAACTGATAAAAAATAAAACTAAATAACATAAGTAATGACATATTCAGCGTCCAATAATTTTTTAGACATGATAAAATTGTTAATTTTTAAAATAATTATTTAAAAATTATATTAATATAATTTTTTATATTAGATGTTCATAAAAGTAACTTAAGATCAAATATATATAAAAAAAAAATATCAACTAAAAATTTTAAGGTTGGTCTTAGATAGTCCACGATGACAGTTTTGGTGAAAATTAACAATACATTTATATTTTTTAATATCACAAACATGTTTTAATAAGAATGTTACTTAAGGTTAGATGCGTAAAAAAATAAAGATAGTTGTAAGAGAAAAAATATATAGGTGTTTGTAATCCAGAACACCACTTTATTTGGGTTTTGAGGTTTTGATAGTAAAAGTTGGAAGAAAAAAAAAATCATGACTTGTTGGATCTATTTATTATATATAGTTCTTATTTGATGAAAGGGCACGATAATTGCATCCCCATTACACAAAATTGTTAATTATCTCAACCATTCTTTATTTAACATATAATTAAATAATATTATATTTATAAGTAACACATTTTTCACTCGTACTCATCTATTTTTTTAGCTGACAATGTGATGTTTCACATTTTGACTAAAATACTAAAAAACTGTGATTACGTCGATAGCGAACTGTGCAAGCTTTGACATGAAGAATTGCATGCAACGTCGACATGAGGGAGGTGCACCAAAATTGGAGTGAAAAGCGGAAGTAATGTAACTCAAGATCAACTTATTTCATGAAAAAGAATGGTCAGGTGAAACAATGAATTGAAAGAGTAACAGAGATAATTTAAATGATATTATTAATTTATTTTTATAATAAATATTAACTTTTTTTTTATATTTAGAATTTGTTTATTTTTAATTTTATTTAATATTTTTATTAATAATTGATTTTGAGAGTTAAAATAAAGACTTAATACTAATTCAAACTATTTTTGGTGAAATTGAGTAGGAAAATATTGGATACGAACAAAGAGGATTGAAGCATTGAAGAAGTGAGAAGAAAAAAGTGGATAAATAAAGCCAAGTTCGACTCACCCACATGAGTCTTGGGAAAACCTGAGAGCAAGCAAATGGAAATGTGCCTGGTGCAGGATCCATGCTCTCGACGCAAGAGACATGCACCCAATGCAGCACATTTTGGGCTCCAGAACTAAATCAGTAACAGAATATAGTGGCACTCGAATCACCTGACTTAGGCCGGGCACGAACGTCGATTTTATAATCTTATTTAATAAACTTTTGGTGTTAAGGTTAAAAATCTTTTGCAAGAGCTAAAAATGAAATTCACTTTTGGAGTATTTAGAGTAATCTTCTTATTCCATCATTCTTCTTATAATGTTTATTCCTCATGCCTATGAGGAGCTAAATCACTTGTTGTTGGGATTAGGTTAAACCTTACTAAACTTTCATGTAATCATATTTGGGTTTATTTTAAATCTTACCATAAATGCTTTTCTTTTAATACATCAGTATATTAATTCTATGCTTATGCTTGTTGTCTGAATCCATATCTTGAAGAGTATTGGAAAATATCTTTTGAATCTAGAACTGAATTAGTTTACCAAATGAAAGCTTGTGTCTAGGAATAGAGCATGATTCATTTATTGTCATTAAGATCCTTGTATGAATGGAAGATTCATCTATATAATTGATCAAGGAATATGTTGAGAAATCAAGTTTGAGTAATATTGTGCGTTGACATTATTAATAAGAAAGAAGATAAATTTTGTTATGAATAAAAGTGAACATCAATGACATTTAACCCTAGAAAGTTCATCATATTATTGTTAATCCTTTCTCTGCCTTTAATTGTTAATAAAAATAAATATTCTTTTAATTGTTATTTTAAATTTTTACATAATAAATTATGAAATTGGTCATAAATTTGAACTTATTATAATTGTATTTATTTTTTATATTACACAAATTCTTTGGGAAGAACTATAATTTTATTATTTGCTACATTCCAAATGACGCACTTGTTATCATTGCAAATAAGTTAACAAAGAGGCTAAGCCAACTCTTAAAGAGGTTCTAAGCTAGACTCAAGAAGAGCTAACAAAGAGGAGCTCAAGACAAATTAAGCTAGAAAATTCCACAACATTTCATTAATCAATCAAGCTGAATTTTACATAGTTATAGTTATGCACACCTATTTATAGAAGAAAACAAGTTCCAGAAGCTTGTGTAAGAAGCTTCATCCATACCCTTGATGGGTATTTTTGGCAAGTATACCAAGTCAAGAAGTAATATAGAAAAATAAGTACAAGTGTCGAATCCACAGTGAATGGTATTAATCGAGCCTCAACTAATGTAGTAGCTTAAGCAAAAAGCGTTTAAGGATTTGATGCAGAACAGATTGCAAACACAGTAATGGGTTGTATAAAAACGAACAGTAAAATAGAGTATAAATGCAGTAATGAGGAAACTATCTTGGGATTGAACTTATTAACGCAACTATTTGTATTCTTAACCATAAATCATTAATAATGCATGTTTATCCTATGACTTTGCACAAAAAAGATTCATTCAACCCGATTCCTCGTGTATTGAAATTCATAGGTCCTCTTGCATTACTGTTTTCCCAGCTTTCATGGAGGGTAAACCCGCATTAAGTGCAGTGCTTTACGCAACCATTACAATGTAACCCATCCCTGGTGTTGCATTGTAATGGGTACTCTCAATGATTTCCAAACCTCAAAACTACTTTCCAGTTAATTTCAAGATTCAAAGTTCAAGAAACAGTTGCGCAAATGCTTCAAGCGTTAAGCACACATAGAGAATACAGTCTGAATAACTCATGCATTATCAAGAAGAACAACAAGAATACAAAGTTTGAGGAAATTACATTCAATCCCAAAATAGATGCAAGTTAGTTACACATGGCAGCCATGAATACAAGAGATATTCTTCTGCAAGGCACTGTTCTTCACTGTAGCCGCCAGCCAACTCCCCTTCCAATGAAGATTCTTTCCTTCTTTATACCTCTTACCAATTTTAGGTTTTTGTGCCATTTCAGACTTTAGTGACTTCTAGCTCAATCTGAATTTGACGCTTAAGTAATTTGTCACTAACAGTACTCTTCTTCTCTCTTGTATTTCTTTCACCACTGTATTGTCTTTCTTTTCCAGCTCATCTTCTCTAATTCCTCCCAATTCTTCTTGAAATCCTTCTCTCTATCAATCTGGAGTCACAATGCACTCTTCATTAATTACAAGGCAAAATATGGACATTAAATGCTTGCTCTCAACATTAAAGGCACTAAATCATCCAGAATTTATAGTTTAAAAGCACTGAAATTTGGCCTTTATCAACTCCCCCCAACTTAAGTTCTTGCTTGCCCTCAAATAAGAAAACACAAAACTGTTTCATAAACTTCCCGGGAATTTAAAATAAGATCAAATAGAGGGAAGCGAAATCAGTTTCACTCAAACATGCAAATCAATTCATGGGTTGACCAATAGAGAGATATTACAAAAAGATTGAATAGACAAACAATTTCTACCAGGTATGACAGGATATCACAGTGAGCTCTCAAATGTGTTTAAGTGTTTCACTCTAGCTCACATGGTGTTACCAAAGCACAGTTGCCTTTCATTTTCTACAGCTAATCACAAAACTACATGCATCAAGAATCCCAAGGTCTTTTGTTGGTTGTAATGGGGCTGGGCTCCAAAAAATTGTTGTTTTCCAGATTGCAAAGAGCATGAACAATTTGGGAGAGCAACTATACACCTCAACCTTTTCACTGACTTTCTTCTTCTTTTGATCCCTCCCATGAAACTTGTCATGTAATCATATTTGGGTTTATTTTATATCTTACCATAAATGCTTTTCTTTTAATACATCAGTATATTAATTCTATGCTTATGCTTGTTGTCTGAATCCATATCTCGAAGAGTATTGGAAAATATCTTTTGAATCTAGAACTGAATTAGTTTATCGAATGAAAGCTTGTGTCTAGGAATAGAGCATGATTCATTTATTGTCATTAAGATCCTTGTATGAATGGAAGATTCATCTATATAATTGATCAAGGAATTGATGGTTAATAGATAATCCCTAAGCTCATATGCTAAGGAATCAGGTTTGAGTAATACTGTGGGTTGACATTATTAATAAGAAAGAAGATAAATTTTGTTATGAATGAAAGTGAACATCAATGACATTTAACCCTAGCAAGTTCATCATGTTATTGTTAATCCTTTCTCTACCTTTAATTGTTAATAAAAATAAATATTCTTTTAATTGTTATTTTAAATTTTTACATAATATATCAAATTATGAAATTGGTCATAAATTTGAACTTATTATAATTGTATTTATTTTATTATATTACACAAATTCTTTGGGAAGAACTATAATTTTATTATTTGCTACATTCCAAATGATGCACTTGTTATCATTGCAAATAAGCTAACAGAGAGGCTAGGCCAACTCTTAAAGAGGTTCTAAGCTAGATTCAAGAAGAGCTAACAAAGAGGAGCTCAAGACAAATTAAGCTAGAAAATTCTACAACATTTCATTAATCAACCAAGCTGAATTTTACATAGTTATAGTTATGCACACCTATTTATAGAAGAAAACAAGTTCCAGAAGCTTGTGGTAGAAGCCTCATCCATACCCTAACTCTAGCTTGTGATGGATGTTTCCAAAACCATACCTTTATGCCCAAGGAACAATCCTCTCCAATGAGGAGCTACCATGTGGAGCAAAGAGGCGTTAACCCTAACCATAGACATACTAACCCAAACGCAAACCCTAGGCATTGAGTTTAACAATCTTAGGTTTAGGTTATTTATCTTAAAGGCCTAAATACGCTAGATGAAAATATTACAGTTTACACTATTTACAGATGAATTTTACATTGTTCAATATTTTACAGACTAGAGTCTGACCTAGGTTGATAGGAGTTTTGGTCTGATGAATTCCTCTTAGTTCCACTCCTCCTGTATGTGTTTGGTCATAGCTCTTGTAGTTGGTCCCTTCCTTAGGAGCTATCCATCATCCTATCCCTCTTAAAGAGGATTTGTTCTCAAAGTTGTGGTATCTGCCTCATCATCTATGTTACCTATAAAAGGAATTAAATCAGTAACATTGAAAGTAAGAGTTTCGATATGATGTTTGCATCATCTATTTTATGGCAGGGTATGAAAGGGACCATTTTGTTAAAATGATCTACTACAACAAAAATAGAATCAAAGCCTTGTTGGGTTCTAGGTAATCCCAAAATAAAACCCATAATGATATCTTTCCAGGAAGCATAAGTAAGAGGCGAGAAAGTATACAAAGAAGGCATCACTTGAGATTTATCTTGTAAACATGCAATACATTTATAGCAATACCTTTGAACATGATGTCTCATATGGGGCCAAAAAAAATTCTTTTAACATACTTAGAGTTTTCTCTACTCCAAAATGCCCCATGAGTCCCCCTTTATGGGTTTGTTTTACAAGAAGTTTTCTCTGTGATCCTTGGGGAATACAAAACTTTCCTTCTTTAAACAAATACTCCTTATACACATAGTACCCTCCTTGTGGTTTTCATTTACAATTAGCAAAAATAGACAAAAATTCAGAGTATTGGCTATATAATTCATAAATGTGATCGAATCGAAGAATTTGGACACCTATTTTTTAAATTAGCACTTGTTTATAGGATAATGCATCAACTACAACATTGGCTTTGTCTTTCTTGTATTTAATCATATATTGAAAGTGTTTTAAAATTGCATCCATTTTTGCATGTCTTTTATTTAATTTATGTCGACCCTTCAAGTATTTAAGTGACTCATTATAACCATGAATGATAAGTGTGTGAGACATGTCAACACCTAATTTCGTCCGGATAAAAAAAATTCATTTTCAAAAATATATCTATTTTTAATTTAATTTTTAAAAAATTTCAAGGGAAAAAGTTATTTTTGAATTTTGTTGAAAAAATATCAATCAAAAAATTCATCTTTAAGTCTATTGTATGCTTATATTTATTTTTATCTTATTTTCAAAAAAAAATTTAAAAAAATAATAATATAATTTGTTTGTCAATATCTTTTGTCTCATTTTAAGAAAAGAAAATATGATTTGATTTTTCTTACCTTGTTTATCACTTTAGAAAATATAAATATATATATATATATATATATATATATATATATATATATAA